>Ga0078972_1015868_pt1 | contig 11360 bp, 11 predicted proteins | sample YelNatPaOPGAMG01_FD_67568 | JGI IMG/M metagenome (GOLD analysis project Ga0078972, IMG submission 67568) | Hot spring thermophilic microbial communities from Obsidian Pool, Yellowstone National Park, USA - OP-RAMG-01 (SPADES assembly) (version 2) | ecosystem: Environmental > Aquatic > Thermal...
GAAGAAAATACCTTTCGGCCTCCACTATGCGGAGCTGCTTCCAATGGGTCGAGCAGTCTACCAGCTGAGCCACCTATACGAGAAGGCCCCAGCGAGATATTTCTTCAATGACTCATGCGGGGAGGAGTTGACGAGGGGATGGCACGTCCACTTCGACAACTACTGCAACTATATACCGGGCTACTGCGGGGGCATATCCCTGGGCGACGCGAGAGAAATAGACTCGCTGTGTCGAGGTGTAGATTTAAGCGATAAGCCTATCCTAAGCGCCCTAGCGGAGGATCTGGGAAGGCTATATGAGCTCGGCGTAAAGGAGTTCAACTATGAAGAGTTAAGCGAAGGATACGTCTCGAAGTGCCACCTCTGCGTCGACATTAGGAGGCATATAGCGGAGCAGACGGATGAATTCAGGGAGCTTAAACCGAGAGAATTCTATTCCTTCCTCGCCGCTAGACCTCCGTCCACGCAGGATGGAGTGAACCATATAGAGGCATAGGCTGTGGGGCTTAAACAGGCTCGAGGGTTTATGTTCTATCGGAAGAGGATATTCCAGCTTTCAATAGATTATGGTTTTATTTCTATCGATCTCGTCGATGATGAGAAGGATTGTTTGGAAACGATCCCATGGTACTTCCTTGGTTCTATCCTCCTATCTTAGGCACCTTTTTATTTTTGTTTTGAACTACTAATATATTGATGAGCAGCTCTAATTTTAGGCCGGAGAATTTAAGGGTTGTAATTCCGGTAGGGGGTTTAGCTAGGCGGCTGATGCCCCTCACCGCCGAGTCCTCCAAGGCTTGTATAAGGCTTGTAAACATGCCCCTGATCTCCATAGCCATCCTTGGCCTGGCGAGGCAGGGCGTCAGACACTTCATATTCGGGGTTAAGGGCTACAGGAACTACAGGGACCTCTTCGACCTCTTCGGCGAGGGGTTCGGTTTCTCAGCCAAATACGGGATCACGCCTAGGATCCACATCAAGTATCAGCCTAACGTGGAGGACTATGGGAGCGCCGACTCAGTCAGGATAAACGTAGGATATTACAATATAAGGGATCCCGTCTTCGGCGTCCAGGGCGATAACATCTTCGACGTGGACCTCAGGGGCCTCCTCGACTTCCACGTGGAGAGGGGCGGGATCGCCACGATATGCCTTAAGGAGGTCCCCGATGTGGAGGGCTACGGTATCGCGGAGGTCGACGAGGAGATGCGGATAAGGAGGTTCGTGGAGAAGCCTAAAAGTGGTGAGGCTCCCTCAAACCTAGCCAACACGGGCCTCTACCTCTTCTCCCCAGAGGTGAGGGAGGTTATGGAGAGCCCTCAGATACTCGAGATCATGGCAAAGCGGGGGCGGCTCGACTTCGGCTACGACTTCATACCATACTTGCTTGAGATGGGATACGATATCTACGGTTATATAATTGAGAAGGGATGGTACGATGTAGGTTCACCTGAGAGATACTTGAAGGCCATGTACGACCTCCTAAGGGGTCGGCTGGAGTTTCTGAGAGATTTTGGGGGAAGAATATCCGACGACGAACAGATATGGGTTCAAGGGGAAAGCCCGGAATCCCTCGCCAGGAGAGAGGAGATAATCAGGATGGTGAGGTCTGGGAGGATAGAGGTGGAGGAGCCCGTCCTCATAGGGAGGCACTGCCAGATCGGCGAAGGCGCCCGAATATCGAATTCATGCATAGACAACTATACGATAATAGGTGAGGGCACTGTGATAGAGGATTCGGCTATAATGGACAGGGTGAGAATAGGGGAAGAGGCGGAAATAAAAGCGAGTATAGTCGGAAGACATACAACCATAAATTCAACGCGTACGCAATCTACACGGATATCAGGGACATCCGTGGTAGGCGACGATGTATGGATAGAAGCGGGATCCACCTTAGATAAGGCTAAGATTTTCCCACATTTGAAGCTGGCCAAAGGCGAATACAACGGCGAGATCCGGAAAACCTGAGGAAACAACCATTAAGCCCTCCCGAAGCTGGAAAGACCCCATAGGTGCAAAGAAAGAATAGGAATACTATGAGAAAGACCTGAACATTCATGTTACCTCTCTTGGATTAACCATGAGGTGGCTTAATTTAATGGACTGAACCTGTTTGGAAGGCCCAAGGAACTCGTCATGTATAAAGCCGTACATGAAGGATTGATCTCGGGAAGTTTATGGTATGGGCTTGAACGGGGAGGGCTGCTATAGAGATCCGCCGTCGGAGAAGCCCTGTAGGCCTTGGGCTTCAACGGCAGGTGAGCTAATCTCAAAGATATCTCCCGTAGAGCGGCAGATTAGCTGTATGAAGTTGCGGATGGGATGAAGGTGGATACTAACTTTGGATGTTGAAGGCTACGCCTGGAGGATAAGGCCTGAGGAGAACCCTGACTGGGGTTACGCCCGTAATAGGCAGATCCTATTGAAGACGCCGATGGCGGAATACTCGGCCTCGGCTTTCACTGCGCCGATAACGATTTCAGATAAGATCTTTTGCGGCGGGAACAGGGATTATCCATGGCAGGGCCTTGTATTAGGGCCATGGAGGGGCTCTTCATATAAGGTCCTCGACGCAGTTTATTTTTCGTTCCCTGACCTAACCCTTAGACCTCTGGATGTGGCTTTCAAGCCGGATAGATGCATCTACCGATATGAGTGTGGGGAAGGTCGTGTAGCTGTCAGCTTCACCCTGAGGGATATAGTGGATAGAGTCTTATTGAGCGTCGAGGCGGGTAAGGCATGCTGGTTCATACCGCTCTTGGACTCGACCCCATTGGAGCTTTGGTCCAGCAGCGACTATCAATCTATTTTAAGGGGGTCCCAGCTCATTTTAAAGCCTTCAGCGATACCGTTCCGAATAATCATCGAGGGCTTCAAGGAGTTCAAGCCTCTAAACCTTGAGTTAGAGTGGAGGTATAAGCTGGGGGATGGCTTCCGAAGATGGGAAAATGGATTCATCAGGTTCATAGAACGTCGCAGGAGACTCTTTATCCCATGCATGGTCTACTCCCCGAAAGGGTCCTTAAGGGTTGAGTTTCCGATTCCAAAGGATATGCCTTATACCCTCGAAAGACCCGAAGTCAGGGGGAGGCTGAGGCTCGGTAAGGGCCTTATCGCCGAAGCCATATACCTCCGCTTCGAGACGCTTAGCTCATATTCGACTTTTCTGGACGATACCTGGTTCCCCGAAGCCGGGTCTTGGTGGTTCAGGAAGCCATGGGTAAGGGACGCCCTGGAAGGGATTAGATGGAATATGAGGACCTACCTGCAGCTCTTCGGGTGGAGGGATAAGCTGCTCACCCTCATGGGTCGTCTCCTAGAAACCATGGAGGAAGCGGGTGGTCTCCCCATCATCGCGGGGGCTACGGGCCCTTTCTCGAGCGATGCCCCACCCCAACTGCTCTACGTGGCATCCCTTCTATCCGAGATGACGAATGATCGAGGCCTCTCCTTCAGGGTCATCGAAGCGGCGGAGCAATTATCGGAGAGGCTCCTCAAAGGTTTACCCGTCTCATCAACCCTGCTTACGAGGGATATCCTCTGCAGCCCCGCCAGCTCCTCATGGATGGACAGCGTCATCACCATCGGGGGCGTCCCATGGCCTACCAGGCTCCCCCGTGAATGGATAAAATATGATGTAAAGCCTTTTTCACCGTCTTTCGGCCTAGTGGAAGTCAACGCCCTTTACATAGGCGCGTTGGAGGAGGTTAAGTCTACGTGTCGAAGGCTCAATGTCGAGGTACCCAAGGGCGTGGAGGAATTATCTAGGATCCTTAAAGAGGGGTTCACCAGAAATTTCAATGGGAGTGGTGGATTGCCCCCTCTAACGGTCGTTCCTTCAATGGGCCTGGTGGATCCAACTATAGGCTCTCCATCGGTGGTTGCAGTCGCAGTTTTAAGGGACATCCTATACACCCGGGAGGAGCTGAGAAGGTTGTTCCCGATAATAGCTGAGAGGCTCCTAGTCCATAGGAGCCTCATCCTATTGGGCAGGGGTAAACATCCCTTCGGCATCTTGGCTAGGGATATTGAGAGGACCCCGTATCTAGGAGACGAGGAGTATCATGGGGCCACGGTATGGCCTAAGGATACACCATATCTGATAAAACTTATGGAGGAGGCTGGGGAAGACATTCACGGTCTACTCCTCACAAACCTGGACCACATGGTTTCGGAGGCGGCTATAGGCTACTGCAGCGAACTCTTCAGCCTCTCGGTGGGGGGTAATCCGAGCCCGGGACCGGAGGCGGAGAACCCGGTGCCCGTTAAAAATCCAGCTCAGTATTGGAGCCACTGGTGCGATCCATACCTAGAGCACTCGCTCGAACTAGTTAAGAAAAGTTTTCCCTAGATCGACATTTTAAAAGCATCCTAGAGCAATGCCTCTACCCTGCTTGGAGCCCTGCATAAGTATATGACGGGCGATATGGGGGTAATATACCGGTTAGAGCCGACTAGTGGATCCCCTGATACCTGGTATAGCAAGTTGTCTTTTAGATCTGTCATCTAAGCTGATTTAGAGCCGACTTTAGGTTAATGCAATGCTCATTCTCGTGTTAAGGGGAATTTGATGGTTGAATTGGGTTAGCTGCCCATGGGATTCGTCGGGCGCTTGTCTCATCTAGTAGTTAGTTTGAACATCTTTCCGGCTATGGCTGAAAGCTTAATTTAGGATGATAAGCCCAGAACCTTAAGCTCAAAAGGAACCTTATTTCCCTCGAATACACCTAAACCATCAATCAAAGCATTAAGCGAGAAGGCGTATAAACCTCAAGTTGCCATTTCCATGAAGCGCTTATCTTGTCAGTATCTTAACGTTAAACTGAGAATTTAAATCCTTCCATTCCGACCATTCCATTGCTCCCTTAGAACTAGCGTCGACAAGCCGGTAGGGGCCATCAACGCTTTCAATTATGTACTAAATGGATTGTCGCTTTCAATTAACGTGAAGGACCGAATAAATTTGAATTTAACCCCATGTAAATCTGATAATCCTTTTATTCTAGGTGTTTTTTCGAGATCTTCGCGACAACCGTGTATAGGGGATCCACTATCTGAGCGATTCTTGCCTTGCCGGCTAGGCTTAGCAACATATACGCGTCGTAGGTGGAGAACCCATAGTCGCTGTGCATCCAGTCTATGAGCTCCCTGAAGGCGAGTCTCGCCGCGTCTTCCAGAGGCCTCGCGCTACATACGGCCATAATTTCATCTTGGGATTCTATCCTAGGCCACTCTATCGTCTTGCCTTTTATCACATCAAACCTTAAGGTGATGGTGGCTGGGACCTCAACTGCTGTCCCGCATATTTCCCCATCTCCCTGCGCTGCATGAACGTCTCCAGCCGCAAACAAAGCCCCTTTCACTCCTATGGGCAAGTATAGGATGTTTCCTGGGCAGATGTCGGCCACATCCATGTTTCCACCATGCTTGTGGGGCGTTATAGTGGAAACAGATTCTATGGGAGGCGCTACTCCAATGGTTCCAATGAACGACTTTAAAGGAAGCTGTACCTCTTTTCCATGATCCGTCTTATAGTAGATTAGGTTGTTCCTGATGGTTGTGAATTTGGTGATGGGGGGCATTTTGGTTAGCCATCCTTCTAGGGCTCCGAACCCTGGCACAATCGTTGTAACCCCGAGCTCTGGGACTTTAATGTCGAGTATCTCCACCTTCAGCACATCACCTTTCTCAGCCCCTTGAATGTATATGGGCCCTGTTACCGGGTTATCGTATATGGGTGCTCCCGACTCTAGGAGCTTGTCCAGCTCCCTGCCAGGTCTCACGGCATCTGCGAAGCAGTCGTAGGTTTCTATTTTCACCGTTTCCCCAGGGGAGACCTCCATAATGGGTTTATTATGAGGGCCGAAGGTGCAATCAAATATTTCCGAGAGATGCTCCTTTTTATGAATGATCTTCAAATTCACCGTCACCTTTTTCAGCGGGATCTTTCCTCTACATCCCTCCACCATTTTTTCTTAGATCCCTGCTTGTTTCTTTTCTCCCAATTCTTGGTTTTCGGCTGGCGTTCGATCAGTTTTTGAAGCTCACTTATTCTTTCGGAGACGATGTTTTGGGCCTTCTCGTCAACCAAGTTCTCCTGCACGTATTTTTCAAGGAATTTCAGCGTTTTCTGTAGGTTAAGAGTTGCGTCGTACCAGAAGCCCCAATCGTCGGCGAGGAGCGTCGCGATGTACTTTCCGTTGATGATGTTTTCACCCTCCTCTTCTCCAACAGTGTTGGCTGCTAAGAGTAGTATAATGTCCTTGATGTCTTTTTCATTGATTTCGTGGATTTGAAGCTTCTCCAATAGGAGATCTGTGGGGGAGACTGTCAAGGTGTTTAGGTTTAATCGACCTTCCTTAGGGTTTGAACCAAACCATACATCATGGCTGAACTCAAGTTTATCGAAGAACACGTCCACACCATATTTTTTTTCAGGGTGTTGGAACATCATTCTTGAGCTACCATGCAGTAGGAGGGCGTATCGATCCACTTGGTATCCTACTTCTTCGAGGAGCTTCCTCACCTCGTTTCTTTGACAGCTGTAGGCAGCTAAGTCGATGTCAGTGAACTTTCTCTCAGAGTTAAGCCTATTCAATTTGTTGAATAAATCTTCATGTCGTGACGCGTTAACCCTGATCCCTACCGCCCCCAGTAATCTCAGGAATAACCCTCTTTCAGCGGCTAACCTTACTAGGGTTAAGGCGTCCTCCAATATGATTTCGTCTTCTTCACTCATCTTAACCACTGGTGAAGAGGTAATCCACCACCTTTTTTTCATCCACGTCGACTATGATTCCTCTTAGAATTCCGTCTATGTACTCGCTTCCCGGGTTTAAGCACAGTGTTCTACCTATCTTGCACATTCCTTTGGAGTCATGTATATGTCCGTGAAAGCTTATTAAGGGCTGATGTTTTTCAATCGCCTTTCTCACGGCTTTGCTTCCCACGTTCACCATCACTACTCCTCCACCTCCCGCGGCGATGGGCCTGAAGTTTTCATCAAGCTCGGGCGCCAAATCTATGGTAGTGTTGTATGGAGGGGCGTGAATGTTGAATATGGCTGTTTCCATTCTATCAATGTTTGAGGCTAAATGCTCAATTTTTAACTCAAACTCTTCTTCTGAAATGTCTCTGGGGCATTTCCAAGGAGTGATGTTCGCATACCCTAAACTTAACATTTCATGGCCGTCTATGTGAACTATTTTATTATTCGGGTTTACGATGACTTCATGGCCCTCTAGAAGAGGGTCTATGGAGTAGTCGTCATCGTTTCCAGGCATGATGTAAACCTTCACGTCGGTCCCCCTGAGCCTTTCTTCGGCGATGTTAACCCAGTCTTGGATTGTCGCTTGCATCTTCTCAATGAAGATCTCTTGAACTCTCTTCTCATCCCCCTTCAAGAGCCTCATCTCCGATTCATCGGTAATATAGGTGTAGTATCCGATGGATTTTATCCGCCTCACTGTTTTTTCAAGCTCCTCCCTCCCTTTCAGGGTTAAGTCCTCTCCTAAAAAGTGGGCTCTGTAAATTCCATCGGCCTCCTTGAGGATGGGGACCATTTTTTTTCCCGTTAGGTCGCCTCCCAAGATTAAGGCATTTGCCTTATAGATTTTCCCGGCGTTAATGAACTTTTTGAAGCAACTCTCAGATCCATGGACATCTGAAGCGTAGAATATCCGGATTTTCCCCATGGCCCTTCACTCGTTAACGTTTCCCGCTTAAAATAAATGGCCTCCTTTTAATGCTTTTCGGTTTTAACGATCCATTTAAATGAAGGTTGCGAGACAGAATTACCATAGGCTAAATGTAATTTATGGGAAGATATGTTCAAAGCATGATTTTTCAGATACTCTTTAGAGCCACGTTAATCCTTACTAGGCGATGACTCCATCAAGTTTACGGTTTATCGATCCTAAGGTTTGGTAAAAAATAGGAGGTGGGAGGTTTACGTCTTACCTCTCACTCCGGTGGAAGCTGTTTAAAGATCAACTCTAACGGTATTCCTTTCCGTCTATGGTAGAGCCATGAGGCCACGTAGATGGCGGCGCCGATGGCGAAGAGCAGGAATACGAAACCTACATAGGCTGGGTTGACGGTTCCAACGTAGGCCGGCGCAATGCTGGCCCATCCTACCCATATGGACAGGATGAGACTTGCTACTCCCAGGATGGAGAGCAATGGGACGGGCCCCACCATCTTCCTCGCTATGGAGGGAGAGGTTTCAAACAGGTCTTTATGCGTATAGGGGAATATGATTCCGGCTATTGAGGCGAAGGCTTGGAAGATCATCCATCCCAGCATGAGGTATACGAAGTAGTTGAGCAGCGGGGTATAGGTCCATAGGGCTTGCATCACGATGGCCACGATGGTGGTGAAGATTAAAGCCGTGTAGGGTGAGTTGTATCGGGCGTCTACTTTCGATAGGCCTGAGGGCAAGATTCTGTCGAAGGAGGTGGCGAAGATCACCCTAACCGCGAAGAAGACGTATGTGAGAATGGCTCCTATCGTCATCATGGACCAGCCGAAGCAAGCAAGGCCGAACACGAGGGGGTTTCGGGTCGCAAACCGGAAGAGGAAGTGTAGGAAGGGTGGAAATGGAAGCGTGTAAATGGGATCCCCCTTGGCCTGCAGGTTAGCCATGGCGATGATGAACGACTCCCCCATGCCCACATAGCTGGCGTAGTATACGAACCAGTCGATGACCCCGAACACCAGAATCGCGGCGACAATGCCTATGAGCTGGGTTTTATGAACCTCCTTGATTTCACCGGCCATGTAAACGGAGGAGTTGAACCCCGTGAAGTTCAAATATGTGAGGACCACGCCGAAGAGGGTGGCTGAGAGAACCGCGCCGCCGGGCAAGCCTAAGGACCTCGCCCGAGCTATCACCTGATCGTAGTTCATCCCCGACAAGGCGTTAAAGTTCGCTTTAAACACGTCCACAGGTGTGGTTAACAAGGTGCCTACGAAGGCTAACCAGCCGATCACGATGAGGATTCCGAGAATGGAGAGGAAACGCATCGTCGGCTTCGCGCCCCTGGATATTAATACCGCGTACAGTATGTAAATTACTATCGCCAACATGAAGTTGAAGTTGGTTCCCGAAATATACTCCGCCGCGGCGCTGTGCCCTGTAAACTCCAGTATGGGGGCGATCCCCCACTGCGTGAACCATGGAACATACGACCCCGCTATTCCCAAGATCGCCACGAACAAGAAGAAAATTCCCATAAACCCTAGGACAGGATGCAGGACGCGGCTAATCCATATGTAGTCCCCCCCGCTTCTCGGCATGGCTGCGGAGAACATGGCGTAGAAGACCCCTATGACGAGGCTGATGAACACGGAAATCACCGCCGTCATGGGAAGGTCGACGCCGGGAAACAGTTGCTGAGCCCAAATGCCGTATACTGTGATGGCCATGGGCGCCATCCACACGATGTTATACCACATGACATCCCATGCGTTTAGGGTTCTAACTAAACCGGAGGCTCTCCTGACAAAAACGTCTTTTTCTCCCAATTTAATTCGCTCCAATGCTCAAAATATTTTTATGGGAAGAAACTATTTAAGCTTTAGCCACAAAGGCAACTCGCTAATATTTCTCAAAAGACTCCGCTAGGGCCCTTCTCTAGGATGGATTGGTATTTTCCAATGCGAATCCCTTCCGGCTTTGAGTCATTGACTCGCCATCTTTTCGGTTGCTCGCGTTATTTCAGCAAACTTATCGCCCGTGATGGCTTCAAATGGCAGCTTCACGCGGTATTCATCACCGACAGCTTCCATCGATATGCTTCCTCTAACCTCTTGGGTAAAGCATATCGATAATCGCTCCAGTGTCGATTGAAGTCTTTGGCTTTACCTCAACTACTTGATGTGGCTCGGCAACTTCTTGATACTCAACCATCTTCTTTTTCTCCTCCTCCGAAGTCTATCGATCAGTCCAAACCTGTTGCATCAATCTAACCGCTATTCCCCACGTGGCGAAGAAAGTGAACGCCAGTTTAGGCTGCATGGACGCCGAGAATCAAGACATCACCGACGAGGAATGTCTCATAGGTATTCCTTTTCCAACTCACCTGAAATTGTAGAAGCTCTGCGTGAGCTTTCAAAGAAGACCATACCCGACGACAAGAAGGAAACCCATTTATATAGATTTTGTGAAAGGAGGGCCTTGAATATAGCGCGTTAAATTTGACATCAATAATAACTTAATGGCTCATAGTAGCGTGTTATGGTGGTAGCGGTGGGGATTGGTATTCTAAGCAAATTGACGTTGTTTTCAAGGAGCTTGACTCTAGGAGCGAAAGGTTGGATTCCTTTGAGGCTAGAGCGAGGCTTCAACGCTATGGGTTCAACGAGCTTCACAAAGAAGAGAAAGTTTCTCCCATAAGCATTTGCTTCGACAGTTTGCCAGCATCCTTATGGTTATTCTTATCGCCGCCACCGTTGTCTCTGCGTTGATAGGTGAAGTTGTGGACGCCCTAGCCATATTGACCATTTTAATCGCGTCGGCTTGGGGTTTTCCAAGAGTATCGGGCTGAAAGGGCCCTTGAGGCGTTGAAGAAGATGCTTTCCCCGACGATAACGGTTCTAAGGGATGGGAAAGAGGTTGAAGTTCCCTCCAAGGAGCTGGTCCCCGGGGACGTTATAGTATTGAAGGCGGGGGGATAAGATTCCGGCTGATGGAAGGCTCATAGCCGATTCAAACCTTCAGGTCGACGAGTCCGCCCTTACAGGCGAGTCAACTCCAATTGAAAAGAAGCTTGAAGCGCTTCCCCCTTCAACCTATGTGGCGGATCGAGCCAACATGGTGTTTTCAGGCACAATCGTAACCTACGGCAGGGGAAAAGCCATAGTCACGGAAACTGGGATGTCGACGGAGTTCGGGAAGATAGCGAGGGACGTCCTGGCTATTCGAAAAGAGGAAACCCCATTGGAGAGGAGAATGGCTCATGTTGGACGGTGGCTTGGAATCCTCTGCTTAGCGGTTTGCTTCCTCGTCTTGGGCTTCGAAGTGGTAAGGTAATATTTGCTTTAAGGCGGAATTGGATTCGGCTTTTCGCTGGAGATGGTGTTATTCGGCGTCGCATTGGCCGTCGCAGCTGTGCCAGAAGCGTTGCCTGCGATCGTCACAGGCACCCTCGCCATAAGCATATGGGAAATGGCTAAGAATAGGGTTCTAGTCAGGAGGATGCCGGTCGTAGAAACCTTTGAATGTATTATTGTCGTCTGCTCCGATAAGACGTGGGAAGAGCCCTTAAAGGGCCTAGAGGCGAATAAGCTGCAAAATCCTCCTTAGGTTCCTGAAAAAGAATTTTTGATATTCTTTGCTTTGTGGCTTAATTGTTTCT
>Ga0078972_1015870_pt1 | contig 11359 bp, 11 predicted proteins | sample YelNatPaOPGAMG01_FD_67568 | JGI IMG/M metagenome (GOLD analysis project Ga0078972, IMG submission 67568) | Hot spring thermophilic microbial communities from Obsidian Pool, Yellowstone National Park, USA - OP-RAMG-01 (SPADES assembly) (version 2) | ecosystem: Environmental > Aquatic > Thermal...
CTCTTGTTTATCTGGTCAAGGAGTAGAATTATTACATCGATGCTAGTGAGCTTCTTCCCCTCAGTTATCTTCTTCGCTATCCTCTCGGATGCCTGCCTGAGTGCCTCCTCCAGGACTGATGTGACTACAGCTTCTGCCACAGGGGAAGTTGCTGAAGGAGGGATATAAATGTATTCTTTTATCGAGTCACCTCCTCAATATCTCTTGGGAATAGAAACTGACGGGACCATGCGGAGCATGAGATAAAGCATTTGATTGGGAAAGCTCCGCCCTAGAGGACAAGGAAGGCCGAGCAAACCGATCGCAGGGGTGATCTATATAGGAATATTAAAAAGCCCTGAGGAGAAAGCAACCTGAAAATAACGCTTAGAGCTTATGAAGGTCTTCTGCCAACTTTCTTTAGGAGCTGATGATCTCAAGGGGCTTAAGCTAATTAAGTTGGATTTAGCTCTCGAGTAAACCTCGTTTATTCTCTAGAGGAGAAGGTGAGGATATCGATAGTGTTCTTGAAGAAGTATCATCGATAAGGCAGAAGGCCCAAGATGCAATCAGAGTTGAGATGGAGAAATTGATAGATGAAATGATATCGAAAGCGAAGAAGTTTCTGGAAGAACTCAACACCCGTTAAGCTCCGGCATACCTTAAGGATGTAAAAAGAGTAGGAAGATTAAAAGGGGATTTTATGAAGGAACTGGAGAGCTAAGGTCTATTTTATCTTCTTTGAGTCCGCGGTTAACTCTAGGGATAGCTCCTCCTAAATGCAAGATAGTTCAGAGATTCATGAGAAGATTCTGCATCAATTAGCATAAAACTTATATATTTCTCTTCATTGGAACTCATGTGGGTAGGTATTACAAGACCTTCATCCTCTTCACGATTCTTGTGGTGCTAGGCTCATATGCCATGATATCATCAGGAAGGATGATAAAGGAGGCCATAGGGAATCTCCTTCTAGAGGTCTATGAGAAGATGGAAAAAATAAATATTTCAGTTACGATTGATAGAGAAGCACTTATCGGTACCTCGCTCTTCACCTTTCTTATTTTTCTCTTCGTTGGAGCTCTCGCAGCAGAGACCGATAGAGGTTTAACATATTTTGCACTTTCTGCGATAGCATTGATTACTATCGTAGGATCAATACCAATATTTTATCCAGAAGTACTTCATTCAGAAATAATAAATATCTCATACCATTTCTTCATACTTGCACTAGTTGATTATTTATTTCTTGTTGTGACACTAGCATTAATTAATTCTAAAATTGTATCCGTAATTAATTTTATCACCTTTCTGGTATTCTTCCTAGGAAGCTCTTCTTCAGGATCTGCTCTTACAGCATTACTTGATCTTGTCGTTTACCCTATTCTCTCCCTTACTCTTTTAGCAGTAGATAGAGCATCTTACAAGATATTTTTACCAAAGTTTCCACAGAGAATGAGATCCGAGGCTTCAACAGAAAAAGAGGAAATAGAAGAAAATGAAGCTTTAAGAGAACTCATTAAATCTGAGATTGAGAAGATAAGGGATTTCATGGAGGAGCTGGGAAGCTAGGATCAGTTGTTTTTCTCTTTCAGAGAGTTGAACAAAAGCTACTAGCAAAAAGAGGAGAGTACGTCTGAAAATAGATAAGAATCTAGCGAACTAAACTACAGCTACTTGTTAAATCTTCTTTATCAACTCATTCAGCTTCAGAAGGATGGAGCTTATTCTCATCATCTCCTCTGAATACCGATCCGGCGGTATAATCCCTCTCCTATACTCCTCGTTTAACTGGAGCATCCTGCTCTCCAGCATATTCAATATACTGTCAACCTGAGCATAGATCTCCTCCGAGGACCCCTTCTTCGGCTGGATTAATGCCCCTAAGAGGACGGATGATACCCCGACGATAGCGCTGGGCACGAGGATAGATGCCAGGTCCCTGCCAAAGTCCTTCATCTCCTCCTCCATGATCTCCTCTTCCTTATAGGACTCGGCCCTCCTCATGGCCTCGTAGACGTCGATGAGTCCCGCACCCTGCTCATTTCTCTTGTATCCCAAGTCCCTAGCTGAACTTACTAAGACCTTCTTCACGAAGAAATGATCATTTTTAATAACGATCCCTTTCCTCCTAGCGAACTCGAGGATCAGTGCTGCAGAGCCCGAGGCATGGGCGGTCGCCATGCTCGTCCCTGCCAGAGATGTATGGCATCCGTCTGGATACCTCCCCAGCTCGCTGAAACTGGACCTCGTCGAGATTATCCCCTCATCCAGGCTATTGACGATTAGTCCTCCTGGAGCCAGAATATCTGGCTTCATGACCCCATCTACAGGTCCCCTAGAGCTATAAGGAGCTAAAATTCTATTTTTATCGATAGCTCCAACAGTTATCGCCTTCTTTGAGGATCCAGGACTGTTTATCGTTCCCTCCTCCGGGCCATCGTTCCCAGCAGCTGCTACCACAACTACCCCCTTGTCAGCTAGAGCATCGCAAAGCCTACTCAGGAAGCTCTTAGGCCCTGAAGGATGCCTCGCACCGAGGCTTAGATTCACTATATCTGCTCCATTCGTATAAGCCCACATGATACCGTTTGCCACCTGCTCCTCATCCCCCTCTCCCTCCCTATCCAGCACTTTCGCTGAGATTATGTGAGCTCCAGGCGCAACTCCAGAGTAAACATCTTCCCTTCCCGCCGCTATACCAGCGACGTGAGTACCGTGCCCCTTATAGTCGCTATCCTCATCGGGGACGAAGCTCCTGCTCGAGGTAACCTTACCCTCGAGAGAGCACACAGCATCGACTCCTGTGTCCACGATCCCTATTTTCACGCCGTTTCCAGTGATTCCGATTTCATGGAGTTTATCTGCAGATATTAGAGGTACTGAGTTCTTGAGACATACTCTAACCTTCCTAATGGCTTCAATACCATATACAAAAGAAGGGAGGGATGATCTCAGGCGAAGGATATTCCTTCCATTGATACTACCGATCACGGCTGGAAGGAAACCGTAGATCCCATGTATCTCCTCTAAGAAATCAGCCAACCCCTGGATCAGCATTTTATCGAGGAGCTTAAGACCTCCCTCCTTAGAAGCATCTCCCCCGATTAGAAATTCATCCAGCGGCCAACCGGCCCAGACGATCACCTTGAAGAGCTTCCTCTCATCTTTTGATGCAGCCTCAAGAAGTTCTCTCTCCACTACCATGCTCCACGCCTCTGACGCTCCTTATCAAATCGAACTCCTTGACTATATCGCTCAGGATTAAGCGTAATATCTTCACCCTCTCTCCGGAGACGACGATCCCTCCAACTAACGGGTATTCCGAGAGTATCTTGACGCCGCTCGATGAAAGGAGATCCCTCAAATCATCAAGCCTATCGCTATACAGCACCACTTTCCCCTCGTCGGAGATCTCATCCAACACGCTCGCATCCTTCTTAACGTATTTGGAGATTATTACGTTTATCTCTTGATCCGTTAGTTCATCATGCACTTCTCCTACCCGCCTTGACATTCTCTATCATTGCTCTTATCTCCCGATACTTGTCATCGCTTATCCTCCCCTGGTATCTCAAGCTCTCAAGCTGCTCCTCCAGCAGTTTTATCTGCTCATCCCTCGAAGAAGTCGCTCCTAATCTGGACTTGAACTCCTCCATCGCGATAGTCCCTCCAATCACTGCTGCGAGTAAGGAAGCTATGGTTAGAGTTGTTTTATCAACTGTGATCATACTCTTCTTCCTCCTAAGGTCTGTGTATATCAGATAGAGGCCTATTAAGCATAGAACTACTCCGAGGGATGGTATGGCTGGTGAGAAGCCCGTAGCTACCCATTCATAAATTCCCCCGATTCCGAAGACTAGTAACACCGCCCCTACCAGCGATCTGATCCCCATATTCCCATCCTCATTACCTCCATGAGGATTTTATACTCATCAACCTTAGCTTCTCGTTATTTATCTCAGCCTCGACTTCCCTTATCCTCTGTTCTATCTTCGCCCTCTCCTCATCATCGAGCGTAGTATGCTTCTTTATTATGAGCTGATTTCTCGCCTCCTCAAGGGCGCGGAGCCTGCCCTCGATAGATTCCATCTCAAGCTTAACATCAAGAGGAGGTTGTTGAGGGGTATAGGAAGGAGTAACTGGAGGCAGAGATGCAACACTACCTCCGGTTCCGGCTGTTTGCATTAATAACTGAGCGATCCTCCTCTCAAGTTCCTCGCGCGTTATCTGGGGCTGGGGCTGAGGCTGCGATCCCATGGCCTCCTGAATTTTCCTAGCTATCTCCCTTATCTCGTCATCAGAAGCTCTAGGCTTTGAAACGAGATTCCTAATCGTATCTACCAGTGTTGGATACATTGATTGAATCGTGAATGCGTAAAGCAGGCCTCTAGCGGTCTCCGTACCCAATACCCTGACGAGCTCTTTCGCAACCCTATCCCATGGGATCTCGTTAGTACTCACTACATCACCGCTAGAGTAGAGAGAGTAAAATATATAAATATTTGCTTCATACTTTATGCACTTCAATAACACGCTCGTAATGACCGCTATCGTATCTACCCGAGGGACCTCTCCCCTCGATCTTATGGAGAGTCTTGCTAGTAATCCGGAATATTCGATATAATAAGGCCGTTAATTATAAATGTACCCATCAGAATTCATGAGCTTATTATAAAGTCTCTCGCTTCTCAAGGTGCCGAGGAGAATAAGAGTTAAAAATAGTTTTCCATTTACTCTTTCAGTGATTTCTCCAGAATTTCCTCTCTCATTCCATATCATTATGCAGATCACAATAAATGGCGGTAAGATAAGAAACAGTAAATGGATTAGTGTGCTACGGAGATGCCGTGATAACTCAGCAATTCCTGATCATCCTACTTAATAAATATTTCCCTAAACTTGATACAATCCCTTTCTTTTTCCATTTCATAACGATAAGAGCGTAAATGAAGCCAATTACATCGACACCGAGGTAGTAATTCTAGAGTGTTCAAACTTTATAATCGAAAAGTTAATAAGAAAGAGAATGGATAACACCGTATGGCCTTTAGCTCAGCAAAGGCTGAAGTAGGTAAGATTCTCCTAGAGATAGGTGGAATACTCATGATGGTTTTAGGTGCCGTTAGTATAATAAAGGCAATTATCATACTCGCATTGGCTGGAACGCTGGGTGGAATAATATCAAGCTTCTTTCCCGCAATAAGGTGGCTAGTGAATCTACTATTACCCTTCGGATACGCTTACACCATAGGAATATTAGTTGTCGGAATAGTATTAGCTGTTATCGGATATAAAGTATACAAGCTGGGGTCGCTTCCGAGCATACCCAGCGATAAAAGGAACACGTGGATAGTTATCCTGGTCATACTACTAGCAATCGCTCTCCTGGCTGGAGAGACTTATACATCAATAGCCCTGATAGTTCCTCTGGTGGGTCTCGTGCTCACGCCAGTGGAGCAGCTTCCTCCTCCACCTCCTTGAGCAATTCTGATGTGGAAATATAAGAGACTTAAAAATCCTTTTACCTTTTTGCACTACTAGGTTGAGTGTAGTTTGTTTGCCAGATTAACTGGACTATATCACTACAATGGGAAAAATTAAATAAAACACTTATTGCATATGAGCTTGTGGGGGAAAATGACCCTGAATGAGGATCTCATTGATGCAGCTCTTAGAGGAGATCTGGAAAAAGTGGAGAGTCTTCTCGATAAGGGTGCGAATGTAAATGCAAAGGATGGATATGGCCGGACCCCTCTCCATTATGCTGCTTGGTATGGTCATCTCGATATCGTCAAGCTTCTATTGGATAGAGGAGCAGATGTAAATGCAAAGGGTAATGCTGGCGAGACTCCTCTCCATCTTGCTGCTGCTTGGGATCATCCCGATATCGTCAAGCTTCTATTGGAGAGAGGAGCAGATGTAAATGCAAAGGATAAAGCTGGCGAGACCCCTCTCCATTGTGCTGCTGATGGTCATCTCGATATCGTCAAGCTTCTATTGGAGAGAGGTGCAGATGTAAATGCAAAGGATAAAGCTGGCGAGACCCCTCTCCATTGTGCTGCTTGGTATGGTCATCCCGATATCGTCAAGCTTCTATTGGATAGAGGAGCAGATGTAAATGCTAAAAACAGAGATGGGAAAACTCCTCTAGATTTAGCTAGGGAGAATAAATACTGGGATATAGTTAACTTCCTCGAAAAAGCTGTGGAGAATGCTGAGAATATATTGGAAACCAAGATATCTGGGACCTCGGTTATGGCCACCGTCGTGAAGAGCGAAGGTGAGTCTTCGCCTATCCTCGACCTCTCAAAGTACCTGAAAAATCCCCAGAAAAATGATCAATATCTGAATGAGCTTTACAGAGCTATGCTTATTGTGAAAAGAAGGGGAGAAGCTGCCATAAAGGAAGATGAGCTTTCATCTCTCATAGATTCGATAAAGGCCGCCCTAGATAAGATAGGATATGATGTATATATAAGCAAGGAAGATTCCGATATGGGGAGCTTGGAGCTATCTGAGGAGCTGATGTCAGTCCTTGGGATAAGAGATGGGGATGCCGTTGTTGTGAACTCTATTTTAAAGCTTGTTGCAAGGAAGGGCGATCTTGAGTACAACTCAGTTAGAATGCATGAGGAGGATGCGAAGGTTGTGATTGGACCTATGATCGTCAGGGGAAAGGATAAGCTGGAAGGGGTAGTTCTCAACCTCTCAGTGGAATCAAAGAAGGAGGAAAATAGATGGATAGATGAGGAAATCAGAAAGGTGAGATCTTTTCTGAAGGAACTTGAGGAGGAGAATCAGCCCTAAAAAGAACAGGAATTCTAACAAAATCCACTAAGCTGTTTTAGGTAGAGGATAAAGGATCCCTATTCCCAAACAAAATATTTTTAAGAATCCCCCTCTTGCTATCTCAATGGAGTGCAGTGACTTAGAGAAGCTCTTTCGTAAAATCCGCAGGGAGATCGAGGTTACCTGTGGCTTTGTTCACTTCTTCTTTCACTATGCTTTCCATGATCTCAGGCATTACAGAAATATGGATGAATATCTCAGCCATCTAGGATACAGAAGGCTTGAATTGAGTTATCCTGAGCTCTTTATTCTTAGAATGGCGATTTATCTGCATGATATGGGTATGTTCCTCAACCCTCGCTACTGGAGCGAGTTAAAGATTCACAAAGAGGACCTGCTGATTTGCAATGAGGATCCCGTCGAGAAGCTCAGGAAAAATGTGCTTGTGGATGTCCTGATGAGGAAGCTGAAAACCAGCTTTGAGGACGAGTTTTTCGATGAGAGTGGTTTTCTAAGGTTCCCACCTAAAATGATGGGGAAAACATGGGACAGCTTTGATCTGATAGATAAGGCTGGAATAAGGGAGGTGATGAGGGTTCTTCACCCTCAGGTAGGTGCAGGTGGAGCAAGAAGATTTATCCCGAGGTGCGACAGGGTTGCAAGTGCTGTCAGCAGTGTTATCAGGCTTCACGAGTGCAAAACAGCGGAGGCCTTCAGGTATCTTGGGCATGAGGAGGTGGGGGGAGAGGATGTAGACCTAAGGAAGCTTGCAGCTATTTTAGTGCTGCTCGATTCTATCGATTGTAGCAGGAGGAGAGCAAGTCCCGAGGCTCTGGAGGAGATAACTGATGAGATAAGGATGCTTGAAGAGGAGATAATCGAGATAGAGTCTGAAAAAAGCAGCAATCATGGATATCTCTCTCACTGGATTTTCAAGAGGCACATTAAGAGAATTGAGATAGAAGGCAGCAGTATAACAATAGTGTCGGACACATCTAGCCCAGCGCATGTTGCTGGGATGATATTCTTCGAGATGGCTAATAATGTGCTGCCAAGGTTCATTGCAGCGAAAGATATGCTCTCAGAATATGGAGTTGCACTGAACCTGTTTCTCAGGATACCGGGCTTAACTGCCCCCATTTATCTGGATGAGAGGATAATGGATGCTGGAAGGAGTTTCTGCAGTATCTTCACAGGCTTTCCAGTCTGGGCAAGTCGGTGGAAGAGGAGATATGGATCAAGGGAGTTCACGTTACCGAGAGTTTTGGCACTGCTTTTGGGCGGCCAGCGCGAGCTTGGCATGCGGGATCCCATAGATAAAATAAACTCCTTTGCAGCAGAACATGTATGTAAGTTGCTGGAATCAGAGAAGCTTTCGGATAGCCAGAGAGCTGCGCTTCTGGAGATTTTCAAATGTGTTGATTAAAGAATTATTCAAAGCTGCTATCATATGAATGTAAGGAAATTTAATAACATTTCACTTTATGGTATAATCACTCAATATACATCCGGCAGTTATAGCAGTACCACCTCTGGTACTTTGGTATCCAAGTAGCTGGCTTGCCGCAATTGGGACAGGTTTTCCTCTCCCTTCTGAAGAAGGAGGAAATCTGGGATAGAGGGTTCTGAGGGGCAGGCGGAGCCGGTTGCTGGAGAGCCTCCTGGGGAAGCTCTATTTTCTCCTTAAGAAGGACTATATCCCTCACCGCAGCGACTTTATCCCATGGAATCTCGAGCTTTTTATCCTTGGATACCTTCACAATGAGGGTTATATCCTTTCCCTCCAATTTCAACGCAATATCCTGAACCTCTCCCACAAACTTTGCCTCCTGATCATAGACACGCTTGCCAACGAGCCCAGATCTTGTAACGCTCATCAGGATATGATTGGCTTTCCATTATATAAAGTTATCTTTATGTCTCCTAGATAGAGAATTCGGCCAGCAATACTACACAAGGCATGTGAAATCTTTTCTAATAAAAGAGAGATCTTCCTCCTGATCTTCTTCTCTCCGCTAATAGAGGGTTGTAGATGTTTTTACATCTCCAATTCCCCTAAGAATTCCTTTATCTTTCTAATTTCCTCATTAATCCAATTCTTTATTTTTATAATCCTTTCCTGTCCCTCTAGTTCGCTCTTTATCTTCTTCAGATCCCGAATGTATCCTTCAAGATCTTCTATAAACTTCCTTGGTCCCGGTTTTCTTATCTCTTTGGCCAGCAATGGAGCCTTATCTTTTATCTCTTCATATCTCCTCCTCTGATCCTCCACATCGAAGCCCTCTTTTTGCATTTGGTCAAGCTTGCTGGAAAGCTCATCTCTCAGATTTCTATACTCAACCACATGCTTGAGAACCCCTTTCCTGTCGAGCCTGTTAAGGACCTCTATGCGGTCTGGGTACCTATCGCAGAGATCCGGGTACCTATCGCAGACCGAGTGTCTATCAGCCATATTACACTTTGTTGTGTGAATCTTAAAAAGTTTATAGTCGCTAACCGGATTTCTAGGTCTCCGCTTCTTTTTCAATAATCCTAGAAAGGAGCTTGCTTATCCTCCTCTTATAATCATCCAGCGTTATCATCCCGCTCAGCAGGAGGTCATCGAGCTTCTCAATTTCCTTCACCTCAGGGAGCAATTCGGATACCTCAACCCTAGGTATAAGCTTGAGAAACTCGGAAAGCCCAGGGATTTTCTCGTTAAAATAGGTCTCCATGGTCTTGAGGTCCACAAAAATTATAGGATAGGCCGATTCACGTGCAAGCCTCTTGGTCTGCTCATTCCATCCGGTTGGCGAGCACAGGAGGGCGATGAACGGATGTTCCGGCTTCAGAATTCTTGCAATGAATTCCCTCACCCCAGCATCCATCATGCTCATCGGAGCATGGTCAATGACATCGAAGTAAAGCTTCTCCACATTCGCAAATGTCTTTATGTAGACCTTCATTACAGTCTCCTTCCTGAGGAAGCCCTTTCTGTAGTAGGTGCAGATCAACTCCGGGTTTTCCGGCAATCTCTCAAATTTCTTCTCGTCCACAGCTTCCTTTCTCTTTCTGAGGATCTCTCTAATCCTTTCATGCAGGTAGGTTTCCGCATGCTCCTCTGTATGGACTGAAATATCTTCTCCCTCAGGTCTCCATTCCCTCTCAAGCCTGCCTCTCATCAGATGAATAAACTCTTCCTGCAATCTCTTAGCAGTTAAGGCATCCACTGCATGGAGAATTTCCACGGGAGTAGCCCTTCTTAACCTGATAAGATGCTCATCTTCCTCCCTGACAACAGCTACCGGGTGCTCTATTATCACCGTGCAATCCTCGCCATCGAGCTTCCAAGTGGTCCATCTGAGCCCCTCAACATACACCTTTTTCGACACTCTCTTGACCTTGGGGGATATTGAGCCCAACGCATACCCTATCAGTGCTGTTATTCCGGCTTTCTCCACCGCATTTAACACATCGTTCAGCTCTATTGAAACAGTCTCCGGTTTCTCCTCCATTACCTTGGGCTGAGCCCTCTCCTCTTTCTCATGAACTTTCTCCTCTTTCTCAACCTCCAAATTGACGGTGTTGCTTTGAACTGAGTGGCTGTTGCCATAGCTGTCGAGAAATGTCACTGTTGCAGGTTTCAGAATCGTGCTGGTGTCAGCCTTAATCTTGTAGGATATCTTCTGGGATGAGCGTGGCTTCAAGTCACCTCTCCATTCTGTGACTCCCTCAACCTTAAGCCCATCGACATCGTCCCTAAGGTAGACATCCCTTGCAATTCCATCTCCCTCATTTGTCAATGTTAGCACAACCTCAACCTCCTCTCCTTCTTTCACCTTATTTCTGCTAACCTCCTTTCTAATCGTGATGGAGGGCTTAAGCGCCAGTATTTCAACATTAACAGGATCCACTGTTACTGTGCTCTCCATTTTATCACTCCTGCACTTGATTGTGAAGGGACCTACTGCAAAAGTCCCCTCAGCTGAGCCCCTAAGGAGGAAGGTTATTGTTTTTGATGACCTCCCCTTCAGCATGATGTTTCTTGGATAGGCTTCGATGGATTTGAGCTCCTTTGACCAGTTCCCCTCTATCTCAACTGAGAGATCAAAGGGATTCCTGTTTTTCAGGATTAAACTCACTTTAAACGGTTTTCCAACTTCTATCGGTCCTTTCTCAACCTCTATTCCAGCGTAGATGTCGATTCTCTCCAAAAGACCGATGGCATCATTCAGCATCTGCTCTATCTTTCTGATGCGTGAGATAAGCCGATTCCTATCTGGTTCTATCAGCTTGGCTGTTGATGCCTTCCTTCTCATCTCCCTGGCAACTTCCCTCCTTCTCCTGAGCTCATCAGCTCCCATCTCAACCAGCTCATCTAAGGTTGAGTTCTCTATGTCCCCAAGCTTCTCCCTTATCTCATCCACCAGCTTGTTGAAATTCCTCATCTCCTCATCGTACACCATCTTATATCACCATCAAAGCTCCAAGTTTGCCAGCTTATCCGCATACCTCTTGATGAGGGTAAGATAGGTCTCCACATCTATCTTTCCATCGCAGAAGGCAATGGCAATTTTTTCCAGCTTGTTGAGATAGAGCTGCCTTTTAT
>Ga0078972_1015876_pt1 | contig 11353 bp, 17 predicted proteins | sample YelNatPaOPGAMG01_FD_67568 | JGI IMG/M metagenome (GOLD analysis project Ga0078972, IMG submission 67568) | Hot spring thermophilic microbial communities from Obsidian Pool, Yellowstone National Park, USA - OP-RAMG-01 (SPADES assembly) (version 2) | ecosystem: Environmental > Aquatic > Thermal...
AAAAAAGCGAAGAGTGCCGCTTGGCGGAGATTCTGGGTGAGCATGGCGTGCCAGTTGTTGGTTTCGGTTGTTCAGACTGCCGATGCAGGAGCCACCTGTTCAGGATCAGGGAATACGGGTTCATCGGTGAGCTGATGCGTGAACTGCGTTCACAGCCTGTTGGGAGTGTGCGTTGAACGGTAGGCTGGTGTGTTTGGATAACTGGACTTCCCGGAAGCGGTAAGTCTACGGTCTCTGCGACTTTGGTCAGGCTTCTGAGCGAGCGCGGCGTTCATGCGCAGTTGCTATGTTCTGACGCGTTACGTAGGGTTGTGACGCCTCAACCTTGTTATTCTTTAGAGGAGCGGAACATCGTTTATGGGACACTTATTTACGTTGCTTCTTTACTGACCGAGAACGAGGTGAACGTGGTGATTGATGCGACAGGCAACTTGCGACGTTATCGTGATGATGCACGGAAAAAGATTAGAAGGTTTGCGGAAGTCTTTTTGGTGTGCCCCTTGGATGTCTGTATGAAACGTGAGACTCGTCGACGTAACTCGTTTTATGCTCCGCGGCAGATCTATACTCGCGCCTTGAAGGGCAAAGCTTTGAATGTTCCTGGCGTCGGGCAGCCTTATGAGGAGCCTCAAACGCCTGATCTGGTGCTGGACACAACAAAGCTTTCGCCTGAAGAGTGCGCTGAGAGAATTGCAGGTTTGATTAGCGATCGTTTCAGCAGAGGTTTCTTGCGTCAAGGCTGACTTAAAAGAACTGCCTCTGTCGATCCGCAGCGTCTGCATCCAAGTCAACAATCGAAATTTCTTTTGCTCAGTCAACCTCAGACGTTCTCACATAGTCCAGTCCATGCTCCAGATTTGCGAGCAAGTGTCATTAATTTAACGTGCAGGCTCTTAAGAGTTTAAGCCATGGAGTGTGAGACAGCCGAGGCCTGCCTTTGCGGCTGCATCGATTTTCTCGGTTGAGTGATCGTAGCTTGGGATATTAACCGGGCAGTGGTTCATGCTCGCTGTGCCTTTTAACTGCATGCCGGCCATGATTTCACCTATGGCAGCATTGTCTTCTGCGGCCGGGTCGATAGTCCATGTTGATGACTGCGTCGACAGTGACGCCGCCAATTTCTGTGTTTACGCTTGTTTTTGCCTCTTGAAGATGAGCGCGTCTATTACCGTTACGAAGATCCTGTCTGCGGCTATAGCCTTCACCAGTTCTATGGACGTTGTTGTGCTTGTAAGAAGCCTTGCAAGTTAAACTGTAACAGAGACGGTTTTGTAGGTAAAATATGACAACGCCTTCTGTTACGAGAAGCATGGCTGCGGCCAGGAACAATTCTCTAAAGGCTGATCTGTTTCTAAGGATCTTTTTTGCCGTCTCCTCCGGCGACTGAACTGGAACACATCTCCTGTTCCGTTTGCGAAAGAAGGTCAAGAATGGTTGTCGTTGTTTTACAGTCGATCGACACTGTTCTTTCTCATGGTGCTCTTGTCAATACTGTTTTCGGTTTTGTGGCGTGACAATTGATCAAACCATTATGAAGTGCCTGGCGAAGGCGCAGCAGGCTAGTGCCCTTTTTTTGTGTACTCTAAGATTCGATACGCGTGTTCTTCTGATATTTTCTTGGATCTAAGAAGAGAAACAACGATGTCGGAAATCTTTGCGAGAGCATAGACCTTGTAGCCAAGTTTCTCGAGGTTTTCTTTTCCGCCTTGTTCTCTGTCAACAACTACCAGAATAGTTTCAACATTTGCTCCCAGATTTTGGAGAGTTTTTATTCCCTCAACCTTGGACAGTCCGTCGCTGACAACATCATCGAAGAACAGCACATTTTCTCCCTTAACCACATCTGCTCCTGCAATTCTTCCTGTTGCTCCATACGTTTTTTCTCTCTTCCTGACGATGACGCAGGGAACCTTCACACGGCAACTTATACTTGGCAATATTAGGGCTCCTTTCAGTTCTATCGATGCCAACTTGACAATCTTCTGCGTAGACACAAGTTTCTCTATTTCAGCCACGGCAATATCCACGATAGTGCAGAAATCTTGAGGCGAGGCGAGGAGATGTGCCAAGTCAATATAGTAAGGGCTTAATGCACCTGACTTTATCTGGAAGCTGCCGAACTTGAGGCAGCCGGAACTGTGCAAGGCGTTTGCGATCCCAGATGTGCTGTCCAACTCTCGGTCCCAGATTAACTCGGTTTTCGCAGATTTAATGCTTGCTCGAAACCGAAATAGAAGAATGAATCAGTTTGTACCTAGACGCTTTTCAGTGGTTGATTCAGTTTTAAACGAACTTGACTCTCCAATGGTGGCATGATAAGAGAATTGATTTCGCACATATTACTTTGTCAAGCAACTGAAGGTTCTGACAGCGAAAAAGACATAAATACTCCTCTGCTTCTTTTAAAAAAGCACTTGCATGATGGTTAGTGGGAACAACAGGTCGGTTTTGACCTTGGTTGGGTTCACGTTGACTGCCTGTTGTTGCCATTTGTAGAAGAGACGAAGCTGGAAGACGATGGGACATAGAAAAACACATGCGCCTCGGCACGGTTCACTTGCCTATTTGCCTAGGAAACGGTCTGATCATGTTTTGGCCAGGATCCGTTTCTGGCCTAAGGTAGAGTCTGAGACGCCGCGACTGTTGGGCTTTATGGGCTTCAAGGCTGGTATGACTCACGTGTTTGGCATTGAAGACAAGAAACGCTCACCGGACTTCGGGAAGGAAGTGATACGTTCTGCCACTGTAGTGGAGACTCCGCCGGTTCTTATCTGTGGTGTGAGGACCTACATGAAAGATGTTAATGGCCTGCGTAGTATTGCTGAGGCGTGGATGAAAGATCCTCCCAGCGAGCTGGACAGAGTGTTTACTGTTCCTGAGAACTTTGACACTGAACAGGCTTTGAGGAAGGTTGAAGAGAACCTGCCGCGGACAGTGAGGGTTCGGGTAATCGCCATTAGCCAGCCTAAGCAGGCTAGTATGCCTAGAAAGAAACCTGACATGGCAGAAATAGAGATAGGCGGAGGAACTGTTCAGCAGCAGTTCGCATATGCTAAGAGTTTGCTGGGCAAGACAGTGACGCCTGCCGAGATTTTCAAGGAAGGCCAGTTTGTAGATGTGGCTTCGATATCAACTGGCAAAGGCTTTCAAGGGCCGGTGAAACGCTTCGGTGTAACGATACTTCAGGCGAAAGGCAGAAAGACCAAGAGGGGCATCGCCACATTAGGACCATGGAACCCGCATCATATCATGTACAGTATTGCAAGAGCTGGGCAGATGGGTTACCATCAGCGGACTGAATACAACAAACGTATTCTGAAGATAGGCAAGGATGGGAAAGAAATAACTCCTAAGGGGGGATTCTTGAGGTATGGTTTGATCCGCGGTCCATACGTACTGCTTGCTGGAAGCGTGGCAGGTACAGAGAAACGTCCTGTAAGACTCCGTTATCCTGCACGTGCACCGAGAGGCTTGGGCGAAGAAACGATGCAGATTACGCAGGTTTCCTTGGAATCGCCTCAAGGAAGATGAACGGTGAGCAGGAATGGTGAAGACTGCGAAAATCCTTGACCTTGAGGGCAAATCAACTGGAAAAATAGAGCTGCCGAGTGTTTTTGAGACGCCTTTGAGGCCTGATGTGATCAAGCGGGCGGTGCTTGCAGTCCAGTCAAACAGGTTTCAGCGGCAGGGCAGAGACCCGATGGCCGGCAAGAGAACATCGGCTGAGTCTCGGGGTACAGGCAGTGGGACGGCAAGAATCCCGCGGCGTAAGGGGGCGAGCGGCCGGGGGGCCTTCGCACCTGGGACAGTGAGCGGCAGGCAGGCGCATCCTCCGCTGTCTGAAAAGATCATTGTCAAGCGAATCTCGAAGAAGGAAAAAAGACTGGCTCTCTTCTCAGCGATCGCGGCCACAGGCTCGAAGAAGATCGTTGCCTCACGCGGGCATAACGTGGAAGATGTTCCGGAGATTCCTCTTGTTGTTACAGATGATCTTGAAGCTGTGGGCAAAACGAGAGAAGTCGAAGAGGCGCTGATACGGCTCGGCATTCTTTCTGACATGTTTCGCGTCAGGGAAAGCAGAAAGATACGCGCTGGAAAAGGCAAAAGCAGAGGAAGAAAGATGAAACATGCCGTGGGGCCTCTTATAGTCGTGGCTCAGAACAGAGGAATAGGTGAAGCAGCCCAGAACATACCCGGCGTAGAGGTTGCCACAGTTTCCAGTCTGAATCCTGAAATGCTTGCACCTGGAACGCATCCTGGAAGATTGACTGTTTGGACAAGCAGCGCTATTGCAGAACTTGGCAAACTTGGCGCAAAAGGAGAGCAGGTAAATGGACCCGTATGAAGTTATACTTTACCCGTTGATGACCGAATCTTCCAGCTTAATGGTTGAAAAGGAAAACAAGCTTGTCTTCATCGTGAATCTGAAGGCAAACAAGCCTGACGTCAAGGAGGCAGTTGAGAAGCTTTACGACGTGAAAGTTGAAAGTGTTAACGTTCAGGTGACGCCGGCAGGAGAAAAGAAGGCATACGTGAAGCTGACTCCTGACTTCAAGGCAGCTGACGTTGCAATTAAACTTGGATTACTGTAGACATGGTGGAATGAGTAATGGGAAAGAGGATACGTGTTCAAAGACGCGGGCGCGGCGGCTCCACATTTCGGGCATCAACACATAAGAGAGTGGCGCCAGCGAGGTACCCTCATGCGATAGGAGTCAAGGAGAATCTGGACACAGTTATCAACGGCGTGATTGAAGACTTTGTTCATGACCCGGGAAGGGGGTCTCCCCTTGCAATGATAAGGTTTGAGAATGGAGAGACTTGCTACACTGTGGTTCCAGAAGGAGTTCACACAGGCGGTCAGATCCAGATTGGTGGAAAAGCGTCAGTTGACGTGGGCAATATCCTTCCTGTTGGAAAGATCCCTGAGGGCACGATTATTTGTAACGTAGAACTTCGCCCCGGCGACGGTGGCAAACTTTCAAAGTCTTCTGGCGCCTACGCCACCGTTGTCTCTCACACGCCGCAGGGAACAAGCATCAAGCTCCCCTCAGGAAAATCCAAGTATATAGCAGATTCTTGCAGGGCAACGATAGGCGTGGTTTCAGGAGCAGGCAGAACCGATAAGCCTTTCCTGAAGTCGGGGGCCAAGTTTCATCTGATGAAAGCGAGAGGGCGCAAGTATCCGAGAACCCGCGGTAGAGCAATGGTCGCTGCTGTACATCCTTACGGCAGCAGCAAGAGAAGTTCACGGAAGGCAACTACGACTTCGCATGGTGCACCGCCAGGACAGAAAGTCGGACTTATTGCGGCAAGAGGAGCAGGTCGAAAAGCAAAGAGTGCACGTGAAAAAGGCAAGGTAAGCAGGCAATCGGAAAGTTTATAGCATCAATAACTGTGGATCAGGTGAAGAAAAATGCCTAGAGAATTTACGTATCGCGGATTGACGCTTGACCAAGTACAGAGCATGTCGATGGACGAGTTCATTAGCCTTCTTCCTTCGAGACAACGTAGAAGCCTTCACCGAGGTTTGCAGCCGGAGCAAAGAATACTGCTTGAAAAAGTGAGGCGGTCGAAGGAAGAGACCAGTAAAGGCGGCACTGTAGTCGTCAAGACTCATGTGCGGAACATGATCATTCTCCCAGAAATGGTGGGCATCACGATTCAGGTTCACAATGGTAAGGAGTTCGTTGCGGTCGACATTAAGCCTGGCATGATCGGCCACTATTTGGGCGAGTTTGCAGTGACAAACAAACCAGTCAGGCATGGAACGCCTGGCATCGGTGCCTCCCGCTCTTCAATGTACGTGCCGCTCAAGTAGCCTTTTTCCACGTAACTAGGCAGTGTACTCTCTGCTTGAGGTCTTCTTGTTTACGGGCTGATTGTCAGGCATCTGTGGAAGAGGAATCGGCGGCGGAATGTTCAGCGTTCTGGAAATCAAAACTGATTCCGTAAAAGCCACGTTTGACACTGACTGAACGATGATTAGCGGCGGAGGCTTCTTCTCCTCGTATTCCTTGTATATTTTGTCAATCTCACCTTTTTCTCCGACCACGTAGGCTCGTCCTTTGAGACTTATCTGCGCAAAAGATGGACTGTAATTAATCGTAAGCACAAACGGCACTTCAAGTGAATTGTCAGGTTTCTTCTCCATTCCTGTGAGGTTGAGGTTAGTGTTTATCTGAATAGGCGGGATAGGTTGTCTGAAATCTAGAAAACGTTCAGCAGAAACGTTGGATACAGCGACGTTCACCCGGATCATTTGAACCATCAGAACCTTTCAGTGGGTACTGATTGATTTAAAGCTGTTTATTCTTTTCCTGGTTTATATTTCGTAAATCCGCAGTGACCGCAAGTGTACCTGTTTCCATGGTCTGCCATGAAATAACCTGGGCCGCAACGTTCGCAGATTGGACGAAGCCTGACCACTTTTTCATTGTCAATCTTGTAAAGAGTGTAAATACCCTTCTCTTCTTTCTTCCTTTTCTCGGGTCTCGGTGCCTTCTCGGTTTTTGCAGGTTTTGCTTCTTCCTTCGGGGCTTCTGCAGGCACCGCTTCAGTCTTCTTCACTTCCTTCTTGGGTTCTTCAACTTTTTTTGCCGTTTCTTTCTTCTCTGTCTTCTTCGACACAGTTTACCTACTCCTTCTTCTCCTCCTTGGGTTTTTCAGGGATGTTTCGTCTTACGATGTAGGCTGGCTCGACACGTTTGGCATCCTCTACTGAATCGTAAAGGTTTGCCGTTCCGAATGCCGTGTGCGTGCCTGTCTTAGTTTCGAACTTTCTTACAAAAACCAAGTCAACGTTAACTTTCAAGGCATCAGCGACCGCCCTCTTCACTTCAAGCCTCGGTGTCGTGCCGCTTGGTTTTTCATGTTCAACTTGGAACTGAATTTCCTTCCTCTTCAGCAACTTGTTTGTCTTTTCTGACAATATTTTAATTTCCATGCCCCTTTTCCTCATACGCAATGTTGACTTCATGGGAAAGCTTCTTATTTAGTTTTCCGAGCCTTTTTCATGGCTCTAAAGATCGCAGCAATTTCCGCTTTCTTAGTTGAGGTAGTTTTGACGACGACGATGCCTTCATGCGGCTGTCCATAAACGACAAATGCGTTTTCGGGCGCATACAATGCAGCAACAAGGGTTAACAGGTCTTCTTCGCCTTCTACGATAATCTCTACGCTTTGTTTGCTTTCGATAGCATCTTGCACTGCAGCGATGGCTTCGCTGGTGAGTGTTCCTTGAGGGTTGTGAACGCGGATAATTTTTTCTGCGGGCAGTTCAATTTCTCTTATGCTTTTTCGCATGCATTTATTGTCGATAATTGTCAATCTAGGATGCAGGCCGTGCTGGTGCAAGTTTCTTGAGACAGTATCTCCAACTGAGATTATGAGGGGTGGGCCGTCTCTGGCCACTAGCTCCATCAGTTCATTCATAGTCTCAGAAAAAGAGCCCTTGACAAGGATTCCTAGAGGTTTCTTGAGTTCTCTGCGCAGCTTAGGCGTGAGGACGTATTCAACGCCCATCTATCTTACCTTTAGAGCGTAGCGTCCATTCTCTTTGATGTTCATTGCTTTGGCGATGGATGAAGTTTCAAAGTCGAAGATTATTACCAGTCCAGCATAGTCGTCGCTTAAGCTCGCGCTCTTGCATTTTGGGCAAACGTTTTCTTTTGTGAGAAAATGGCATGTTGAACAGGCTTTTTCGCTCATTTCTTTTCACCTTTCTTCTGTGTTTCCGGCTCTTTATCTGATGTTTTCTTTTCGGCAGCTTCCTTAGTCTTCTGCAGGTCGTGGTCAATCCACTCGAGTTTTCCAAGGAAGGGCTGTCTGGCAGTTACACCTATTTTTCCAGAACTTCCTGCTCTGCCTAGCGACACTGCAGTTATGCGCACGCGCACTTGATCGCCACTGGCTAGTTTGCGCTTTGATTCTTTGCCCAACAGTATGCCCTGCTTTTCATCGTAGGATATGAAATCGTCCATTAACTGGGAAACATGAAGCAATGCGTCAACAGGTCCAATACGCACGAAAGCTCCAAAATCAGCGATCTCCACGACTTCACCTTCAACTATTTCCTGAATCTTTGGGTAAAACGTCAACAATGAGAAATTGACTTTGTGGTACGTGGCGCCGTCGCCGGGAATAATCTTTCCGACTGGGCTTACCTTCACTTTTGTCACGGCTATAACATAGCCCAACTCCTCGTCGACGATCCCTTCATATTTTGTCTTGACCTGCTGGTGTCCGACTGCCTCGAGAGGATTACCGAACGTGTCGGGCGGAATTCGAATTGTGTCTTCAAGGGTAATAAGTTTAAACAGGGGTTATGGCCTCCCGTCAACACTCAAACGAGACTTCTGTCTCAGATAGATGACTGGCACATTTATATCTCTTAGCTTCCTTCTAAGCTGCCTGTCGTTGGTGAAAACTGCACATCCGCCTTTGCTGGCAACCTTGAGTATTGCATCGTCTACGTTTTCTGCTATTGCATCGTCTGCTGCGACAACCCTGCATTTTTCTGCCAGTTTCAGAGCGAAGGCAGCTTTCTTGCGCATCTGAGCGGAGTTTTTCGTGGCAAGTTTTTCAAGCTCTTGTTTTACTTGGGAGATAAGGACAGGTTCAAATTCTCTGTCCAGAAGAGTTTTGAGTTGTTCGAAAACGTCAACTTTGAACCGAAGAGGCATGAAGAAAACGTTTGAATCTAGAATTACTTTCAGTGGCTCTTTCTCACGCTTGGTTTCTTCTTTCATATCATTTGATCATTCCAAAGCCTATGAGTCTCCATCTGCCACCGATTTTTCTGCTCAGTGCGACTCGTGACGCTGCCTGTGCACACACAGGTCGTGTGAGTCTTATGAGGACATTGTCCTTTCTCACAGAGGCGACCTTTCCCACCGTTATCGCCGCGCCCACGTGTAACAGCAGAGTTTCGTTCATCGAGACCTCATCGATCTTTGCAAGTTCTTTTGTTCCCACTGCACGGTCTAGGATCTGTGTCTGCATTGTGAGCTCAAACAGTGTTGGAGGAAGCATGCCTGCTTTTCCAGCGATGTTCCCCGTTAACCCGTCTGCTTTAGAATATGAGGGGTCCAGCAACGTTCCAACACCGACAAGACCGCCGCAGTGGGCTTCCTCAACATTCTGGCCTCCAGCTTGCAGGCTCACGATCTCGCTGAAGAAGGGCGTGTAGGTGTTTTTGCCTTCTGCAGCTATTCCTGGACGTATCTCAAGCTGATCGCCGACTTTGAGCATGCCCTGAACTATCGTTCCGCCTATGATGCCTCCTTCTAGCTTGTCAATAGTCGTGCCTGGCTTGTTGGTGTCAAATGAACGGATCACGTACATGAAGGGCGGTTTGTCTTTATCTCTCTTGGGTGTGGGAATGAATTCTTCCATGGTCTGCAACAAGATGTCAATGTTGATTCCGCGTTGCGCAGAGATGGGGATTATCGGTGCGCCATCTGCGACGGTTCCCTTGACGAAATTCCTTATTTCAGCATAGCTTTGACGAGCCCGCTTTTCGTCAACGATATCAATCTTGTTCTGCGCTATGATGATGTTTTTGATGCCAATTATACCTGCTGCAGCCAAGTGTTCTCTTGTTTGGGGTTGTGGGCAAGGTTCATCTGCAGCTATAACGAGTATAGCGCCATCCATGATGGCTGCTCCTGAAAGCATTGTCGCCATCAAAGCCTCATGTCCTGGCGCGTCGACAAAACTGATTGCTCTGACGAAGACTGCTTTAGACCCGCATGCTGGGCAGATTGATTTCGTCGAAAGGTTTTTCGGCGGTTCACATTTTGGGCATTTGTAGACGGGCATGTCTGCGTAGCCTAGTTTGATCGTGATGCCTCTCTTCAGTTCTTCGCTGTGCCTTGATGCCCAGACTCCAGTCAATGCTTGCACCAAAGTTGTTTTTCCATGGTCAACATGACCAATCGTTCCAATGTTGACTTCTGGCTGACGAGGCAAAACTGCAGCCTTCTTGTTCTCTTCACTCATTCCCACATTTCCTCTGTTATTGTGAAATTCGAGATTCTCATTGTACTCTCATCCAAGCCTATAATAAGCATGTCGCCTTAATGTGCATGCTGCGTTTCAACGATAGCTTCACTTACATTGCAGTGCAATTCAGGAAAGCACACTTCTCAAGCTCAGTTCCGCTATCCTCTCAGCGCTCCCCCTATTAAGCCGCCAACAGCTGATAGTACCCCACCCACGAATCCTGCAAGTATTGCTATGATTATTCCTCCTATGAGTCCTGCTATCCCACCGATCAATCCTCCGATGATGCCACCTACCATTCCACCAATGAAGCCGCCGCCTATCGCTATCACAACAGCCAGGATTATCCCGCCGAAGATTCCACTCAGAAATCCCGCCACTGCTCCTCTGATGATTCCTCTCGCCACCACTCCAGCGACCAAGCCGCCGACCAGATGGCCTATGACAGAACCAAACCCTGGAAAGAGCCATGCTACAAGCAAAGTGGCAACGAAACCGGCGAATGCTCCACTCAACAGATTACCTTCCGCCATGTTAGAGCCTTCCAATGATTACTGCGCTGGTGTGTATATAAACTACTCAATGCACTTGATGTTGTGAATCGCTTCAACGATGGTTCTCCAAACCAGCACAGTCAACAATTTGCTTGGAGACTGCTTGGCAGCGTACTCCTGAATGGCAGAAGGTGATTATGTGGAGTGCTTGGGACAGTGAATGCTAAATGGCTTCAATTGCTCGTACCTTGACGCTTACACTGATTTTTCAGAAATCACAGTGCTTCATGTTCAGACACGCAGACTAGGGGACACGACGTCGACTTGTGCCTGTAGCGTAGCTGCCAGGAAACATTGAAATGCGAGCACTGATGAGAAAGCTGACATGAGCGATACCCGTCTACACTTGTGCTTTCGGCACATGCACATGGCATTAGGGCTGGAACCTTGCAGCTGACAACAAGAACAGCCGAACACATATGCGGAATGGGTTCGTAGCTCACCACTGTTCTAGAAAGCATCTCTCGCTTAGTGTCCAAAACTCCTAGAACTAACAGAAGCCTAAATGTTTGCTTTCTGGCTTTCAGTTGCAGGTTTTTCTTCCGTCTTGGCTTCTTTTTCTGCTGCAGGCTTCTTTCTTTTCGATTTGATTTTATTTTCTTCTTCTGTCGGTTCTGGCTTTCCAGTGACCTTCATGTTGATCTGTACAATTTCGTCTGTTATGACGTTCCCGCGGATTGTTTTGCGTCTTCTCATTCCTTCGTTCACGGGGTTGAAGCCGACTCCTCCAGCCAAGACAATCTTCCTGCGGACGCCGCCGTGGACGCTCGGCCTCATTGGAAAGCCATCTCTGT
>Ga0078972_1015877_pt1 | contig 11353 bp, 11 predicted proteins | sample YelNatPaOPGAMG01_FD_67568 | JGI IMG/M metagenome (GOLD analysis project Ga0078972, IMG submission 67568) | Hot spring thermophilic microbial communities from Obsidian Pool, Yellowstone National Park, USA - OP-RAMG-01 (SPADES assembly) (version 2) | ecosystem: Environmental > Aquatic > Thermal...
CCGTCAACCCCACCTGGGCCTTCGGCGACGGCGCCTATGGGGCCGGGGAGGCCGTCTCCCATACCTACACGCTGACCGGCACCTACACCGCGGCCCTGACCGTCACCAGCCCCTACGGCTGCGGGACGGGGGCGATTTCCCATTCCGTCGTGGTGCGGCCGGCCGGGTACACCATCTACCTGCCGCTGGTCTTTCGGTAGGAAAGCCCTTCCTCCAAGGGGAGGCGGGCACCTCCAGCCCTCAAGGTGCCCGCCTCCTCTGGTCCTTCACAACCGCAAAATCGCAACCCTCGTCGGCCAGGAAGCGCAGGGGAGACATCAGGAGTTTGCAGGAGAATGGTCTCGTGGGCGAGGGCATCGGCCCCTATATTGTACTACCAACAGGCGCGTTTTTGCAGAGTCTGCCCCACGGCCTCCCACTCCTCCAGCGCCAGCGTCTCCGGCCGGCGGCGGGGGTCTATCCCGACCTCTTCCAGGGCGGCGGCCACCTCCTCCCGGGGCCGGCCCAGGCCGGAAGCCAGGGTTTTCCCGATCTGCTGGCGCGGATGGGCGAACGCGGCGCGGACCAGGCGAAAAAAGGCCTCCGGCGGCAGGGAAAGGCGCGGTTGGGGGGACACCTCCAGCCGCACCACCGCCGAATCCACCTGGGGAATGGGGAAAAAGGCCCCGGCCGGCACCCGGGCCACAACCTCCGGCCGGGCGTAGTACTGCACGGAGAGCGCCAGCAGGCTCATCTCCGGCGGGGCGGCGGCAATGCGCCGGCCCACCTCCCACTGGACCATTACCACCAGGCGGGTCGGCCGGGGATGCGCTTCCAGCAGGTGCCGCAGGGCGGCCGAGGTGATGGCATAGGGCAGGTTGGCCACGACCAGATAGGGAGCCTGGCCCATCAGTTCGCCAGGGGCGACCTTCAGGATGTCGTTTTCCACCAGGGTAAAATGGGGAGCGTGGGCAAAGCGCCTCCGCAGCCAGGCGCAGAGCCGGCGGTCGATCTCCACGGCCACCACCCGGCCGGCCCGCCGGAGGAGTTCCCCGGTGAGCACCCCCAACCCCGGCCCCACCTCCAGCACGGCCTCCTCCGGCTGCACCTGGGCCGTTTCCAGAATGCGCAGGAGGACGGCCGGCTCCACCAAAAAATTCTGCCCCAGCCGGCGGCTGGAGCGCACGCCCAGGGCAGAAAGGGCCTCTCGCACCCCACGTCGGGAGGCCAGTTCCAGCGTCTCCGGGTTCAAATCGGCAGACATCGGGCGCTTCCCGCTTTCCTTCGGCAGACCGGCAGGCCAGACCCAATGTACCTCCCTCCGGCCGCTTTGTCAAACCCAATGGGACGCTCGCCGTTTTCGGAGGTGCGGGTTTGAAACCCCGTCCTGCGACGGGGACCAGTCCACAGGAGGGGAGACCCACCGGGCCACCCCTCCAAAGGGCCTCGCAAACCAGGGGCGAGGGACTGGGGCAGCACCGAAAACCGCCTTCAAAAACGACGCGCACCCCTCTGGCGGGCGCCCTCTTTTCGGAAAGCCCAAGTTGTTGTATAATGCAGGTGGCAAGGTTATCCTGGCCGGCCAAGAGGGTGCGGCATCCGGCAGCGGCCCGGAGCAGATAAGGAGGTCGTCATGAAGCGAAAACCCAGTCGGCTGATATTGGTGCTGGTCCTGGTGTTGCTCATCGTATTGCTGATCGCCGGGTACTTTTATCTCCAGCCAGGAGGGGGAGCGCTGGGGGGAGGCGCTCCACCCACCCCCACGCCGATCGAAAAGGTCCTGGTGGTGATGTCCCGCCGGCTGGTCCCCAAGGATACCTACCTGGACGCCACCAACCTGGCGGAGTACTTCGAGACCCGCGAGATCACCAAAACCCGGGACCTGCCCGCGGATTATGCGGAGAGCCTCTATGAACTGGAGGGCAAGGTCACCCGCGTCGATCTGCCGAAGGAGAGCATCGCGCGTCGAAGCCTCTTTGTCGAGGCCACCCTCTCCTTCCGCATCGCCCCCGACAAGCGGGCCATGCCGGTGGAGGTGGACCGCTTCAGCGGCGTCGTCGGCCAGATCGTCAGGGATGACCATGTGGACGTCATCCTCAGCGGGGTCGTCGAAGAATACTTCATGCAAAAGTTTCCCCTTCAGGAAAAGTGCGAACTGCCGGGTTCGTGCCCGACCATCTACTCCTGGGACTTTCCCTCGACCAACATCGAGCCGCTTCGCCTGCTGGCGGTCAAGGTGATGATGGAGGACATTCGCGTCCTGGACCTCATCACCCTCACCGTCGAGGTGGCCCCGGCGGCGGGCCGGCCGTCCGGAACGCCCACGCCCGTTCCCGTCGGCATCCCCACCTCCTGGATCGCCATCCTGGAGGTGGACGAACAGCAGGCCGAAATCCTGCGCTTTGCCCGGGACCAGGGCTGGAACACCGTGCTCATCCTGCGCCCCCGGGGGGATGTCGGCCGGCAACCAACGACCGGCGTGACCACCTGGTCTCTGCTCGATCCCCAGTCGGCCTATCCCTATCGAATGCCGTACCCACGGGCCATCCCCCATCCGGTCGCTCCCGCCGGCCTGCCGTCTGGGGTGATTCCCTGGATCGCCCCCTAGGGTTCTTTTGGAGTTTGCCCTTGCAGGCACTTTGTGGCAGGTAGTTCCAGAAACAGGAGGCGGGAGAGGGGCAGGCAAAATGCCCGTCCCTCCCCCGGGGAACGGCCGGCATGGAACGCCCCTTTGTCCACCTGCATGTTCATACCGAGTACAGCGTCCTCGACGGCTTCGCCCGCATCGAGCCTCTCTGCCGGAAGGCCGCCGAAATGGGCATGCCGGCCCTGGCCATCACCGACCATGGCGTTCTCTACGGGGCCATCGACTTTTATAACGCCTGCCGGGCTTACCACCTCCGCCCCATCATCGGGTGCGAGGCCTACGTGGCCCTGGACCGCCTCACCCGCCGTGAGGCCTCCGATAAGCGCCAGTACCACCTGGTGCTCCTGGCCCGCAACGCCACCGGCTACCGCAACCTGGTCCAACTGACCACCGCCGCCCATCTGGAAGGCTTTTACTACAAACCCCGCATCGACCGTGCCCTCCTGGAGAAACACCACGAAGGCCTGATCGCCCTCTCCGCCTGCGGCTCCGGGGAGCCGGCCCGACGTATCCAGGACGGGGACCGGGAGGGTGCCCGGGCCGCCGCCGCCTGGTATCGCGACCTCTTCGGCCCGGACGGCTATTTCCTGGAGTTGCAGCGCCATCCGGGCATGCCCGAACTGGAAGGGGTGAACGAGGAACTGGCCCGCCTGGGAAAAGAACTGGGCATCCCGCTGGTGGTCACCAACGACCTGCACTATATCGCTCCGGAGGACGCCGTTCCCCACGACATCCTGCTCTGCCTCCAGACGAACAAGACCCGCAACGACCCCGACCGCCTGAAGATGCCGGACGAAAGTTTCTACCTGAAGAGTCCGGCGGAGATGTGGGAACTCTTCCCCGAACACCCGGAGGCGCTGGAGAACACCCTGCGCATCGCGGAACAGTGCGACCTGCGGCTGGAGTTCGGGCGGGTGGAGTTGCCCGAGTTTCCCCTGCCGGCCGGCCACACCCCGGAAAGTTACCTGCGGCAACTCTGTGAGGAGGGGTTGCATCGCCGCTACGGGGCCAACCTCCGCCAGGAGCACCGGGACCGCCTGAACTATGAACTCTCGGTCATCGAAAGGACCGGCTTCGCCCTCTATATCCTGATCGTCTGGGATTTCGTGAACTATGCCCGCCAGAGGAACATCCCCTGCCAGCCCCGGGGCTCGGCGGCCGGCTCCATCGTCCTGTACTGCCTGGGCATCTCCGACGTGGATCCGGTCGCCCACCGCCTGGTCTTTGAGCGCTTCCTCAACCCCGAGCGCCAGGAAATGCCCGACATCGACATGGACTTTGCCGACAGCCGCCGGCCCGAAGTCATCGACTACGTCATCCGCCGCTACGGCCAGGAACGCACCGCTCAGATCATCACCTTCGGCACCCTGGGGGCCAAGGCCGCCATCCGCGACGTGGGCCGGGTCCTGGGCATGCCGCTCTCCACGGTGGACCGGGTGGCCCGGCTGGTCCCGGCCCTCCCCGTCGGCATCACCCTGGACCAGGCGATGGAAAAGTCCCCCGAACTCCGCCAACTCTATGAGGCGGAGCCGGCCATCCACGAACTCATCGACCTGGCCCGCCGGGTGGAAGGGGTGGTGCGCAACGTCGGCACCCACGCCTGCGGCATGGTGGTCTCCCGCCGGCCGCTGGCCGAGATCGTCCCCCTCCAGCGCACGGTCAAGGACGAAAAAGTGGTTATGGCCTGCTTCCCCATGAACACCCTGGGGGAAATCGGCCTTTTGAAGATCGACCTCCTGGGCCTGGCCAACCTGACCATCGTGGACGAGGTGCTCCGCTACATCCGCCAGAGCACCGGACGGGAAATCTCGCTGGGGGAAATTCCGCCCGACGACCCGGACACCTTCCACATGCTCAGCGAGGGGGGGACGGTGGGCGTCTTCCAACTGGAAGGGGCGGGCATGACCCGCTACCTGATGGAACTCCGGCCGACCTCGGTGGACGACCTCATCGCCATGGTGGCCCTCTACCGCCCCGGGCCGATGGAGCACATCCCCCGCTACATCGAGGGGAAAAACTATCCCGAACGGGTGACCTACCTCCATCCCAGCCTGGAACCCATCCTGCGCGATACCTACGGAGTCATCGTCTATCAGGAGCAGGTGCTGGAAATTCTGCAGAAGATGGCCGGCTACAGCCTGGGCCACGCCGATATCGTCCGCAAGGCCATCGGCAAGAAGAAGCGCGAACTCATGGACCAGGAGGAGTCGCGCTTCATCCAGGGATGTCAGCAGAACGGCCTCAGTCAGGAACAGGCCCGGCAACTCTGGGAGCAGATTCAGCCCTTTGCCGGCTACTCCTTCAACAAGGCCCACGCCACCTGTTACGGGGTGCTGGCCTACCAGACGGCCTACCTCAAGGCCCACTACCCGGCCGAGTACATGGCCGCCCTCCTGACCACCTACGCCGACAACACCGATAAAGTGGCCCTCTCCATCGCCGAGTGCTGGCGGCTGGGCGTGGCCGTCCTGCCCCCCGATGTCAATCGCTCCGCCGAGGGGTTCACCATCGAGGAGTTGGAAACCCCGACTCCGGGGGTGCGCCACAAACGGGCCATCCGTTTTGGCCTGGGAGCCATCAAGAATGTGGGCAGCGGGCCGATTCGGGCCATTCTGGAGGCGCGGGAACGAGGAGGGCCGTTCCGGGACCTGGATGACTTCTGTGAGCGGGTGGACTGGCGGCAACTCAACACCCGGGTGTTGGAGAGCCTGATCAAGGCCGGGGCGATGGACAGCCTTCCGGGCCGGCGGGAGCAACTCCTGGCCGATCTGCCCCGGGCCCTGGCCGCCGGGATTCAGGTGCAGCGGGCCCGGGAATCCGGCCAGATGACCCTGTTTGACCTCCTGGGAGAGGGGCCGGCCGCCCGTCCTTCCCGTCCCCTTCCCGATGTCCCTTCCCAACCCCGCCGGGTGCTCCTCTCATGGGAAAAGGAACTCCTGGGCGTCTATATCTCCGCCCACCCCCTCCATGATGTCCTGCAGCGCTTTTCGCCGGAGGAACGCAAAGACTTCACCGGGGTCGGGAAGATCTCGGAGGATATGGCCGGGAAGGAGGTCCGCCTTCTGGGCCTTCTGGTGCGGGTGCGTCCGCTTCTGACCAAAGACGGCAAGGGGATGGCCGTAGCAGAACTGGAGGACCTGGAGGGCAGCATAGAGATCGTCGCCTTCCCCCGCGTGTATGAACAGACCCGTGTCTGCTGGAAGACGGACAACGTCGTCCTGGTCGAAGGGAAAGTGGACCTGCGCAACGACCGCCTCCAGGTCGTCTGCACCCGCCTTCAGGTGGTGGAAGAGGCCGCCCCGGCGGAGGCCCCCGTCGCCCCGGAGTTGATTCCCTACGAGGAAGACCTGGCCCTGCAGCCGTCCCCCGCTACCCCTCTCCCCTACGAGGAGTTTTCCGTGGAAGAGGAGGCGGTGCCCCCTCCTCCGCCGGCCGGGACTACCCCCGCTCCGTCTGTCCCGCCGGCCCGGGAGATTCCTGGAGGTGGGAAAGCGTCGCCCCGACCTGTTCCGCATCGCCCCCGGGGCAACGGCCGCCGCGTCCTCGTCTTTTTGCCCTCCACCTCCGACCTGGAGGAGGACATCCGGCGGATGCAACGCCTCCATGCCCTCTTCAAGGCCCATCGGGGGACGGACCGCCTGACCCTGGTCGTGCGGGATGGCCCGGCGGTGACGCGGCTGGAGCCGTTGGAACGAATCGCCTACTCCGAAGAACTGCGGCAGGAGGTCGAGCGCCTCCTGGGCGAGGGCTCGATCCAGGTGCGCGAGGAGGTTGGATGAACAAGGTGCTCATCCTGCTGGGTCGGGCATGGGCCGGCCTGGGGAACATCCTGCGCCGGGACATTGCCTGGGGCAAGGTCTCCGGTTGGGGACTGGCCACCGCCTTTGTCGCCGTCCTGCTGATGGAGTCGACCGGCCTGCTGGCGCTATTGGTCTTTGCCCTGGGCGGCCTTTTCATCGACCGCATGTCCTCCCGCCGTCCGCTCTGGAACGGCCTCTTCTACGGCCTCTGGGGGGCCTTTTTCCTCCTGATTCTTCTGAACCTCTACATCCTGGGGACGCCGGAAAGGCGGCTGATGACTCTGGACGAACTGCGTTCGGCAGGGGTGATGGCCGGCCTGTCCGCCTTTCAGGCCCTGATGGGGGCCTGGCTCTCCACTTCCTTCCGCCGTCTCGGCCGGCTCAGGGAGGCTCAGCCCGGCACGGAGAAGGAACCCTCTGGCCCACGCAAGGCCGCCCCCGGAGATACCGGCAAGGAACGAGGGGAGCCACCCCGGAAAGAGCGAAAATAAGGAGGGCAGGCTTTGGAAGAGCCGACCGCTTCGGAGCAGGAAAGGACCATCGGGAGGCCGGCCTGGCGCCGGGTATTCATCGCCACCCTCGTCGCCGCCGGCTCTTTCCTCCTTTTCTATATGGGGGCCATCCTCCTGCCCCTGCTGACCTGGCCGGGCTGCGTGGTCTTTCTGCCGGTCGGCGTCTGGCTGGGGCGGGGAAGCCGCCGGCCCTGGATGGAAGGGGCCCTCTACGGCCTCTTCGCCACGGCGCTGGTGCTTCTGCTCCTCCTCCTGAGCGATTTCCCCTGGGCCGGCCTCTCCGCCCTCTTCCTGGTCTTGCCTCAGGGGGTGCTGGGCACCTGGCTGGGGGCACGCCTTTTTCCCACCTGGCCCAGGCCGCCGGAAAAGGAGGAGGGCGACGTTCCCCCGCCCTAGCCGCGGACGATGCGCACAAAGAGGTGTCCGCGTTGGCCTTTCGGGAAAAAATGGTCCAACCAGGCACAAAGAGCGGCACCGCGCTGGGCCAGCCAGGGCCAGATGAAGGAAAGAAGGTGCAGGGGAAGGTAGAAGGCGCGCTGGAACGGTTCGTTCCAGGAGATGAAGGTGGCCTGGCAGCCCGGAGGGAGCATCTGCTCCACTTCTTCGACCGTGTAGCCGTTGCGCAGATGGCCGACGCCCCGATTGAAGCGGGGCATGAGAAAGGCGGGAAAAATCCGGAATCCGGCGCAGGGGGTCGAGAGCCAGAGCGTCCCACCGGGGGCCAGGAGTTCCACCAGCGTTTCCAGAAGTCGGCGATCGTCGGCCACGTGTTCCAGGAGGTCGAAGCAGAAGACGGTCTCGAAGGAGGCCGGCCGGAAAGGCGGATGGAGGGCATCGGCCCGGACCAGGGGAACCGGCCGGCCCGGCAGAGGCCGGGGGTGCAGGTCCAACCCCACCCGCAGCCGCGCCCGCTGGTGGCAGAGGAAGAAGCCGTCGTGACAGCCCACGTCCAGGAGGGTGGTTTCCCCACCGGAGATGGACAGATAGCGATGGACGACCAGCCAGCGGTAATACTCGGCGAAATACATGGCGATGCCCCGCGAAGACATTATAGCCCAGGCTTCGGCCTGGAGCAAATCGTTCGCCCAGGAGGTTGGGACGATGGGCACCGTCCTTTTCGACGAACGAATCGCGCCCTATTACGAGGGCTGGTTCGAAACGCCGGAGGGAAAACGGGCCGACCGGCTGGAAAAGGCCCTCCTGGAACGGCTCCTGGCCCTTTTGGAGCCGCCGGGGACCCTCCTGGAGGTCGGCTGCGGCAGCGGGCACTTTAGCCGCTGGCTGGCCGGGCGCGGGTGGCAGGTCGTCGGCCTGGACCTTTCGTCTCCCATGCTGGCCGAGGCCCGGGCCCGTTCCCGCCTTCCTCTGGTGCAGGGCGATGCGCTGGCCCTGCCCTTTTCCCCGGCCTCCTTCGAGGTGGTGGCCCTGATCACCACCCTGGAGTTCCTGCCTTCGGCGGAGGACGCTTTGGCCGAGGCCTGGCGGGTGGCCCGGCGGGGGTTGCTCCTGGGGGTGCTCAACCGGCTCAGCCCCATCGCCTGGCTGCGGCGGTTGCAGGGACGCCTCCACCCCACGGTCTATAACGCGGCCCGCTTCTACCGCCCGGCGGAACTGGTGCGCCTGGTGCGCCGGACGGCCGGCTGCCCCCTCACCCTGCGCTGGGGCACCACCCTCTGGCCGCGCTGGCTCCCCCTGGAGGGCGGCCCGCTGCCCGGAGGCGCCTTCATCGCCCTGGCCGCCCGCCGGGAGGAGACCGCCGTGGATTGAGGAGGTGCGTATGCAGATCGGTGTCCAGGTCAGCCTCTACCCTCTGGCGCAGGCCGACCTCCTGCCGGCCATCCAGGACATCTGGGATGCGCTCCGGGAGGCCGGGCTGCATCCCGAGCCGGGCCCCTTGAGCACCCTGGTCTATGGGGAGGACGACGTGGTGCTCCGGGCCCTGGGCGAGGGCTTCCGGCGGGCGGCGGCCCGGGGGCCGGCGGTCATGGTCATCACCCTCTCCAACGCCTGCCCCGGGCCGGCGAGGACCTGATATGCCGCTATCCCTCTTCCCCGGGGCTGAAGTGGAACCCCTCACTCCGGAGCGGGTGGAAGCCGTCCTGGGTTCCCGCCACCTGGGGGGTCGGGTGCTCCATTTCTCTGTCCTGGACACGACCATGGAGGTGGCCCGACGGGAGGCCCAATCCGGCGCGGCCGAGGGCCTGCTGGTCCTGGCCGAGGAGCAGCGGGCCGGCCGGGGCCGCTACCATCGCCGTTGGGAAGCCCCCTTTGGCTCCAGCCTCCTGGCCTCCCTCCTCCTCCGCCCGACCTTTCTTCCCCCCGAACGGGCCTTTTTGCTCACCGCCCTGGCCGCGCTCGCCGTCGCCGAGGCCGTGGAGGAGGTATCCGGTTTGCCGTGCACCCTGAAGTGGCCCAACGATGTCCTCCTCCAGGGACGCAAGGTCTGCGGCATCCTGGTGGAACTGGAGGGGACGGCCCGGAGGCTGGAATGGGCCGTCGTGGGCTGGGGGCTGAACGTGAATGTGGACTTTCGGGCTTCGGAACTGGCCGGCCGGGCCATCAGCCTGGCTGAAGCGGCCGGCCGGCCCTTCCCCCGTCTCCCGCTCCTTGCGGCCTGCCTGGGACGGATGGAGGCGCACTACCAGGCCCTCCGCGCCGGGCAGGGAGAGGCGGTCTGGTCCGCCTGGCGGGGCCGCCTCTCCATGCTCGGCCGGCCGGTGGAAGTGGCCTCCCCCGAGGGGATGTTCTCCGGCCTGGCCCTGGACGTGGCCCCCGACGGGGCCCTCCTGGTGCGCCGCGCCGACGGCCGCCTGGAGCGGGTGCGGGCAGGGGACGTGATGTTGCCAACAGGAGGCGACGATGCGTATTGCGATGGCGGCGGATCATGCTGCCCTGGCCCTCAAGGAGGCGCTGAAGGCGTACCTTCAGGGGTTGGGGCATGAGGTGGTGGATTTTGGAGCCCATCAGGAGGACCCGGCCGACGACTACCCCGATTTCGGCCTGCCGGCGGCCCGGGCGGTGGCCTCGGGTGCCTGTGAGCGCGGTATCTTGTGCTGCGGCAGCGGGCTGGGGATGATGCTCACGGCGAACAAGGTGCGCGGCATCCGGGCGGTGGTCTGCCACGAGCCGTACTCCGCCCGCCTGAGCCGCGCCCACAACGACGCCAACGTCCTCTGCCTGGGCGGGCGAATCGTCGGCATCGGCCTGGCCCAGGAGGTCGTGCGGGTCTGGCTGGAGACCCCCTTCGAGGGCGGACGGCACGCCCGGCGGGTGGGCAAGATTCTGGAGGCGGAGCAATGACCTCAGCGGAAATACCGGCTGCCTACGGCGGACCAGGGTGGAGGCCGCGCCCTACTTCCCTGCGTGAGGAGATGGGGAGCATCTGGGGAACGTGGGGGGTGTCCTCGGAGTGGGCGCCGCTCCGGGCGGTGCTGCTCCACTGTCCGGGGAAAGAGGTGGAGGGCCTGGAGGATGCCGACGCGGCGCTTATGCTGGGAACGATCTCCCCGGGGCAGATGCGGGAGGAGCACCACGCCCTGCAAGCCTTTTACCGGGAGGCGGGGGTGGAGATGTACCTGGTAGAGCCGGAAGCGGAGGCGCCGCCCAACCTGATGTTCTGCCGGGACCTCTTCTTCATGACCCCCGAGGGGGCCGTGCTGGCGCGGCCGGCCGGGGTGGCCCGGGCCGGGGAGGAGCGCCTTGTGCAGGCCCGTCTGGCCGCCCTGGGGGTGCCGATTCTCCTGAGCGTACACGGCCGGGGCACCTTTGAAGGCGCCGATGCCCTCTGGGTAGACGAGGGGACGGTGCTTCTGGCGACGGGCCTGCGCACCAACCCGGCCGGGGCCGGGCAGGTGGAGGGCCTGTTGCGGGAGATGGGGGTGGAAGTGGCGCAGGTGGACCTGCCCTACGGGGCCATGCACCTTCTGGGAGTGCTCAATCTGGCCGGCCCCGACCTGGCTTTTGCCTGGCCGGGGCGGGTGCCGCATCGGGCGGTGGAGGTGTTGCGCTCCCGGGGCTACCGCGTGCTCTTTCTCCCCGATGAGGAGGAGGCCAGGGACGGCATGGCCCTGAACTTTGTAACCCTGGAGCCCTATCGGGTGCTGATGCCGGCCGGCTGTCCGCGCACCCGGGCCTTTTACCAGGCGGCCGGCCTGACCTGCCACGAACTCGAAATCGGCCACCTGCGCCGGGCGGCCGGCGGGATGGGCTGTCTCACCGGCATCCTGCGTCGTGGATAGCGACGACCCCAACGATGGGGCCGATGGAAATCGTCCTCCCGCCAGGCGTCGGCCTTCGACGCACCCCCGGCCGGCGCAGGCCGGCCGTCAGGCGGGGGGCGACTTCCGTCGACCCCGCCCGCCCTCGCCCCCGTCGGCCGGCGCAGGCCGGCCATCAGGCGGGGGGCGACTTCCGTC
>Ga0078972_1015878_pt1 | contig 11352 bp, 6 predicted proteins | sample YelNatPaOPGAMG01_FD_67568 | JGI IMG/M metagenome (GOLD analysis project Ga0078972, IMG submission 67568) | Hot spring thermophilic microbial communities from Obsidian Pool, Yellowstone National Park, USA - OP-RAMG-01 (SPADES assembly) (version 2) | ecosystem: Environmental > Aquatic > Thermal...
AAGAAGTTCGATTCCAAAAAGGTCAAGGAGTGGCTCGATAAGAATTTCGAGACGGACTTATTCAATCCTATAGGAGATGTCTGCCTTGGCTGCGGGCAGTGTGCCTTTGTATGCCCAACCTGTCACTGCTTTGATATTGTAGATGAGGATTACCGGTACGGAGAGGGAAGGAGGATGAAGAACTGGGATTCTTGCCAGTTTTACCTCTTTACGCTACACGCATCGGGGCACAACCCGCGGGATACTCAGGCAAAGAGATACAGACAGAGGGTAAATCACAAGTTCAAATATTATATTGACAGGTTCGGGGAGATCCTCTGTACAGGATGTGGGAGGTGTTCGAGGGGTTGTCCTGTGGCAATAGATATTGGTGGTATAGTAACCAGGATTGAGAATCTCACATAGAGGTGAAGTGATGAATAACATTTACAAACCTTACTTGATGGAGATTAAGGAGATTATAGACGAGACCGTAGATACGCGTACCTTAAGACTCCAGTTCAGAAATGAGGAGGACAAGAAGAGGTTCAGTTTCAAGGCGGGGCAGTTTGCAGAGTATTCTGTATTTGGAGAGGGTGAATGTACATTCTGTATAGCCTCTTCACCTACTCGTATGGATTTTATCGAGTGCTCGTTTAAGCAGGTTGGGAAGGTTACTAATGCCCTGCGACGATTGAATGTAGGGGATACTATTGGATTCAGAGGACCTTATGGCAACTGGTTCCCTGTGGATGATATGAAGGGTAAGAATATTGTATTTATTGCAGGCGGGATAGGCCTTGCCCCCGTAAGATCAGTAATATGGAATGTACTGGATATGAGAAAGGATTTCGGGGATATTACGATTATCTACGGTGCAAGGTCTGTAGGGGACCTCGTATACAAACGGGAACTCAAAAAATGGCAGGCGATGTCGGATTTAAAGACCGTAGTTACAGTCGACCCGGGTGGAGAGACTTCCGACTGGAAGGGTGAGGTAGGTTTTGTTCCGACAATAGTAGAGAAGGTCGCTCCGAAGTCTACAAATGCCGTTTCGATAATCTGTGGTCCCCCGATAATGATTAAGTTTACATTGCCGGTTATGATGAAGTTAGGATTTTCAGAAGAGAATATTATTACTACACTCGAAAACAGGATGAAGTGTGGTCTTGGCAAGTGTGGGCGGTGTAACATCGGGAATATATATGTCTGTAAGGATGGACCCGTATTCAGGTATTCTCAATTGAAGAATTTGCCACAGGAATATTGATGTTTGTGTGTTTCAAGGGATATATTAACCACTTTTTAAGGAGAGATGAACTATGAATGACAAAAAGACAATTTTGATCATTGACGATGACGCCGATCTGGTCGAGATCATCAGGACAGTTCTCGAACAGAATGGCTACACCGTCCTTGCTGCCTCTAACGGCACCGAGGGGCTGACAAAGGTCGAAACCCAGAGGCCGGACCTCATAATACTGGATGTTATGATGGATACGGTCACAGAGGGCTTCCAGGTGAGTTACAAGTTGAAGAACAACCCAAAACTTAAGGACATTCCCATCTTGATGCTCACATCTGTGAGTCAGCACACTGGCTACAAATTCTCAAAAGAGAAAGATGGGGACTTTATTGCAGCTGATGAGTTTTGTGAGAAACCCATTCAGCCAAAAGACCTGCTTGCGAAGATTGGCAGGCTCTTAGGGAATAAGTAAAGGAGGATATATGCAGGGATATCTATTAAGAGAGGACGACCTGAAGAGACTCATCAATGATTTGATGAAGTCTTATAAGGTTGTAGCCCCTATAAAGAAGGAGACGAGGTTTGACTTTCAGGAGATAGAGAAGTTCGAGGATATCAGGATGGACTATGATACCACGATTCTACCTCCGAAGAAGTTCTTGATACCACCTGTTGAGACACTCTTAAAATTCAAGAGATCTGCAAATAAGGCAGAACCGGTATTCGATTCAACCCCGACCGTACTCTTTGGGCTTCACCCTTGTGATATCAAGGCGATAAAGCATCTGGATCAGGCATTTACCGAAAACAATAACTATGACAGACACTATCTGAATAAGAGAGAGAAGACATTGATTATTGGTCTTGATTGTCACCCATACGACTATTGCTTCTGTTCCTCTGTGGATTCTATTTTTGCAAAGGATGGTTTCGACATTATGCTCACCCCGGCTGGTGATGGATACTTTGCAGAAGTGGGCTCAAAAAATGGTGAGGAGTTGATGAAGAGATTGGGCGTCAAATCAGCCAGCGAATCCGATGCTAAGAAGGCTGAGAACTTCCGGGCAGAGAAGGAGAAGAAGATAGTCCGTAAGTTCAATAAGGTAAATGCCACTACAGTGAAGGACCTTCTTGCGAAGAGTTGGGATCATAAACACTGGAAGGAACTCGAAGAGAGATGTCTTGCCTGTGGTTCCTGCAATCTCGTCTGCCCAACCTGTTTCTGCTTCGATGTTCAGGATGATGTCAGTCTGAATCTCGATGATGGAGAGCGAAAGAGGATATGGGATGGGTGTATGCTTGTGGACTTTGCAAAGGTCGGCTCTGGTGAGAATTTCAGAGAGCACCGCAGTCAGAGAATAAGACATAGGATTAACAGGAAATTCAACTATCTACACGACAGGTTCAATTCTCCTACCTGTGTGGGTTGTGGTAGGTGTGTGAGGGCCTGTACGGTCAAGATTGACCCTGTCGAGATAGTGAATGAATTATCAAAGTAAGGAGGAAGATATGGTAGCAAATCCAATAGAGAAGAGCCTCTATCTTCCAAGACTGGCGAAGATGACCAAAAAGGAGAGATTCACAGATAAAGAGATGTTCTTCGAATTCAGGTTTGATGACAACTCTAATCTCAATCACAGGCCGGGCCAGTTTGTGGAATTATCGATTTATGGAATCGGAGAGGCACCGATATCGATAAGTTCGAGTCCGACCCAGCAGGGATATTTCGAACTCTGTGTAAGGGCGGTTGGTAGAGTAACCAATTATCTGCATAACAATATGGATGTTGGTTCCTATGTGGGTATCAGGGGACCATTTGGGAATGGCTTCCCTTATGAGAAGTTCAAGGGTCACGATATATTGTTTATATGTGGCGGTCTCGGTGTTGCACCTCTAAGGTCCCTTATCAACTACACCCTCGACAAGACCAAAAGGGGTGACTTTGGGAAGATATACATCCTCTATGGTTGCAAGAACAATCAGGAGTGGTTGTACAAGAAGGAGGTCGAGGAGTGGCAGAACAGGGCCGATGTGGAGACCCTTCTGACTGTGGACAAGTGCACAGACCCTAACTGGAAGGGGAATGTGGGAGTCATTACCACGCTCATTCCAAAGGTAAATTTTGATGTAAACAAGACGATCGCTGTAATATGTGGACCTCCGGTAATGTACAAATTCGTAGTGCTCGAACTGAAGAACAGGAATTTCAAGGAAGAGAATATTTATATGTCCTTGGAGAGGAAGATGAAGTGCGGAGTGGGCAAGTGTGGTCACTGTCAGATAAACAATGTGTATGTCTGTCAGTCAGGTCCTGTCTTCGATTTACCAACAGTTAGAAAACTTCAGGAGGCAATATGAAACCGAGAGTAGCATTCTTTGATTTTGCAAGTTGCGAGGGTTGTCAGCTGGCGGTAGTGAATCTCGAGAATGAACTCCTTGATCTGGTTTCCCATATCGACATAGTAAATTTCAGGGAGGCTATGACAGAGGCGTCCGATGACTACGACATAGCCTTTATAGAAGGCTCTGTTACAAGAGAGTACGATATACCGAGACTCAAAAAGATAAGGGAAAATGCTAAGCTGGTAGTTCCCATTGGTGCCTGCGCCTGTACAGGCGGAGTCAATTTCAGGAAGAACTTCTATGACTTGAACGAGATCAGACACTATGTCTATGGGGATAGTGCAAAGTATTTCGATACCTTTGCCACTCGTCCGGTCAAGGCGGTAATTCCAGTAGATTTCGAGATTCCCGGCTGTCCTATAAACGCAAAGGAATTTCTATCAGTAGTAAAATCCCTTCTGATTGGTAAGAAACCGGAGTTGCCAAATTACTCCGTATGTGTAGAGTGCAAACTCGCTGGAAATGTATGTATGTATGATAAGGGCGAGACCTGTCTTGGCCCGGTTACAAGGGCGGGTTGTGGGGCCTGGTGTCCATCTAATGGAAGCGGTTGTGAAGGCTGCAGAGGGCTTGTAGATGAGCCAAATAAGAATTCAGCAAAGGATATTCTTGTCAAGGCAGGGTTATCTGTTGAGGATGCTATGCAAAAATTCAAGATTTTTGCAGGCTATTTCGAGGAGGTGAAAAAATGAGTACGAATATGAATATAAATGTCCATTATGTTACAAGGGTAGAGGGGCACGGCAATATAGTTGTGAATATCAAAGATGGGAAGATTGAGGATTGCAAATGGGAGGTAATCGAGGCTCCGAGGTTCTTCGAGGGTTTCATCAGAGGTGTCCATTATAAAGATGTATCCGAGATCGTATCGAGAATATGCGGTATCTGCTCCATAGGACACACCACGGCATCTATAAGGGCAACAGAGGATGCCTTTGGTTATAAGCCCACAGAGCAGACACTCACCCTGAGAAAACTCCTTCTCGATGGTGAAACGCTGCAATCTCATATTCTTCACACCTATTTTCTTGCTGCCCCGGACTTCCTGGGTGCAAAGTCTGTATTCGCAATAATACCGACACATCTTGAGGTCGCCAAGATGGCTTTGAGACTCAAGAGGATAGCCAATGACCTCTGTGATTTGATTGGTGGAAGGACCATTCATCCCATCAGAGAGGTAGTGGGAGGTTTCACAAAGCTTCCGACTGAGAAAGAACTACGGGAATTGAAGAAGGTACTCGAGACAGAGGCGCTTCCACTCCTGGACAAGACAGTAGATGTATTTGCCTCACTCGCCCCCAAGATACCAAACTTTACGAGAGAGACCGAATATCTCGGGCTTGTCAGGGATGATGAGTATGCCTTCTATGATGGAGACCTTGGTTCCACCGATGCAGGCAGGACTGATGTACACAATTACAAGAGCTGGACAAATGAGTATGTTGTACCTCATTCCTCTGCAAAATGGACAAAGAACAAGAGAGAATCATTGATGGTGGGTGCCCTTGCAAGGTTTAACCTTAATGCAAAACTTCTGCATCCTAAGGCAAAGGCAGCAGCCGAAAAACTGGGGCTCAAACCGATAAACTACAATCCATTTATGAACAATATTGCACAGGTTATAGAATCTGTTCACGCCGTAGAGGATGCCATAATTCAGATTGATAAGTTGCTAACAAAGGGTATAAAGGACGAGAAGGTTGACCCGATGCCGCTCAAGGAAGGCCGCGGTGTGGGCGCTGTTGAGGTCCCACGAGGAATATTGATTCACGATTATACATATGACAGGACAGGGCATATCGTTGAGGCGAACTGTATAATCCCGACCAACCAGAACTGTGCAAATATCGAGTACGATATGAAGAAATTTGTTCCAGAGATTATGGATAAGCCGCAGGAAGAGGTCCAGTTGTTACTCGAGATGCTTGTAAGGGCTTATGACCCCTGTATCAGCTGCTCAGTCCATCTTGTGAAGGTAAACTTCAAATAATCATACACCTTCCGATTGCGATTTTACAGGCAGGTGAGACCCACCTGCCTTTTTTTGTTTCTGCAAATCTGGCGATTATCATTTGTCGCTGCTGCCCAAAATATTTTATAATTCATAGGCAAAAAATACCGACAAAATAAGAAATCGGGATAGCCTATTTCTCCTATCATAGGGTCAGGTTACCGCATTATAAATCAATCCCGGCAATTGAAACCTTTGTATGCTTATCTGATTAGGGAGGACTCCCCTGTTTCTATTTGTTCTGGACAATTGTATGAATATAAATGATTTCTACCTGATTTTAAACCTGAAAAAAAATAATTTCCTTGCTCTTGTGGCAAAATAGATATAAGAATCGATTGAATGTCAGGAGGTTTATTGATGAGAATAAGACTCTTTATAATTTTATGTCTTCTATCTCTATTTTCTCTGGACTGTGGCAGCAATACGGATGCCAGCACTGACCTGAAGGTACTGGAAAACCCAAGGGATATATCCTCATCTGATGGAGGTAGTAGTATGAATAGAGAGACAAAGGAGTATATACCTCAGAGGTTGTTCAAAAAGGAACACTGGGAGAATATCTCTGAGCCCAACCTCCCTGAATGGGGGAAGGTGAAGAGACTGATGAATGAACAGAAGTATGAGGCGGCGTATAAGGAGCTGGAAGGGCTGTTGAGGAAGTTCAGAGAACAAAAAGACTTTGAGAGGATTACTCACACCCTAATGAAGATGGTTCAACTAAGGATGGCTCTGCACGGTTATGAGACGGCTGTGCGGTTCTTGAAGAGTGAGGAGTGGCCCGATGGACTCTATTCTCAGATGGTTCTCAACCTGTATTATGCCTATGCCCTGATTAATTACTACAATTCTTACAGCTGGGAGATAAATCAGAGGGAGAAGGTCCAGACGGGTGGTGAGGTGGATTTGAAGAGATTTACAAGAGAGGACATATATAATGAGGCCCAGAAGGCATATCTTCTGGTCTTTTCAAACAGGGAGGAGTTGTCAGGTGTAAAGGTGAAATCCTTTTCCAGCTATATAACCCCCAATACCTACCCTGAGAGGATAAGGGGGACCTTGAGGGACGCAGTATCCTATCTATATGTGGATATGCTGGAAAATACGGCAATGTGGAGACCGGACGAGGTGAATGGTGTCTTTGCCCTTCCCCTTCAGGATATGCTTGAGGATAAGAGGGTGATCGTGGACCTCTCAGACAGGGAGACTCATTCCCTTTTGAAGATTGTGTATATTCTGGATGATTTGAGAGCGTGGCATAAGAAGAATGGAGAGAGTGAGGCGGCGTTCGAGGCATTTTTAGAGAAATTGCGAGTCCTGCATAAGAACTTTACCAATCCAAAGGACAGGGAGAAGATTCGTAAGGCCCTCGAGAGTGAGTTGAAAAGGGTAGAGAATTTAGAGTGGTGGAGTGTGGGTATGGACCTGCTTGCGGAATTTACTATGGCTGAGGGGATGCCTGATTCGTTGATAAAAGCAAGGGAGATCACTATTGAATGCCAGAAGAGGTTTTCAAATTCTATAGGCGCCAGGATGTGTTTGAGCAGGCAGAAACAGATAGAGGCACCATCTTATGTGCTGGAGGGTATGAATCTGGATGGTAACAATAGAAGGTCCATACTGATTACATACAAGAACCTCAACAGGATGTATTTCAGGGCGTATAAGATAGATTTCTTCTCACTTATAAGCACTGCCCGTGATTACTATATCTTCCCCCAGTACAGGAAACTGGATGAGATAGTATCTGGCAAGAAGCCAGACTATGAGTGGAGTGAGTCTCTGGATACTACAGAGGATTTTGCTATGCACAAAAAATTTGTCACTCCACCTGTGAAGGGGAATGGTCTTTATCTTATTGCTGCATCAACTCGAAGAGACTTTTCCAAATCTGACAATGTAATTCAGGCTATATATATCCTCTTCTCCAGTATGGTACTTGAGACGAGGAGTGAGGGGGATGGTTCTATGATAGTGAGGGTGGTAGATGGAGAGAGCGGGAGGCCCATCCCGGATGTGGATGTGGCTCTATATAGATATGACTGGACGACGGGGCATAAAAAGTATAAAGAGATTAAGTCTGATACAGATGGACTGGCTCGTTTTCAGGAGGGGTATTCGAGCCATAACTACTTTGTGGTTGCGAGGAAGGGAGAGAATTTTACAACGGATCTGCAGTACAACTACTTCTATCGCGCAGACTACCCGACTTACTCAGAGCGAACCCTCGTCTATACTGACCGCTCCATATACAGACCTCTGCAGAAGATAAAGTGGAAGATCGTGCATTACGGCGGCGTGTACGGGAGTGGGAATTATAGAGTTATAGGTGATAGAGAGCTCGAGGTCTATCTCTACGACTATAATCATCAGGTTGTGGAAAAGAAGGTGGTCAGGACGAATGAATTTGGTACTGCCTCCGGAGAGTTTATGATCCCTGCGGGGAGGATTATGGGGCAGTGGTCCATTGGGACGAGCTGGGGGACACTGGGGATTAGAGTGGAAGAATATAAGAGGCCCTCATTCGAGGTGACATTGAATAAGCCTGAGAACCCCTTGCGACTGAATAAGGAGGCAGAGATTAGCGGGGAGGTGAGGTACTACTTTGGGTTACCGGTATCTGCTGGTTCTGTGAAATACATAATTACAAGACAGGCAGTGCCACCACCCTGGTGGGACTATTTTTCCTTTGTCCACCGGCGTCGCGGTTTTTACAATCAATCTCAAGAGACTGTGTCATCTGGCCTCACCACTCTTGACCCAAACGGGAGATTTAAGATACGGTTTACACCCGTTGCAGATGAGAGGCTCTCTGAGGAGGATAAGAAGCATATAGTTTATGAATACAGGGTGAATGTGGATGTGACTGATGAGGGGGGTGAGACGAGGTCAGCCAGTCTCTCTTACAGGGTGGGATTCTCTTCGGTTGAGGCAAGGATATTGTCTGACTACAGATTCTTTGTTGCTGGTCAAAATGATAGTAGTTTTAAGATAATCAGGCAGGGGCTAAATGGTGAACCAAAGGCGGGGAAGGGGAGGTACAGGATAGTGAGCCTTAAGGACTTGGAGAGGCCGCTTATGCCCTCCGATATGCCGGAGGATATCTCCGATGGTAATGATAGAAGTTATGAGAAGTATAGAAAAACCGATGACAGACTGAGGGCGAGATGGGAGAATGATTACAAAATTGAGAAATACTTAATGACATTAAAGGAGGAAAGGGAGATAAAGGCAGGGGATATTACCCACGATGAGAAGGGGGGATCTCAGGTAGTAATCTCGGATTTGAGGGCGGGTTTTTATAAGTTGTATTATGAGACTGTGGATGAGTTTGGTGCCAGATATGAGACCTCAAAGACATTTATAGTCGCAGATAGTAAGACGAGGTTCAATCTCCCGCTTCTCTTCATTGCCCAGAAGGATAATTACAGGGTGGGTGAGATTGCAAGATTCCTTATAGGCTCTGGGTTCAATGACTCGGTGATATATCTGTACAGATATCGGGATAGCAAGGCCGAGAAGGAGGAGATATTAAGGAGTAAGGATATCCCTTCCATCTATGAGTTGAAGATATCTGAGGATTTGAGGGGTGGGTTTATGATGAGGGCGGGACTATTCAATGATTATAGATATATCTTTTTGTCCGAGAGTATTACAGTCCCGTGGGATAATAAGGAGCTCAAGATTGAGTTTGTCACTTTCAGAGACACAGTAAGACCGGGTGCAAAAGAGACCTTTAAGATAAAGGTGACTGCCCCTGAAGGTGTGAAGAATCTACACAGGATGACAGAACTTCTATCATATATGTACGATAAATCCATCGACTATTTCACCCCGCATCATTATACAGACATTTTAAGGCTATATCCATTTAAGGGTGTGGCGGGTAGTCTCAGGACAAACCTATATATGGCTCGGCAATACTGGGTGAGTGCAGATGGCTTCAAGCCTCTACCCGTGCCACCGGCATTAAATCCTGATTATTTGAAGTATATCTCCAGTTACGGGATTGGTGGAGTAGGGCACAGGGTATTCAGGAGGACGGCAACGCTGGGGGCTGTACAGAAAGAGGAGGCTGCCCCGCTGGTCTTTGCAAAGAAGAGCGCCCCATCTCCCGTGGCTACCAGAGCGGTGGGGGACAAGGATGTACCGGGTGAGGTGGAGGGTTTTGGTGGTCTCGGGAGCAAAGGGGGTGGTAAAGAGGAAGTCAGTATGGAGATGGCAGCCCCTCCACGGAGAGAGGAGAATGAGACTGCAGGTGTGGATACATCAGCACGGATAGAATTGAGAAAGGACTTCTCTGAGACGGCATTCTTCATCCCCCATCTCCTTCTGGAATCCGACAATACTGCATCTATAGAGTTTCAGGTCCCGGACTCAGTCACATCGTATAATCTCTTTGTCCACGCCATAACGAAGGACCTTATGGGAGGTGTGTTGAATAGAGAGGTGAAGGCAATCAAGGAGTTGATGGTAAGACCGTATCTTCCGAGGTTTTTGAGAGAGGGTGACGAGGCAACTATAAAGGTTGTTGTGAATAATGCCTCCGACAGGGAACTCTCGGGTGAACTCAGATTCGAGATTTTCGATCCCCAGAGTGAAAAGAGTCTACTCTCAGAGTTCGGGATTCTAAAGGATGATACTATTAAGGCCTTCAATATAAAGGCAAAAGGCTCAACCAATCTCACATTTGCTATTAAGACCCCACCCAGAATAGATATTGTAAACTTCAGGGTCACTGCAAGGACCAAAGAGTTTACTGATGGGGAGTTGAGAACACTACCCATACTCCCGGGTAGAATGCACCTGATTCAGTCTAAGTCTGTAGTCCTCAAGGATAAGAGTAAAAAGACCATAAGGTTTGAGGACCTTGCAAAAAAGATCGACCCAACACTCATAAATGACCAGATGATAGTGACCCTCGATGCCCAGTTGTTCCTTACGGTCCTGCAGGCTCTCCCATATCTCGTGAACTATCCTTATGAGTCCACTGAGCAGATTCTGAACAAGTTCCTCTCGGCAGGGATTGTAAGCTCTATCTACAGGGATCACCCCGCGATCTCAAAGATGGCTGAGACTTTCAGCAGGGAGCGAGATACGAGGTTCGAGAAGTGGGACAAACCCGATCCCAATCGCAGGATGTTACTCGAAGAGACCCCCTGGCTCAACATCGCAAAGGGCGGGGTCGAGGCAAAGGAGGATCTTATCAACATCCTGAATCCTGAGATCGCAAATCTTGAGAGGGAAATCGCCATAAGCCAGCTTAGAAAGGCACAGACCTCCATTGGTGGTTTCCCCTGGTTCCCTGGTGGCCCCCCATCGCCGTATATTACTCTCTACATACTCTATGGCTTTTCAAAGGCAATGGAGTTCAGGGTGGATGTGCCGAAGGATATGATCTATAAGGCCTGGCAGTATCTACATCAGCACTACATAACGGAGGTCTGGCCCTTTGCAAAGTCTCACGACTGCTGCTGGGAGTTCATCACATTCCTGAATTATGTATTGTCCAACTACCCCGATAGTTCATATTATGGCGGCATATTCACAGACGAGGAGAGACAGGAGATGCTCGAGTTCAGTTTCAGGCACTGGAAGAGACATAGCCCATATCTCAAGGGTTATCTGGCACTCACCCTCGAGAGGATGAAGAGACATTCCGATGCAGTACTGGTATTCTCGAGCGTAATGGACTCGGCGAGATATTCCGAAG
>Ga0078972_1015879_pt1 | contig 11351 bp, 9 predicted proteins | sample YelNatPaOPGAMG01_FD_67568 | JGI IMG/M metagenome (GOLD analysis project Ga0078972, IMG submission 67568) | Hot spring thermophilic microbial communities from Obsidian Pool, Yellowstone National Park, USA - OP-RAMG-01 (SPADES assembly) (version 2) | ecosystem: Environmental > Aquatic > Thermal...
TCCCTGTTAAGACAGCTGTTCCAGTTAAAGTGCTTGTTGATGTTAAAACCGGAACAACTGTTGTGCCTGCTTCTTCAGGCGAATACGGATACACATGTTTTTTCTTTGAACAGGAAATAATTAACAGGGCAATTACTGTTACAATAATGACTATCTTTAACTCTTTCATAAATTTACTCCTTATTATTTAACTTTACCAACCCATAATTGGTTGTATTATCTGTGCTAATTTATTTGCAATTTTATAATCACCATGTATATCATCATGACATAGTGGATGTGTCCAGTCAGACATTACATCACCATCTGCCGGATTGATACTTATCCATGCCTGCCCACCGCCATAACCAGATGGATGTAAAGAATGCAGCCACGATGGATTCCCTAATTCCGTAATTATCTGGTCATTATACTGGTCAATGAGTGTAAAGGGCGAAGTGTTGTAAAAAGTTGCAACCATAAAAATATGTGCATTTGGATGGTCAGTCCTTAAGGTATTTATAAAATTTTTCATCGCTGTTTTCCACTGGGATTCTGTGGGCTGCTGTCCAGGATGTCCATACTGTGTAAAATCATTTGTGCCGAGCATTATTATGACAACATCTGCTGAAACACCCGGCATTGATGGATTTTCCCAGTATGCATCATTCCACAATGGAACAGAAGGTGTTCTGAATGTTTGTTCATAATAAATAGGTAAAACATCTGTGGTGCTTGGCGGATTTCCACCATTCATATAAAGTCCTGCTCCTGATTGCGCAATTACCTGATAATCAGCATTTAGCATTCTTGCAAGTCGTGGTGCCCATGACATATTTCCATTTTGATTTTGACGTGTATTTCCGCTACCACAATCTCCATAAAGTTGACATTCGCAACCATAACCAGCTGTTATTGAATCACCGATGCAAACAATTCTTCTCGAAGGTCTTGCAGGTGGGTCAACTAATACCTTTCCTGAATCAAGAATGAAACCATTAAAAGTTGTGAGCCCAAGTGCGCCTTCGTTTCTGCGATAAATTTCAAAAGTGTGTGTGGTATCAGCAAGTCCTGATGCAACTGTGTATTGTGTTGCCGCAGTTCCAGTTAAAGTTCTCCATGTGCCACCGTCTATTCTGTATGAATAATTATTGTTAGAATCGCTCAGTTTTATAATTAAACTCGTCCCCTGAAAAGATGTCTTTATTCCAATCGCGCCCCAGCCAGCTTTCGGACTCTTTAAATTTGACCTGTCCCATCTTCCTATATATTGTATATGTGGGTCTTCAGGGTCATTTGGTGTATAAATCACTGTTGGTGTAATTGTTGGTGTAGGCGTAAATGTAAGTGTCGGTCCACCCGGTGTTATTGTATTTGAAGGTGTAAATGAATTTGTAAAAGTATTTGTTGGTGTTGCTGCCTGGGCAGGATAAATTTCAACCTGGTCTATATACCATGAATTGCCTGTATTATTTGCTGTCCCGCCGGTCATATCAGAAATTACCCATTGTATGCCAGTTAAATTCTGTAAAACCTGATTTAAACTTAAACCTGCACCCTGACCCCATGAAGGTGGCTGGAAACTGCTAAATGGTATTTCATATAAATTCCACGTAGAATTTGGCGTCCATGTATACCGCCAATAAGAATAATCAGTTATATTTGACGATATTAACATTATTAAAAACCCAACCTGTGTTCCTGTTCCTGCTGTTCCTTTCATATACATTTTTAAACCGGTTCTTGTTGATAAATCCTCTGAAGACCCTGATGAATTCAAATTTGTAATAATTGAAATTGATGGCCAGCCAGAACCAGAAACATTTCCTGTCATTAACCCTGCGTAATTACCACCTGCAGATGGTCTATCTGTTGTTATACTTCTATTTACTGTTGAAGACCCACCTGCCCACTGGCTCCACGCCCCACCCCTCGTATTCACATTAAATTCATTGTCTTCAAAATTATCAAGTATATCTCCTGCTGGTGTTGCTCCTGATGTTGGTGTTGAAGTTGGTGTAGACGTGTTTGTTAAAGTATTTGTCCTTGTTGCTGTATGTGTATTTGTTCCTGTATTTGTTGCTGTGCTTGTTAGCGTATTTGTTCGCGTATTTGTATTGGTATTTGTCGGCGTTCCTGTTGGTGTCCTTGTTCCTGTATTTGTCGGTGTCCATGTTGCCGGCTGTGTCCCTGTCACTGTTTCTGTGTATGTATTTGTGTTTGTCGGTGTTGAGGTTATCGTATTTGTATCTGTTGGCACATTCGTATTTGTTGATGTATTACTCGGTGTATTTGTTGCTGTAAAACTGCTTGTTGCCACCTGCGTATTTGTATTTGTTACTGCTATCGTATTTGTCAATGTATTCGTTGGTGTAAATGTGCTTGTTGTTACCTGCGTATTTGTTGCTGTTGCTATTGAACCACCGTAAATTTCTACCTCATCTATATACCATTCATTACCTACGCTATTTACTCCATTTTGTATCAGCGATGTTATTACAAAATTTATTACCCGTGCATTCTGCAATGCATCCTGCAATGTGCTTGCTGCCCCCTGCCCCCAACCAGGATTTGTAAAACTGCTCCACGGTATTTCAAGATATTGCCAGCTGCTCTGCGGTGTTATCGTATATCTGTAATACGAATAATCTGTTATGTTCGTTGATACTATGTGTATCTGGAATGCTACATCACTCCCGACTTTTGTCCCTTTTGTCCACAACCTTATTCCTGTTGTTGAACTTAAATCCACAACTGTTCCTGATGCATTCAAATCACCTGAAACCGCTATTGACTGCCAGTTATCGCCTACCACGTTTGCCTGTATGTATCCAGCATAAGGTCCCCCGCCTGCTGGCACATCTGTTACAACTGAACGATTTACCGATGACGTTGAGGCAGCCCACTGCGTCCATGCTCCGCCAAAATTATTTACATTAAAATCATTGTCTGAAAAATCTTCAAATTTTGCACCTGGCACTGTTGCTGCAGGCGTTTGTGTTGATGTTGGTGTTTGTGTATTTGTAGGCGTGTTTGTTCGTGTAAATGTATATGTATTAGTATTTGTCCATGTCGGCGGCTGTGTCCCTGTCACAGTAAAGGTAAAGGTTGGAATTGAAGTAGCCGTATTTGTTGCTGTCCCTGTTAAGACAGCTGTTCCAGTTAAAGTGCTTGTTGATGTTAAAACCGGAACAACTGTTGTGCCTGCTTCTTCAGGCGAATACGGATACACATGTTTTTTCTTTGAACAGGAAATAATAAAAAATAAATTCATTGTAAGCAAAGCCATCACGCATAAGAAAAATAATTTTTTACCCATTTTACAACCTCCCATTTTTATTTCATATTTTCAACCCAGGTTCTTACCTGAGCATCATCCTGATTTGTTTGTAAATATCTTTCAAAATATTCTTTTGCTGCCTGTTTATTATTTAGACCATAATAGCTTAATCCAATTTTTTTATTTAATAAATTTGTCCCGCCTTTTTTCAATGCCTCATTATAATAATACAGTGCTTTTGTATAATCCTTTTTAGCATAATAATAATCCCCGTATTTTTCTTCTTCTGTGATTTCTGTTATTTTTAATTTACTGCCTTCAGAAGAAGCACCCTGACTTCCAAAATAAAATACAACACCGCCATTTACAAATGGACCTGATATATTCATACTATCATATTTTAATAGCGTGTTTTTAAAAACTCCAACTTTGTCAGGCGCAATTTCCATTGTTCCATATCTGTAACCACCACTTATTGTTAAACCAATTCCGAAAAAAATCCATTCTGCTCCTGCTTCTGCACTTGCACAAAAGCCTGTCCCTTCTATGTTTGTTGTTTGGTCTTTAAATGCTTCAATGTAATATGGAGTTCCTGGTTGTGCTTTTACTTCCCATTTACTTCCGAGTTGCATTATCATTCCAGCATCAGCACCAATAAATGGAAACAGTCCCTTAATTGCATCAATGCCAAAATAATATTTTGGTCCTATTCCTATATTTAGTATGTTTAAATATAAATTTGATTCAATTGTATCTTTATCTAATTTTTCATCGTGCAGAATATCTTTATTTTCCAAAGTTATTAAATTCGCTTTTAAATTAATTGCAAAATTTTGCATTATAAAAAATTTTATATTTGCGCCCTTTATATAAAGTGCATCAATTATTGTTGCACTTTTATTTACGCCAAATCCATATTTATAAATATTCGCATAGCTTGTACCAAAGTTAGATAAACCCGCACTATTAAAACCAATTATTAAATCAAATCCAAAGTTTGCATTTATAATGCTTTGTCCAAAAACATTATGTGTAATTAAAAAAGCAAATAAAACAATCAACAATTTATTTTTTCTCATTTTTTCCCTCCGTTTTTTTCACGTGAAAATTTTCATATATAAATTTTTACGTGAAAATTATATATTATATTAAAAATTTACAAGAACTTTTGCTTTCATTATAATTATACTCATTAAAATGCTAAATGTCAAGTAAAAAAACAAGAAAAATGTAATCCATTATTTATGGTAGGTTTTTATAAAATATAAAGTAAATTTTTTTATTTTACATTGTTATATTAATAAAATCCTCTGCCGGCTTTAGCCCGTGGCTGGCAGTCCGCATTGTTTTTATCCCCGTTTGCTTACTATGAATGTTGTATCTCAAAAAACATAGCTGGTGTCAGACAATTTTTGAATAAAATCAGGACATTTTGGGACTATATTCTTGAATCCTGTTATTAAAGTTCAATCTGGGATTTCAAGTGCTTTCCCCTTCTTCCTTTGAGAGGGATGTGGGAGAGGGTGAAAGAATGCAAGAGGCGACTTGATTGCAATCGCCTCCTCTCTCCTTCCCTCTCTCCCACAAACTGGGGAGAGAGGAAAAATTAAAACAAATCCCTCTGTATCTCCCTTTAGAAAAGGGAGAAATTAAAAAATGAAAAAATTGATCTGCTGCCATGTTTTTATTCCCGGTTGCTTGTTATCAATGTCACATCTCAAAAAAACATGGCTGGTGTCAGACAATTTTTGAATAAATTCAGGACGTTTAGGGGCAATATTCTTGCGACCTGTTATTAAAGTTCAAGTGGTGGGTTCAAGTGCATTTGTTACTCTCCCCTATAATTTTATTTTTTTATTTCTTTTGATGTTTTTTCAAATTCTTCATAATATAATTTTGACCAAATATTTCCTGATAATTTAATTGTTTTTTTATTTACATCAAAAACAATTTTTTCAGATAAAAAAAACGATGACTTTTTCTTTACAACCGGCTTACCTTCCATACAAAGTTCTTTATTATCTTCATTATAAGTTATTTTATCGGCATAGGCGGTAATATCTTTAATTTTGACTTTTATTCTTTTATTCTTTTTTTTCGCAGTTATAATTTCATTTATTGAATCAAATTCAATTTCATCAGCATACATATTTAATGTATTTCCATCTTCAAGTATTTTTTGAACCATAACATTATCATAAGCAATTATTTTATTAAAATTATCCTCATATTTCATTCTTTTTGAAGTAACTTTTAAATTATTTTTTTTATAATATGCTGTCACATTCCCTTCAGCGTTCGCCTCTTTTTTATAATCATCACTTAACAATTTATCGGCAAAAAGTGAGATATCCTCTGCAAAAATTCTTACATTTTTTTCAAAAATAACTTCGGATGTTTCTCTATTAAATACCATTGAATCCGATTTTATATTTAATTCTCTAATTTTAAAATTTTTCTTTTTCTTTTTTTCACTTTTTGTTTCTACTTTTTTTGCTTGTTCTAAAACTTTTTTCCCCTCTGTTATGTCAGAATTTTTTTCCTCCTGCCTTGCCTTTGCATTGTCTATTTCTTTACTTACATTGGTGTTATAAATATTTAAAAATTTTGTATCATCAATATGATGGCAGGAATAAATTAAAATTTGAAATAAAACAAAAAAATAAAAATTTAGTTTTTTACTCATCCTGCAAATCCCTTGCTTTTAATTCCACTTTATTTTTTAATTTAATATTTTTAAGTGCAGAGTCCGACTCAAAACCGATACCTTTTATCACATTATTTTTTTTAATAATAGTTACCTCTTCATCAGAAAAAATCCTTTTATTCTTATCATCCCAAAATAATTTTTCTGTTTTTAATACTATTCCGTTCGAACCATTTAAAACCACATTCCCGTTAATTTCAATGGAATTTGTTTCAGTATCAATTATTGCCCTATCACCTTTTAAGATTGAAATTTTACCATCATCTTCAAAAATTTTCGCCTCAACAATCTGAGCATACGCTTTCTTTTTTAATTCAAAAATTTGAGCTGTTTTAGAATATATTTCAAATTTTATTTTCCCATTTTCTGTTGATTTTAATAAAAAACCCTGCATAACAAAACTCGGTATATTTTCTATTTTTTCATTAGCAGGTAAATTTATTTTTACTTTTTTTTCTTTACCACAGCCAGCAAAAAATAACATTACAATCAAATAAATAATAAAAATTTTTTTCATAATTACACCCGATTAATATCAAAAAATTGATTTCCATCTATTATGAATCCATGCCCATTGCGACGGAAACTTTTTTATCATTTCACTTATTTCATTATTATACTTTTTTGCTAAATTTTCAATTGTTTCTTTTTCTATATTTTCATACGGTTTATTTATAATTATCTTATAATAACCATCTTCCATTCTTAATGCAAAAAGTGTAAGCAGGTAACAATTAAATTTCTGTGCTAAAATAGCAGGTCCCACAGGTGTCTTTGCAGGAACACCCAAAAAATCAATTATTTTACTTTCAACCTGTGTATCCTGGTCAACCAGAACTCCGAGAAACATACCATTTTTTAATTCTTTTATGAGTTCTTTTGATATCCTGTCTCTATCAAAAACTTTTACGCCACTTTTTTCCCTGGTTCTATTTACTAAAGCATTTAACTTTTCATCAAAAAGTTTTCTACCAATAACTCCAATATTATATCCTCTGTATGCAAAATATTCAGGTATTAATTCCCAGTTAGAAAAGTGTGCTGTAACTGCTATAATTCCTTTTCTTTCTTTAAATGCTTTATCAAAATATTCAATGCCCTCCACCTGTTTAACCAGCCCTGCAATTTTTTTTAAAGGCATTACAGAAAATTTTACGAATTCAAAAAAACCAATCCCGTAATTTTTAAAATTTATTTTTATAAATTCCTCTTTTTCTTTTTCAGTTAATGCACCCTTATAAACAATATCTAAATTTTTTATTACAATATTTTTTTCTTTTTTAAAAAAATTATAACATCTGCCACCAAAAAAACTTCCAACTTTAACACATAACTTCCTTGGTATGAAAAAAAATATGCCTCTAAAAATTTGAATTAAAATCAATAACAAAAAATTTCTAATTTTTTTTAATATTTTTATTTTCACGGTTTAAATACCAGTTAAGACATTCCTGCCATTTTCCCTGTATCTTAAGTAAAATTTCTATGATTTCTCTGACACATCCCTCTCCACCGTTTTTTTTACAAATAAAATCTGAAACTTTTTTCACTTCCTCGCAGGCATCATTTGGTGCTGCCGAAAATCCACACTTTTGCATTACAGGTATATCAATTAAATCATCACCAATAAAACATATTTCTTCATCCTTTAAATTTAATTCAATTTTTATTTTTTCATAGGGTTCTAATTTATTTGATAAATCCTGATATACATATTTTATTCTAAATTCTTTTGCCCTTGTTTCATTAATTTTTGAATATCTCCCACTTATTATTGCAAATTCGATTCCTGCTTTTTCAGCAATATATATTGCAACTCCATCTTTTACGCTAAAATTTTTGTATTCTACACCATCAGTGCCGACAATAATTTTCCCATCTGTTAAAACCCCATCAACATCAAGCATTATACACTTTATCTTCTTTAATTTTGTTTTTAAAGAATTATTCATTCATACAACTCCTGATTTTAAAATATCATGCAAATGCAAAATACCTTTTATTTTATTTTTTTTATCAGGAACAAGCAGAACTGTTATAGAATATTTTTCCATTTTTGATAGAGCAGTAATAACGAGTTCATCCTCATCAATCATTTTAGGATTTTTTATCATTATATCTTTCATTTTTAACATAAAAGGATTGGCATTTTTTTCAAGTAAACGTCGTAAATCCCCGTCGGTAAATATACCCGCTATTTTTTTATTTTTATCAATAACAGCGGCGCAACCAAAACGTTTTTTTGTTATTTCAAGTAATGCATCTTTTAATTCTGTATCCAAGTCACAAACCGGCACTTCACTTCCGGTATGCATTAAATCCTTAACTTTTAAAATTAACCTTTTTCCCAAAGCACCACCAGGATGAAGCATTGCAAAATCCTCTTTTTTAAAATTTTTTAATTTTAACAAAACAACAGCAAGGGAATCTCCTATTGCAAGCTGAACTGTAGTTGAAGCAGTTGGAGCAAGCCCCATTGGGCAGGCCTCTTTTTCAACATATGAATTTAAAACACAATTTGAATTTTTTGCAAGTGTTGAATTTTTTTTACCCGTGATTGCTATAACAGGAACTCCTAATCTTTTTAAAGAAGGTAAAAGGTCTATAACCTCTTCTGTCTCTCCACTCTGAGATATTATTATAACAACATCATCTTTTGAAATTATACCAATATCTCCATGCACCGCTTCAACAGGATGCAAAAAAACAGATGGCGTTCCAGTTGATGAAAAAGTTGCTGATATCTTTTGGCCAATAAGTCCTGATTTTCCAAGCCCTGTAATTACGACTTTGCCTTTACAATTTAAAATTATTTCTATTGCTCTGTCATAATTTGAATCAACTATTTCTTTTGTTTTTAATAATGCCTTTGCCTCTAAATCAAGTACATTTTTTATCTCTTTTTCTATATTAACTTTTTTCATTTTTATTACACCTTTGTTTTATCATTAACTTCTTCCACATACCAGATCCTGGCACAATTATCACAGGTATGTATTGTAGTTTTTTTCTTTACCTCAATTACTGCCTGCGGTCTTATTGTAAAATGACAACCACCACATATCCCATCATTATTTTCTTTTATTATAATTTCTGCCATTGCAAGTCGTTTCCCCGCTCTTATTCTTTCGTATCTTTCAAGCCATCTTTTATCAATATTTTTTATTTTTTCATTCCTTTTATTTGTTTCATTTGCTATTTCAATTTCTATTTTATTTATTTGTGTTTTAAAATTTTCAATTTCAACCAAAATTTCCTTTTCATCTTTTTTTAAAAGCACCTCCTGTTCTTTTAACCATCTGCTTACTTTCTCTTCCTCTTCCATTATTCCGAGTATATTATCCTCTATTTTTTTTATATCATCTTCTATTGTTTTGATTTCTAACTGTAAAGCTTTATATGCTTCATTCGTTTTTATCATTGAAACCTGCTCATTTTTGCGTTTTATTTCCTGCTGTTTATCCTTTATTTCCAGTTCACATTCAGCGCGTTTTTTCATAAATTCATTCAGTTTGTTTTTCTTTTCATTAAATATATTTTGATTTTCTTGAATTTTATTCTCCAAATTTTTAATTTGTTCTAACAAACTGTTTTTTTCATCCTCATATTTTACAATTAATGAATCAACTTTATGCAAATCAATTAATCTTTCCAAAATTTCTTTTTCTGTCATTTTTCCTCCTTGAGTATTTTATTATAAATTTTAAAATAAGCGATAAAATAAAAAAAGCCGCAATGCTTTTTTTGGCATTGCGGCTTTTTTCTCATTTTTTTCAGCCCTCAATATTTATTATGGGCCCAAATTTTTTCATACCATCCAGCCCGCCCTTAATGAAACTCCATTTTGAAAAATAATGAATAATTCCATATTTAAAAATTTTTAATTTTGGTTTCATTTTTAAGACCGGAAGGAAAAATCTAATTTTAAAAAATGCCGTTAATAAAAGGGTTATTAATAAAAATAACCAGTTTGCAAGAATTGCTGACAGCCCGCCTTTTATTAAAAAATAAATAAGTGAAATCAAAAAGACCAAGCCGGATATATGAAAAAGCATAAAATCACCTATATAAATTATACCTTTTACAGGAAAAGGTATTGGAATAGATATGCCATTAAAATATTGAAAATAAAATTCAAGAACATTTTTTGCATGCTTTTTAATTAATAAAGGATGTCCAAACCCATAACCCCATAACTGTTTATAAAACTGAGCCGGTGTGGCTCTATGCATATGGTCAACTATTGCTGCTGGTTGAAAATATAATTTAAAACCATTTTTTAAAATTCTTAAATTAAAATCAACATCCTCCCCTGTTATTTCATGCCAAAATTCTCCGCCAATTGAATCAACTGCCTTTTTTGATGCAGCAAGGTTTGCAGTTGCAAAAAATGGGCAGGTCTGTGAACCATTAACTTCGGATGGTAAATCCTTTTTTATTTCAGGATAATACCCTCCTTCTTTCTTTCCACATCTATTACCAATTGTTAAAAAGCCAACCTGCTCACAGTATGCCTCTGTATCATTATTTGCATCTGTTCTTAAAGTATAAATTTCACCACCAACAAGACCTATTTTTTCATCCTTAAAAAATGGTTCTATCATTTTATCAATCCAGTCACTGTGTGGCGCACAATCCCCATCTGTAAAAAGTATGTAATCACCTTTAACAACTTTTAAAGCCGCATTCCTTGCATGCCCTGGCGATTTGGAATCAGGCACTTCAACAACTTTTATAAAATCGTATTTTATCTTCCATTTATTAATAATCTCAATTGTCCTGTCCTTTGAACCGCCGTCAGCAAAAACTATTTCCATCTTATCCCTTGGATAAGATACATTTAAAAGATACTGAATTGTTGTTTCAATGGTCCTTTCAGCATTTCTAACTGGAACAATAATACTTACAAATGGCTTTCCTTCCATAAAATTCATTCCTCCTGTGTTTTAATAAATTCAACTTTTACAATTCAACGCAAAATTATATGGAATTTTTTTCACTTTTGCAAGAGGAATTTTTGCGAGGGTAGGAATCCCAACATACAAGTTTACAATCTCCATATACTCCTGATCAATCATTTTGTCAAGAATAATTGGCGGTATGGGTGCATCCCCGTATTTGCAAACCCCCTATTGACAAAATGTATGTTTTTTGATATAATTGCATACATATGAACAACTTTAAATATGATGTCAGCTTTTATAGAAAACAAATTTTGAACCTTTTAAATCAAATTAAGGATTTATTATCTATTATCCTATCCAAAAATTCCCTTATTAAAGGAACTATATATGATCAAAAGAAAAAATGTGGTAACCCTAATTGTAAATGTGCCAGAGGCGAACTACATATAACAAAGTTATTAAGTTTTAGTGATAAAGGAAA
>Ga0078972_1015881_pt1 | contig 11349 bp, 8 predicted proteins | sample YelNatPaOPGAMG01_FD_67568 | JGI IMG/M metagenome (GOLD analysis project Ga0078972, IMG submission 67568) | Hot spring thermophilic microbial communities from Obsidian Pool, Yellowstone National Park, USA - OP-RAMG-01 (SPADES assembly) (version 2) | ecosystem: Environmental > Aquatic > Thermal...
TTACAGACTGGAATGAGGGTGATATCTCCGGTGCGATATTCGATTTCAACAATGACGGGTTACCAGATATATTCATAGCGAGTTCAGACTATCCTGGTGACCGCGCATTCCTGTTTATGCAAAAGCCGGATCACACATTTGTAGAGGTAGCAACCATTGTAGGATTAAATCACAAGCAATCTCAGGAGGTGACAGTTGCAGACTTCGACAGAGATGGAGACCTCGATGTAATTGTAGGCTCGAGTACCGCCCGAAATACCGACTGGACGGATAATTATGTCTATTACTATGAGAATAGGGCCTCGGAATTTACTAATGCCGTAGAGATAAAACTCGTTGGAGAAAAGGGTAAATCCAATCTATCTGCAATAGGTGCCAGAGTAAAAGTAGTATCGGGCAATCTTGTGCAATACAAGGAAGTGCAGGGAGGATATGGACACTTCGGGCTACAGAATGATCTGGTCCTGCATTTCGGACTCGATAACAACTGCATTATAGACGAGATCGAGATTATCTGGCCTGATAAAGCGAGAACCATACAGAAATTCAACAATATATACGCAAACTATCTCATCCAGATAAAACAGAGCGAGGGTCTAAAATATCTGATCCCATTGAAATAGAGGACTTCCTGCTCTACAATTCTCTCTTCCTGTTTCCTGTTTTCCCACTGATCAACATAGTTCGGTTATAGCTCAGTTAATAACACCTATGCTCTTTCGAGTAGATTCGCTCAGTAGTTTATTGAACTGGGCTTAGGTTTGGGTACATATAGATAGAAAAGTAGAGATAAAATTTCAAGTAGAGCTACAGATTATACGAATTAATTATTAAAAGGACTGCTTAGCAAAGAATTCTGGGGATAGCTCCTCACCTGTGGAGTACTTTACCTGCTCTTTCCAATTGAGTCTTGCACCCAAAAAGAATACTCTATCTATTAGAAATTCACCCACATCAGGCATATCGATAAAGTCTATCTTATTCACCTCACTGAGAGGTACATCTATGAGCTTACCCTCGTGCTTCGTGTGCTTTGCGGCAATTGCAAACAGGAGCTGTGAACCAAAGAGCTCACCAATAATATAATTGTGGTAATAGACTGGGACTGTAGCAATATGTATCTTGGCTGCATAATCAGGTTCGTTTCGATTGGGGATTCTCTTTAGGTGCTGATACTTTTCAACCAGATCCCACCATAACTTATTCAAATCCTGTTCCGGGTTGGCATATGCCTGAGCCTCGAAATTGACCATAACTGCACTCCATCTCAGGAATATCAACTGTCTGTATCTCAACTGCTTGTCGAATAGATACCTGAATTTAGCCCTCTCCTCATCAGATAATCCAACATACTTCTTCAGGAATCCATCCTTGCCAACCGCCCTCTCGAAGAGTTGAGCAATCCCCTCGGTAGAAAAGCTCGAGGCAGGGCTTCTGAGCAACCACGGCAGATTCTTGTCGGTATACTTGTCATACAAAGCATGCCCCAGTTCGTGAATCAGAGTTGACATCCAATCATAGTTGTTTTTTAAGTTACACAGTATCCTTATGTCATTCATCCTATCCACACTCATCTCGAAGGCGTGGGGATTCTTCTTTGGCTTTTCATACAACGAACTCCTCTCAATTATATCAGTGGGATCCATATTCAACCCCTTATAGAAATCGGTAGCCACCTTAATCAGGTCCAGTTTCTGGAAATACTTATCGACGCTCAACTCCTTGAATTCGGGTGCCTCCTGAAAGAACGGGTCATAATAGTCCCACGGCATCAATTCTTCGGGTTTTACTTTCAGATTCGAGGATACGGTATCATCAATCTCTTTCTTTACCACCTTAAATGGCTCTTCGGTGAGATTTACAAGTTTATCGAAGAGGTTCAGTACATAATCCTTATCCAGCTCCTGAATCGCCAGCCTGTACTCATAATAATCCTTGAATCCAACCTTATTTGCGGCATAGTTACGAATCTTCATCAGTTCCACGATCTCTTTACCAATCTCTCTGCCAATGGACTTCTGGGCAAGATATGCCTTCTTCCTCAATTCCCGGTCGGTGGAGGTCCTGAGGATATCCTTTATGTCATTCATAGAGACCTCTTTATCATCTATCTTTGCTCTGAATGTATTGAACTTCTTCTCTATGGCATTGGACCTCTTCACAAGCTCCTCGATGATATCCTTATCGAGCTGGTTCTCCAAAAACATAAGGTAGAGCACCTCTACCTCCCTCTTCAGTGTGGGGTCCTTTATCTTCATTGATTTATACAATTTCAGTTTTTCGAACTTCTCCTTATCTGAGAGTTTCAACCTGTAGAGGGTCTCAAGCTCCGCCGCCTTCTGGTAATCTGCATCCAGACCACCCTCCCAGGCGTTATACTGTGTATTATTCCACTCCTTCTCGATTGGTGCTAACTCGTTTACAATAGAATCAATAAACATTCTCACCTCTTTTTCACTCGTCTTTGAAAATTTTGGATTCGGTACCTCTTTTATACAACCTGCGATCAAAATCAATAAAGAGGCAAAAATTGCAAATTGCTTGAACATAACAAGACCTCCTTCAATAATGACAACTAACCCTTATCAAAATTCCATATATTATTCAAGTAATAAACAAAAAGGATAAAGATTTAGTAGGGGTTCAAAATTTTGAACCCCTACATCATTCAAAATAATAATTCCGTGCACATGATTGGGCATTATTATAAATTCGTCCAACGATACATCTGGATAATGTTGTTGGATTTCCAACCAAAAACTTTTGGCAATTTTTCCCCATTCATTTATACGCATTTCCCCATCTACAATTTTCCCAAACAGACATTCACTACTATACTATCTGTACATATAGTCACAAAATACGCTCCATCTTGTGAATAATCACATCCTTTCAAACGAATTGAACGGCGATAGTGGGTATCAGGATTGTATTTCATTTTATATTTCTATATGACCAATTCCCGACTTGCCCCTAAAACAATCCAAAAATATTCAATCTAACAATCCACAATCCACAATCCAAAAATCTCAAATCTAAAAGTCTGTATCCTATTTGTCTGTAATCTATTTGTCTCTTGTCTGTATTCTGTATAACTTTTGTCTATTCGTCTGTTGTCTGTCAGTCTGATGTCTGATAATCTGTCTGTCTGTATTCTGTCTTTATTCTTTATGGTGCGTATTTTATAAGGTAATCAGGTTCTTCTCCATTTTAGTTGCAAATTACAAGCCTATTTTTGGCTATTAGAGAATAGTATTTTTCTCTGATTTTCACATAAATCTCAATGTATTTTTATGGTTTTATATAGTATCTCATATAAAACTATAATATACTCTTAATATTGACAGTTAGCCGTTGATATTCTCCTTATTAAATGGTCTTGTAATGCCATTACTTCTTGTCTAATCTTGCAACTTTTTTGGAGAAGAACCAAATATCATAACTTCCTGCACTCGACAGCGGACAACCTACAAAGTCAGCATTACCACTAATGAAATATCCAGTTCCATATACATTACCTGAACTATCTAAACCGTTTCAGGTGTCAGTTAGTCCAGAATCAGCCCACTCCCTTACCTCCACCCCCACAAATTCTACCTGGCACTTTTTCGAAAAATACCAATAATTTCAATATATTAAAAACAATTAAGGTAGGATTTGGGCAGGATTTGTACCTGGCACCTAATTCCCAAAACGGATTCGAATTGTAGATGTGAATAGATGTGAAGATCAGGCAAAGGTAAAGAAAGATAAAATGGAAAATCTATAACCATTTCATTTCTATCTGAATCGGATAAAAAAAGAGGCACCGATTCTGGTGCCTCCGTTGATTGAGATATCAATAACCGAAAAATTATTCTGCCTTCTTCTCCTCAGCCTTTTCCTTCTTCTCCTTTGCCTTCTCTTTTGCCTTCTCCTTCTTCTCCTTAGCCTTCTCCTTCTTCTCCTTAGCCTTCTCCTTTGCCTCTTCCTTCTTCTCCTTTGCCTTCTCCTTTGCCTCCTCCTTCATCTCCTTTGCCTTCTCCTTTGCCTCTTCCTTCATCTCCTTACCCTTCTCTTTTGCTTCCTCCTTCTTCTCCTTTGCCTCTTCCTTTGCCTCCTCCTTCATCTCCTTTGCCTTCTCTTTTGCCTCTTCCTTCATCTCCTTTGCCTCCTTCTTTACCTCCTGGGTCTGAGTACCCACGCCCTGATTCTGATCCTGGGCATACAGTGCAAAAGCAAAGAGCACTGCGAAGACAAATACTGCCAAAAATACTACCTTTTTCATAATACTCCTCCTTGAAAAGGTTTAACGGGTCCTTGCTCCTCTAAGACCCTTATCTGATACTTTAAACACAAATAAAACAAATTTGTTTCACCCCTTATTGCAAAGGTTTATCCTGTGTATTATACCTATCCTCTCTTTTAGCTATTTTTATATTATCTGTTATCTCTTCACTTGCATTCTTGATTGTCTCTATGGCCTTATTGATTGAATCGATCTTCTTACTAATCTTATCCAGTGTCTGATATAGGATATTAATCATTTGTATATATCTTCCAATGTCGCCCTGTCTCTTCAAATATATATAATGCTCACCGATCATATGTGCAATATGGAATACATCCTTGTAACTACAAATAAAGACATTGAATTCTTTTCCAAAAGATATAAGCTCAGGTGCAATATCCAGTACACCCTCTGGAACGACCAATATACATCTATCTATGGTATTTGGCAAGTTTTGATACTTCTGGACATTCTTTACCTCTTTTCTGACCTTTTCAACAATCTCCTTCTTCAACGCCTTCTGCTCCTCCAAATTATCCACATTGCTATATTTATTAACCAGTTCGAAGACATCGGGCAACTTCGAATCGATGGGGATATACTTTCCGTCTTCAAGATCCCACGCAAACTCTACCTCACCGTTGTCTGTCCTAAGATTACACTTCACAACCTCTGCTCTAATCGAATCATTCAGAATACCTTTCAAGACCTCCTCCCCAACTATCCCCCTTGTCTTGGTACCTGATATGGTTCTGGTAAATGTTTGAATCATTCTGTTCATATCCGATAGTTGTGCATCCCTCTTTCTCTCTATTTCTTCTCTCGTCTTACCCTGTTCTATCAGAAATTTTTCGGTATTTGCCCTCTGCTCCTCGAAGAATTTGCGATTTTGTTCCATCAACTCCCTTATTCGTTTCTCCTTCTCCTCATCGGATTTACTGCTCCTGTTGGATATCTCCTGAAGCAATCTATGTGTATTATTCATAAACTCATTGAATCTCTTCTCCCTCTCCTGCTCTGTTTTGAGTCTCTCCTGCTCGAGTCGCTCCCGCGATTTCTCGAGCTCCGAGAAGATTCCCTTCAGCTCAGCCATCTGAGAGAGCATATTCCCAATTAGAGTGGTCGGGTCAGTTGCCTCAGAATGACCCTCCCTCCTGCTTCTGCCTATAAAAAACCCGATCAGTATTCCAAGTAACAATCCTATTACTAAGAATATCACATCATTCATCTTGACATTCTCCTATCCTCAACAACCCCAATATTGCTCCTTATATTAAAACTTGTCAAGCAAACGCAAGAAAACATTGAAGAAAAATCTCCAATCAAGACCGTATTCTTATAGAATCCTCGAACAAAAAGAATATTTCATTCGAAAAGTCAAAAAATATTAGAAAAAATTCTTTTATATGATATTTATGCTTTATGGCTGCTTTTTCAGAGAAAATCGAAACCCTATCGCAGAAAAAATACTATATCCTGTCGGTATTTGCATTCATTCTCATTACCATTATTTTCAGAAGCCCTACTCTCTTCTTCGACTTCTTCAGCAATGACGAGGCGGCACACATCACAGGAAGCTTCGTCATAATGGATAAGGGGGTTCTATACAGAGACTTTGTGGACAACAAACCCCCAATGATATATCTATTCTACATAATTGCTCAGTTTATATTCGGAAAGGGAATTCTTGCTGTCCATATCCTGACAAATATATTTATAATACCATTCACATCCCTCTTCATACTCATTGCCATCTCCAGAAAAAGCAGAGTTGTGGGGCTAGTAGGAGGTATCTTCTATATAGTATTCTCTACGACATACATACCTACCGATATGCTCGCCACAAACTGCGAACTGATAATGAATCTATTCTTATCCTCTGCCCTATATCTTCTCTACAGAAGTGGTAGAATAGAATACTTTTTATCGGGCATCCTGATATCCCTCGCCACACTCTCCAAACAGCAGGCAGGGATAAGCATAATAATTCCAATCTATCTCTTTATTAGAGGATACATATCAGAGAAGAGAGGTTCTGCATCTGTTCCACTTACACTATTCTTCACAGGGTTTGTAATACCATTGCTATCGGTATTTATTTACTTCTATTCAAAGGGTGCGCTAAATGAGTTCATCCATTTCAATATCGCCCACAATATAGGATATTCTCAAAATCCCATAACAATTATTGAAGTAATCAAGAGGATATTCAAATATCTAATCCCGTATTTACTCATCCTCTCTCCACTCATCTACTTCTATCTGAAGACAAGAAGGGATACCGAAGAGAGACTACTCTCAATCTATGAAGTGGCACTGATACTATACATTATTCCAATCTTTGTAGGCTTCAGATTCTTTCCTCACTACTTCTTGCAACCTCTTTTACCCCTGACACTCCTCTCTGCCTGCTACTTTATCGATGTCACAAATAGAATACGGGCTTTGAAAGCTATCACAGCATATTCAATAGTTCTCACCTTAGCATTCAATACCTACACATTCTATTTTTACTCCCGGAAGACCAGTTTTATCGAAGAGACCGAACCCCTTTTCAAAAGAATACCTCAGACAATAGAGAGTATGGATTACTGCAAACACCCAAATAGAGAAAGGGTATTCATCTGGGGATATGCGCCACTCTTCTATTACTACTTCTACACTATGTGCAATATGCTTCCCGGGAGCAGATTTGTCCTGCCTCAGGCGAGCATTGCAGGATACATTCCCGGCAATGAGTCATCATACTCCCCTCAATTCAACCCCAAAGAGTATATCAACAACGAGCACAGGACTCTTTTGATGGAGGACCTCAAGAGAAGTAAGCCCCTTATAATCATAGATACCTCTCCAAATGGATTTCACCACTGGGATAGATATCCTTTACAGCAATTCGAAGAGCTGTACGAGTTTGTGAGGCTCAACTATGCGATGCTTATGGACATTGAAGGATTTGTAGTCTATATCAGGAAATAATCTCAAGCCCGCCCATATATGGTCTCAGTGCCTCAGGTATTGTGACTGTCCCGTCCTCGTTCTGATAGTTCTCGAGGATGGCTACCAGAGTCCTTCCCACAGCTAGTCCCGAACCATTCAGGGTGTGGACATACTCGGGCTTCCCCTTTGGACCCTCCCTGAACTTTATAGATGCCCTTCGCGCCTGAAAATCCTCGAAGTTGGAGCAGGAGGATATCTCTCTGAATGTGTTCTGCCCGGGCAACCATACCTCTATGTCGTATGTCTTTGCTGACGAAAAACCCAGATCTCCCGTACATAGAACTACCACTCTGTAATGCAGATTCAACTTCTCTAATATACTGCAGGCATCCTGAAGGAGTGTCTCCAGCTCCTCATAACTCTTATCCGGGTGGGAAAACTTTACGAGCTCCACTTTGTTAAACTGATGCTGTCTTATGAGACCCCTCGTATCCTTCCCCGCCGCACCAGCCTCAGCCCTGAAACAGGGGGTATATGAGACATACTTGATAGGTAGTTTATCTGCACTAAGAATCTCTTCGGCGTGGAGATTGGTGACTGGCACCTCTGCGGTCGGTATGAGGTGATAATCCGTCCCCTGAATGTGGAATGCCTCCTCCCAGAACTTCGGGAACTGGCCGGTCCCAATCATCGCCCTCGTATTCACCATAAGTGGCGGCCAAATCTCTGTATAGCCGTGTTCCTTTATGTGCACATCGAGCATAAAATCTATCAGTGCCCTCTCCAGCCTCGCCCCGAGACCCTTGAGTACCGCAAATCTCGTCCCTGCGATCTTGGTAGCCCTCTCAAAATCGATAATCCCGAGTCTCTCCCCGATATCCCAGTGATTCTTTGGTTCAAAACTGAACTCGGGCTTCTTACCCCACCTCTTTACCTCCTGATTATCCTCCGAATCCTTCCCATAGGGCACAGAAAAATGGGGGATATTCGGTATATAGAGCAACTGCTCACTTATCTCCTCTTCAACCTGACCCAACTCCTTCTCCATATCCTTGATAGACTGGGAGAACCTCTTCAATTCCGAGCGTCTGCTCTCAAGCAATGTAGTATCCTTCTTTGATACGGCTACCTTTATCTCATCATTTATCTTATTCAACTCAGTTCTATCCGACTGAATCTTCATTATAAGTTCTCTTCTCTTCTCGGCAAGGGAGAGGAGTTTAGATATATCTATATCCTGATTTCTCTTCTTCAATGCCTCTTTTACTACCTCGATATTTGCACATACCTTTTTCAAATCCAGCATATCTTCCTCCAATCAAGACAATGCCGTATATTACAAACTCCCTGAACTATCAAGACAAAACTATTTCGTGTCATTCAAACTGCAAAAATAATTTTTATGCTCAAATACACAGGTCTAACAATAGTTTACTCACTATCATCTCTGGAGAGAGCGTAGAGGTGCGAAGCATTACATCAAATCGGGACATAAATTCGATCGACTTAATGAGGCTATCTCTGCTGAAGTTTCGAGCCTGAGGTATAAACTCGCTCTCCACAATCTTTACAGGTATACCCAATTCCTCTGCTATCTTACTGGTACTTACCTGTCCTGACAACAGGGTCCGGGTTTTGTACAGCTGCTCGAGCATCCTCACAACGGGGGACACAATCTGAATCAGATTCTCACGGGTATTGCCAGAGATATCGAGTATCCTCAATGCCTCATCAACCCTCTTGTTTGCTATCGCATTCGTAAAATCATAAACTGTAAACCCCCTGAAATTGAATATAAACTGCTTTATATCCGAGAGGGTAATTCTCTTCTTCTCTGGCTCGTACATTACGAGTTGAGACAGGAGGCTGAATATTATCTCCTGAGAATTCCCGAGTTCCTGCACAAGATAGCTGAAGGCATCAGAATCCATAGTTATACCGAACTTCCTGAGATAACTCTGCGTCCTCTTCTCCAGATCGGTGATACTCAATAGATCAAATCTGTAGATAGCCTTTCTCCCCTTCAATACCTTTATGAACTCCTGTGCCTTCTTCCCTCTTACAGAGAGTTCAGGGGCATAGTACACGAGGATTAACACGCTCCCATTGAATTTATCGAATCTCAAAGCCTTGCTCAACTCCGAATAGTCCTCCTCCCTCAACCTGTCAGAATCCCTTGCAACGATCAACTTCCCCCTCCCCATAAAGGGAGGTGTCACAAAACTCTGATACAGATTTATTCCGCTCCCTTCCTCACAATATACAAGGTCATAATTGAATTCGTTTACCTTATCCCCGAGGAGGGACTTCTTTATGTAATCTACGGCGCTATCTATCCTCATCCTCTCTTCGCCGAAGAAGATCATTACAGGTTTGTACTTCCCCTTCTTGACCTCTTCGAGCAGGTTCTCCGGGTTATTGATACCCTCATCTGACCTCTTTGACTGCCTCTTATATTCCTTGAATCCCAATGGTCAACTCCCTGATAAATCGTTCAACAATCTGATTAATACCCCTGTTTAGTGCCAGTCTCCTGTTTGCCTCGGTGGTGGCTGGTACATCAGAAGAGAAGTACCTTGCCCCATCCGAGATAGTGAATGTCTTCCTACTATTGGTCTTACGATTTATCAACAAAAAATCCGCATCTATCCTGCATTCATATAAATAGGTGTATGCCACATTAATCCCCTGCCTGTATGAGATTGGCGTATTAACCACACTCCTGATAATCACATTCAGTTCATAGTCAGACTTGTTCCTATCATCTGAAAACCGTATATTCTGAGATAGAAATTTCTGGTGCAGCGATTTGATAAACTCCTGTTCTATCCCATACTCACCGGTCATATTTCGCACAAAACCGAGATAGATACCCTTCTCCCCCACCGCCTCCTTCAACCCATACCCAACCCGATACCCACAGGAGATGAGTATAAGGATTGTAATTGTAAGAAGTACACTTCTATACCCTAAATTGAATGATTCGTTAATCATAGTAACACTACTACCAATCAATTTCATTAATTTCAAGAAATTCTCTCGCAATAATTGATTATAAGATAATGATAAACGGGTAAGTAACAAGTGAGAAATGAGTACACTAATAAATGGGTAAATAGGTAAGTGGGAAATGGGAAATGAATAAGTAAAATTCCCTTCTAATAGAGGGCTGCTCCGAAGGTCGACACCGACCACCGATCACTGACACGGACTAATTCCCCTCTCATAGATGGGTGGATGCCGAAGGCAGACGGGGTGTTTCAGATTCAATCAATTATTTCATAGAGGAGAATTTTTCTATCCTATGCCTTTGGGGGTTCCTGAGGTTTGGGATAAATAAAAGAATATAAATCCACTCACTAAATCTTTTGCCTTATATAGTCGATATTAATTCCTTGAGGCTCTTAAATCTATACTTCTCAAAATCTTCTTGATTTATCCGTCTATAACTCCATTTCATATTTGTTAATTTAGTAGCATCCTCGCACCACATCTGTATTCTCTTATCCTTATGCTGAACATCTACATCTTCTCTGCCCTTTGCTTCAATTATAAAATATTCATTATTATCCGTTAATACAACGAAATCTGGATAATATAACTTAAGGTTTCCATCCGAATCTCTGTATTCCACAAAGAATCCTATTTTGGGGACAATCTTTGAAAATGCCCGTATATCATCAGCTCTATCTAAGAATCTTGCTATATCTACTTCAAATTCATTATCGCAGGCTACATAATTAAATATGCACTTGTTAGCTGGATAGACCATTCTTGTCCAGGGAAATGGTCTTGTATCTGATAGCCTTAATGAGTCTCTCCTGTCTGGTTCTTTTTCAGTAAAGCTCATATCTTTAAAAGACTCTACAAATAGATTTACTAACTGCTCCTGAACTTCTGGTGTACTTATCTTGTACAAAACCCTTGGGTCATCAAGATTTATTTCTTCATCAAATAATTTCTCAATAACATATTTTTTCACAATGGGATAGAAAGTAGCAAAAGCACCACCTATTTTTAACCCGAAAAATGCAATTGAATTTTGAAAATTTTCTTTAAAATACCTCCTTTTGGCGTTATTTCAATGTGTTATATTTTTTAACACTTAACCAAAAGGAGGTATAAAATTATGCAAACAAAAG
>Ga0078972_1015882_pt1 | contig 11348 bp, 8 predicted proteins | sample YelNatPaOPGAMG01_FD_67568 | JGI IMG/M metagenome (GOLD analysis project Ga0078972, IMG submission 67568) | Hot spring thermophilic microbial communities from Obsidian Pool, Yellowstone National Park, USA - OP-RAMG-01 (SPADES assembly) (version 2) | ecosystem: Environmental > Aquatic > Thermal...
AAAGCCGCACTCGTTTGCGTAACTTTCGCCGACCAGCTTTTCGATTTTTTCCTTTTTTGAATCATCGCTTTAATTATTCTTTACAACAATCCAAAATGCTTTTTATAATTTTCCCTAATTTTAAAAATTAGGAATTTGGAATTAGAAACTCTCTAAAACGCTTTTTTTTCTGGCATTGGTGGTAGTTTCTTTTCTGGATGCATGGCTTTTTTAGATTCCATTTCTGCTAATTTATTTTGACCTATTTTATAAAGATGAGAGAAATAGGAAAGAAGAAAAAAATAGCCATGAAAAGCCTTCCAGGCAAAGTCAGTATTTCCTTCTTGTTGACCTTTTTGGATATCAGAAAGTATTTCTTTAATCATATTCTTTCTTAAGGTTTCATCTTTTAATCCTTGTTCAATTTGATTAATTTCATTTGGATAAGTTTTTTTGATTTCATTAAATTCTGGATAGGAAAGAAGGGAAGAGTAGCCAGAAAAAGCATACCAGGCAGACAAAGTATTTCCTTCTTGTTGACCTTCTTGGATATTAAAAAGTATTCTTTTAATCATATTCTTTCTTAAGGTTTCATCTTTTAATCCTTGTTCAATTTGATTAATTTCATTTGGATAAGTTTTTTTGATTTCATTAAATTCTGGATAGGAAAGGAGAAAAGAGTAACCATAAAAAGCCCACCAGGCAGAGTCAGCATCTCCTTCTTGTTGACCTTTTTGGATATCAGAAAGTACTCCTTTAATCATATTCTTTCTTAAGGTTTCATCTTTTAATCCTTGTTCAATTGGTTTTAATTTTTCTTTCATTTCATAATAAATCAATAATTCTTCAGGATATTCTCTTTTCTCTTCTTTCTCTTCTCCAGGTAAAGCAAAATACTCAGGCAGGAGTCCTTCATGTTCTTCTTTGAATTTCTTTACCATTTCCTTTACTTCTTCTGGAGTGAGTTTTCCTTTGGATTGTTCTTGATAAATTTTTGGTTCTTTTTCTGGCATAGATGTAAGTTTAGAATTTAGAATTTAGGATTTAGGATTTTTTACTAGAATGCTTTTTCTTCTGGTATTGGTGGTAGTTTCTTTTCTGGATGCATGGCTTTTTGAGATTCTTTAGCTATTTCTTTTCTTCTTCCTTCTTCTTCTAAAATTTTTTGAAATTGAAAAAAAATAGCATAAATAAAAACAGCAGAAGAAGCAAATACATCTTCGCTTGGCTTTTGACCTATCTTAATCTTGGGCTTTAAGTGTTCTTCTGCACTTTTAATTAATCGGCGATTTTGGATATTCTCTTCTAAAGAATTTCTAATTTTTTGATCAAGATTGGACCATAAACCTGATTGTTTCAAAGAAGTGTAAATTAAAACAATAGTAAAGGCATTTTGACTAATAAAACCATAAGTAGAAAAGATTGGATTTTGAAGACTTTCAATGATCCCTTCTAACTCTTCTTCTAAGTTTTTGATTAATTTTGGATCTTTAATGTTTTTTTCTATCCCATCTTTAAATTTTTGATGAAATTTAGACCATAAACCTGATTGTTTGAAAAAATTATAACCACAAATAGCCCAAACGTTATTATCACCGCTTGCTTCTAGACTATAGTCAATCATCACATCTTTAAAATATTTTGCTGCGTTTTCGATTAATTGAGGATTTTGAATGTTTTTTTCTACCCAATCTCTAAATTCTTGATCAAATTTTGGCCATAGATCCGATTGTTTTAAAGGGGTGTATTCATAAATAGCCCAAAATGCATTCCCATCTTTGATTGATACTCTACCGAATTCAATATAAAACTTCAACATGTCTTCTGCATTTTCGATTAATGTTTTATTCTCTATTTCTGGTCTTATCTTTTCTAAAAATTCTTTTATTTCATAAGCTAATATTGTTTCTTCTGAGCATTGTCTTTCTTCTTCTACTTCTACCTCTTCTCCAGGTAAAGAAAAAAACTCGGGTAGTAGACCTTCATGTTCTTTTTTGTATTTATTAACCATTTCTTTGATTTCTTCCAGAGTAAGTTTTCCTGATTCTTGGGGTTGTCCTGATTCAATTTTCGGTTTTTTTTCTAACATAACTTTTGAATTTTGACTTTTTTAGAATGCCTTTTCTTCTGGTATTGGTGGTAGTTTCTTTTCTGGATGCATGGCTTTTTCTGTTGCTTTAGCTATCTCTTTCCTTCTTCCTTCTTCTTCTAAAATTTTTTGAAATTGAGAGAAAGAAGCGTAGCCAGAAATAGCCCCACAAACACTCCAAGTTTTGCCTGGCTTTTGGCTGGATTCAATCTGAGACTTCAACAATTCTTCTGCGTTTTTGATTATTTGGAAATTTTTAATGTTTTCTTCTACCCAATCTCTAAATTCTTGATCAAACTTGAGCCATAAGTCTAATTGTTTGAAAACAGCGTAGTGATAAACATCATCCCAGGCAAACGCAATTTTGCCTGGCTTTTGGCCGGATTCAATATCAGACTTCAAATATCTTTCTACGTTTTTGATTAATTGGCGATTTTGAATGTTTTCTTCTACCCAATCTCTTACTTCTTGATCAAGGTTAGACCATAAGCCTGATTGTTTGAAAGAAGCGTAGCCACAAATAGCCAAACAGCCAATATTAGCATAGCCTAGCTCTTCACCGTCTTCAATATCAGACTTTAAATCTTCTCCTGCGTTTTTGATTAATTGGGGATTTTTAATGTTTTCTTCTACCCAATCTCTAAATTCTTGATCAAAGTTAGACCATAGGCCTGATTGTTTGAAAGAAGTATAGTCAGAAACCGCACGCAAGGCAATATCAGTTTCACTTCCCTTTTGGGCGGATTCAATCTCAGACTTTAACTTTTCTTCTGCGTTTTTGATTAATGTTTTGTTTTCTATTTCCGGTCTCATCTTTTCCAGAAATTCTTTTAGCTCATGAGCTAAAAGTGTTTCTTCTGAATATTCTCTTTTTTCTTCCTTCTCTTCTCCAGGTAAAGAAAAATACTCGGGAAGTAAGCCTTCGTGCTCTTTTTTGTATTTCTTTACCATTTCTTTCACTTCCTCAGGAGTGAGTTTTCCTGGTTCTTTTGGTTTCCCTGATGAAATAAATTTTTCTGGATTTTCTGGCATAATTAAAGTTTAATTACTTCTTCAGCAATTGGTTTTTCGATTTCTTGAACAATTTTTTGAGGCATTTGATTGATTTCACTATCTTTCACATGAACAGCAACCACTTTAACCCCGGCCATTTCTTTGCCATAAGTGTCTATGACTTCTTTTGTGTCAGAACCAGCGCCCACTGCGACAAAAATAGTATTTTTTATACTTTTTGCTGTTTCTAAAACATCTTTAACCGCTTCTCCTTGTCCTTGGCCATCAGTAACTATCACCACTAATTTCAAAACCTTGCACTTTCCTTTATGCTTTACATCTTCTTCTTTAAGATATTCAATCAGATTTCTTAAAGCTTCGGCATCAGCAGTTCCACCGCCAGAGATATTTTCAGCAGTAAAGAAAATTTGAGCAATAGTTTTTTCATCAAGCGGAGTATCCAAAGGTTTTCTTAAAATCGCTTTATCGCTAAAAGTAATCAATCCTTCGCGCAAATACTCTCTTTTTTTCCTGGCGCTTGATAAAATTTTGTTTAATTGTTTCTCAGCTCGATTAAAAGCTTCGCCAAAAAGAAAAACAGTTTCAGCGGCCTTTTTATTTTTATCAAGAGTACTCATTGAGCCAGAATGATCAACTAAAAAGAGCAAATCAATCGCTGGCATCACTCCTTTTAATTTAAGGTATTGAAAAACTTTTGGTTCTTTTCCTTCTTTTCTTCCTCTTATATAATCAGGAAAATAACCGGGCATTAAATGACCCATTGGTTGGTGGGTTTTTAATTCTGCTTCCATTTTATGTTTTAAAATTTCTACCAAGAAATTTGTCAAATAATTAATCTGTTCAGCCATTTCTCTTTTTTTCTCTTCAAATGTTCTTAATTGTTCAGGAGAAAGTCCCAAAAGAGCAGCTCTTTCCATTTCTGAAGCAGCATGGATTTGGCGTTCATGAATCATTCTTGCCAATTGTTCTCTTAATCCTTTTTCTGTTTTACTTTCTCCTTTTTTCTCCCCTTTTTCTTCTAGTTTTTTTCCTTCTTTTTCTTCTTGTCGGCGTCTAATTTCATCTTCAATTGCTTCCCGACCTAAAGAAAGAATATTTCTTCTCTCTTCTTCATCATTTTCAGATAAAGAAGGAGTGCCAACCTCGCCTTCTTCAATTTGTTCTAAAATTTGATTTAAAATTTGCTCTTGAATTTCTGGCGGAAGGTCGTCGAAATTAATTGGTTTACCTTTTTCTCCTTCACCGCCTTCGCCTGGCCGAGGAATTCCCCTTGCTTTCTCATTCATTATCCTTTCAAAATCTTTCAAAAGCAACTTGATATATTCAGCCCGAATCGCAAAATAGGCTTCTTGAAGTTTTTTCTTTTTTACCCATTGAATTCTTTCTTTGGGCATCAAAATTTCTTTAAGTTCTTGAGTCTCAGTTAAAGTCTCTAAAGCTTTATTTTCCGCAATATTTTCTAAAGATTTTTTCACTTCTTCAGAAACAAAACCTTCTTTAAGCCATAAATCATAGCCACTCTTTCCCCATTCTTTCCAATCAGGTCTCATTTTTTTAAGAAGAAGGGCCGTTTTAAACTGATTTGAGAAAAGCTCTGGCTGTAAAGTTTTTAAATTAATCTGAAGTGTCTTTGGTACCTCAGGAAAACATTCTTCATTAATTGCTTTTAATCCTTTTTCTGCCTCAACCTTTAATTCGCCTTCTGGATAATTCTTTTCATAAGCTTCAAGCCAAGTATCTAAAACAATATTATGAAGGTCTTTTAAAAATAAAAGATTGGCCACATAAGGGCCGAGATTAACTCTTTCACTGAGAGCCTCTAGTTCTTTTCTTGATCTTTGAAGCGACTCCCTGATTCTTTCTTGAGTAACCTCGCCCAAAGAAAGGTCACCTAAGATTCTTTCTTGAGTATCAGCTTCAAGCAAAAATCGCTCTAAAACCTTAACCACGCCTAAATGATGGCCAGCCTCATGCAAAAGCCCGCCTTTTTGAATTTCTTTTTGTTTTTCTTTAAGTTCTTCTGGTAAATCTTTGGGGATTCGGCCAAATTTACTTGGATAATAAAGGACTTTTTTGTCTAAAACAGAGGCAGTCTTCCACCAATCAGCTGGTTTGAATTCAAAACTTTCGCCAAACCAATATCTTAAATCTGGCAAAATTTTATTAAAATCTATCTCCTCAAAATTTTCCAATTTTTCCTTCCCTTTCATTAAATTCAACCATCGATCTCTTAAAATCTCACTTAAAGATTTTTGGGGTTCTTCCTTTTTTTCAAAAATTTCAATTTTTGGTTCTTTTTCTGGCATAATTTTTGATTTTTGACTTTTGACTTTTGACCTTTTATTAGAATGCTTTTTCTTCTGGTATTGGTGGTAGTTTCTTTTCTGGATGCATGGCTTTTTGAGATTCTTTAGCTATTTCTTTTCTTCTTCCTTCTTCTTCTAAAATTTTTTGAAATTGAACTAAAGAAGCGTAGCCCCAAACAGCATTCCAGGCAAACAAAGTTTCGCCTCGCTCTTGGCCGACATCAATAGTATACTTCAATCTTTCTTCTACTTTTTTGATTAATTGGGGATTTTTAATGTTTTCTTCTGCCCAATCTCTAAATTCTTGGTCAAATTTAAACCATAAGTCCGATTGTTTGAAAGAAGCGTAGCCATAAACAGTATCCCTGACACAATAAATTTCGCCTACTGGCTTTTGACCATCTTCAATCTTAGTCTTCAACTCTTTTTCTGCGTTTTTGATTAATTGGGGATTTTTGATTTTTTCTTCTATCCAATCTTGCGATTCTCGGCTAAGTTTAAACCATAAACCTGATTGTTTGAAAGAAGCGTACTCATAAACAGCATCCCAGGCAGCTCCAGTTTTGCCTAGCTTTTGGCCGAATTCAATCTTAGACTTCAACCATTCTTCTGCGTTTTTGATTAATTGGGAATTTTTAATGTTTTCTTCTATCCAATGATTAAATTTTGACCATAAGCCTGATTGTTTGGAAAGAGCGTAGCCCCAAACAGCCCGTCCGGCCTCCACAGTGTAGTCTGACTTTTTGCCGGATTTAATAAAAGACTTCAACCATTCTTCTGCGTTTTTGATTAATTTTCTATTCTCTATTTTTGGTCTTATTTCTTCCAAGAATTCTTTTATTTCATAAGCTAATATTGTTTCTTCTGAGTATTGTCTTTTTTCTTCATTTTCTTCTCCAGGTAAAGAAAAATACTCGGGTAGTAGCCCTTCATGTTCTTTTTTGTATTTTTCAACCATTTCTTTGATTTCTTCCAGAGTAAGTTTTCCTGATTCTTGGGGTTGTCCTGATTCAATTTTCGGTTTTTTTTCTAACATAACTTTTGAATTTTGACTTTTTTAGAATGCCTTTTCTTCTGGTATTGGTGGTAGTTTCTTTTCTGGATGCATGGCTTTTTCTGTTGCTTTAGATATCTCTTTCCTTCTTCCTTCTTCTTCTAAAATTTTTTGAAATTGAGAGAGGTAAGCGTAGCCTTCAACAGCATCCCCGGCATTCCGGACATTATCAGTTCTACCCCACTTTTGGCCGGATTTAATATTAAGCTTCAAGTCTTCTTCTGCGTTTTTGATTAATTGGGGATTTTGGATATTTTTTTCTACCCATTCTCTAAATTCTTGGTCAAACTTTGGCCATAAGCCTGATTGTTTGAAAGAAGGGTAGCCACGAACAGCATTCCGGGCACTGTAAAATTGGTCCATATTGTAAGCTCCGCCCTCCTTTTGGCCGGATTCAATCTCATGCTTCAAGTCTTCTTCTGCGTTTTTGATTAATTGAGGATTTTGAATGTTTTTTTCTACCCATTCTCTAAATTCTTGGTCAAACTTTGGCCATAAGCCTGATTGTTTGAAAGAAGCGTAGCCATAAACAGCCAGCCAGCCAGCCACAGTTTGGCCTGGCTCTTGGCCGGATTCAATCTCATCCTTCAAGTTTTCTTCTGCGTTTTTGATTAATTGAGGATTTTGAATGTTTTTTTCTACCCATTCTCTAAATTCTTGGTCAAACTTTGGCCATAAGCCTGATTGTTTGAAAGAAAAGTAGTCATGAACAGCAAACCAGGCTTTCACAGTTTCCATAATAGTTTTGACCGGCTCTTGGCCGGATTCAATATTAGACCTCAAGCATTCTCCTGCGTTTTTGATTAATGTTTTATTCTCTATTTCTGGTCTTATCTTTTCTAAAAATTCTTTTATTTCATGAGCTAAAAGTGTTTCTTCTGAGCATTGTCTTTCTTCTTCTACTTCTACCTCTTCTCCAGGTAAAGAAAAAAACTCGGGTAGTAGACCTTCATGTTCTTTTTTGTATTTATTAACCATTTCTTTGATTTCTTCCAGAGTAAGTTTTCCTGATTCTTGGGGTTGTCCTGATTCAATTTTCGGTTTTTTTTCTAACATAACTTTTGAATTTTGACTTTTTTAGAATGCCTTTTCTTCTGGGATAGGTGAATATTTGGAGAAACCGATTGGTAAAGTTTCTTTAAGATAAGGATTAGCGACTAAAACCTTTTTCTCTTTTTTGGCTTTTTTAACGATTTCTGACCACTCTTCTCCTTTCATTTGCTCAAGATTTTTAATTAATTCCGCATCATATTTTTGAAGCTCTTCTTCTAGTTTAGTTAAAACATTTCTTTTCGCTTCCTCGGAAACATATTCTAATTCTTCTCCTTTTTTCTTGGCTAAAACTTTAATTAGAAAGTTATGAACCTCGGTCCCTGGTTTTTGGTGTAAAAGACCTACTTTATACATTTCGTCAATAATTCCACTTTGACAAAAAACTTCCCAGGCATTAGAATTAGCAGTAAAAGGCTTGCAGAAATTTTTTATAAATGCTTCTTCAACGGAAATTCTGGTCCTTTCTCGAGTATGTTGATTGACCAAATCACGACAAAATCTATCTATATGACGAAGATCCAAGCTTGGTACGTCCTTGGGTGCTTTTAGCACTAAGGCTCTTAATTGCGGTAAAATTTTCTTAAAAAGATAAGTGATTAATTCCTTTTCGTTGTATTTAAGAGAAAATTCGGCATCTTTTAAAGCTTCAGTGGTATAAAGTTTTGCTTCCAATTCTTTATTACACAAAAATTTTTTATTAGTGTCGCTTAATTTCGTTTGAATAATTAATAGTTCTTCTTCTTGAGAGGGTAATTCTACTTCAATTGGCGCTGGCAAACGACTAGAAAAAGCAGCGGTGATTTGAGCCGTATCATAGAAAAATTTTTCCGCACTTGAACCTTCATTAGCGGTTAAATAAATACGGGAATAAACCGGATATTTTCTCGCGGTCCCAGCGAAAAACCATTCTCCGCCATAAGCAGTTTGGAAAAGTTGACGCAAGGCATCAGGCGGAAGTCGGAAATTGTTATATTCATTAATGATGATGTCTCTTCCTTCCTTTAAAGCCTTCAAAATAATTCCATCTCGCCAACCATTGCCATACATAATTTTTCCAAGTTCTCCGGCTTGCCATTTTACTAAAGCATTTTCAATACTTTCTTTTATTTTTTCTACTACCTCTTCAGAAATTTTTTGTTTTTTTGCCTCTTTTATTAATTCCTCAGAAGCTTCTTTAGCTAATTTACTTGCTTGGGCCTCTTCTATTTTTTCAGCATCTCTTTTAAATTCTACATATTGACCTTGAGTAGCGTTAATCAAATCCTCAATTTTTTTACCAAGAAGTTCTTTTTGTAAAAGAATCTCTTCTTTTTCTTTCTCGTCTATCTCCTTATTTTTCAATTTTTCCTCAATCATTTTTTCTTGATCAAACATTTCTTTTAACATTTTAACTGTGGCTGCCTTATCGGTTATTTCAATTGCTTCACCGCCCAAAAGGATAAATTCGGTCGTTTCCTGACTCATATCAATAATTACTGGCGGACCTTTCTCTTTGTGCTCAGGGTGAGTGGCTAAATAATGTTCAATGCCTAAACTTTTACCAGTTCCTGGTTGACCAATTAAAACCGCGCCAATTGGAGTTTCGGTATGTCTTCTTTCCCAACTAGAAATTTTGTTCATTAATTTAATTAATGAAGGAGTTTCTAAAGCAGGCTCTCCAAATTGGTCTTGTTTTATTAAATTCTCTAAATATCTTTGATAAATTTTATATCTGATAAAATCATTTCCCCACAAAGATTCAAGTTGAGACACAACTTTTTTTAATCTCTCCTCAACTTCTTTTTTTGAAGAAGGGATTTTTTCTTCTTCTTTTTTCCTAATTAACTCTTCAGTATAAGAAATTAGATCTTCGCCGGTCTTTTCAGAAAGACTTTTTAATTCAGCCAAAACTACCGGATCTTCGAGTATCTTTGGGAAATCAACATCTTCCCTTAAAAAATCTCTAGCCTGAGTAATTTTTATCAGCTTCTCTTTTGTTTTTTCTTCTTGGAGGTTAGATTTAGCTTTTTTCTCAAATATCTTTTGGGCTATGACCGACTCGCCTAAAGGAACTTCAGCTAAAACCTCAAGTTCTGCCTTTTCTTTGTTTAACCTTACAAAATCATAGTAGGATTTTTCTTTTTTAAGCACTCTTCGATGAGCAAACTCCAAAAGTGGACCGAGGGAATTAACTAATTTTTTTACCTCTGCTTTGGCGATGGCAAAGCGAATCTGTAAATTTTTTAATTCTTCTGAAGAAATTTTTTCTTTCCCTACCTCTTTAATTAAAGAAGCGATTTGAGAGGCTTCTTTAACTTTTGTTCTAAAAATTTCAACCAGTACTACCTCGCCCTCAAATTGTTGATAAAGGCTAAATTGTTCAAATTTTTTTCGACTTTCTTCATCTTTAATTTTTTCTGGCTTCTCTTTATATTCTTCGTAAATTCTTTTTGCCTCAGCAGCATAATTCCTTAAAAAATCCATCCTCTCTTCATAAGAAGAAAATTCTTCTTTAGTCCCATAATGAGCTCCTTCTAAAACTCTATATGGATTATTTTTTTCTTTTTCCATAAGTTTAAAAATTATAAATTAATTTATATTGACAAATTATTAAAAATTGATTATCGAATTTTAATCAATTTCCACAGTTTATTATAACAAAATTTATATCTTTTGGTCAACCCCCTGTATAATGCAACCCTATTTTGGACTTCATGGGTAATTTAGTTGGTAGCGACCTTGGTGGTATTGTCATCATAAATTGTACAGGAGAAAGTTTGTTTTGAAAAGCGCAGTGAACTCTTTCAGTATTGTAGAAAATTAAATAATCAATAAGTTTGCGGTTAAAATCATCAGGATTTAAGAGAAGAAAGGAATGGTAATCAATGAATTCCTCTTGAATAGTACGATTGAATCTTTCTAAATGAGCATTCATCTTTGGAGTTTTGGGATAGGTATGATAATGAATCATATGTAGTCGGCGCAGCTCTTTGTCAAAATGCTTTCTAAATTCTGAGCCATTGTCAGTTAAAACATATTGGAATTCAAAAGGATAAGGAAAAACTTTTTGACAATAATCAAAGAATTCTTTGGCTGCTAAAGAAACATGAGACTTAGTTGCCCAGGCAAAAGAAAATCTGGTATAGATATCTTCAAAGGTAATGACATATCTGCGACAACTTTGAATAAATCGCTCTACTGTATCCAGAGCAACAAGATGTCCGGGATATAAAGGTTTAAAATCTTTAGGTTTTCTCAATACTTTTTGGCGATTAACCTTCCTTATCTTTCCAAAATGAGACACTTTTTGAGGATAAATTCTCAATTCGCCTAGATCTTTGATGAGATTGGCAATAGTTCTTGATTTGGGACATTTAAGATTTCTAGAAATGCAAAATTGATAAAGCAGAGGGTATATTTTCTCCGCACCAAGATTAGGATGTTCTTGTCTTAATCGTTTAATTTCTTGGATAATTTCAATTGGCCAAATTCTTTTTCTTTTATTTTGAGGCATTCTTTTCTTTTCGTTCAACGCCTCTATTTTTTACCGCCTCGTTCCCATTGCTTTTTCCAAAGATAAAGAGTTGACCTTTTATAAGGAAAAGCATCTAAAGTTGCCTCAAGGCCATGCTTCTCCCAAAAGATCAAGATTTTGGCCTTGCGCTTGGCTTTTTCTGTGAGCATATACCGATATTTTAAACCATCATTATAGATAGCTATAAATCCTTTAATAGCAGTATATTTGCAATGTTGATGATTAAAAAACTCCATAAAGTTTATGACTTCATGGAGTCCAATATGTATCTTGCATTATGCACTCAATTTTAGCTTGTTCTAAAATTTTCCGCTGGCTTGGTTTTAGATTTTTGCCCGC
>Ga0078972_1015888_pt1 | contig 11343 bp, 15 predicted proteins | sample YelNatPaOPGAMG01_FD_67568 | JGI IMG/M metagenome (GOLD analysis project Ga0078972, IMG submission 67568) | Hot spring thermophilic microbial communities from Obsidian Pool, Yellowstone National Park, USA - OP-RAMG-01 (SPADES assembly) (version 2) | ecosystem: Environmental > Aquatic > Thermal...
GGCGACAGTTGTGCCACGCCCAAAGAAAAGAAGTTATGGATGAAGAGGGAGGGCCATTCCCTCCCCCTCCGCTGGCAAAGCCAGACGGAGGGACCCCCACCCTTGGACGCCTTTTTCGCCTCCGGCTCAAAGGCCCCCAATCCCTTATCAGGTGAAAGCGCATTGGAGCTAAACCACGTGTTCATCAACATTTGGGGGCTCCGTTCCGGTTTCATCGCGGGATTGGGGTCCCTAACGTCCTCCCTGCGTGACCTCCTCCTGCGGCGGCTCTCCTTCGAAGATGACCACCGCCGCGGCCAGATCCCGCTCGTGGGTAAGGCTCACCAGGGCCACGCGCCCTCCCATCACGGCGAACCGCCTCGCCGCGAGGCCGTGGAGTTCCAGCCTCGGTGGCCGGCCCGCCCCACCCGCCACCTCCAGGTCGCGCCAGCCGACGCCGCCGCCCCAACCCGTGCCGAGCGCCTTCATGGCGGCCTCTTTGGCGCAGAACCTCGCCGCCAGGGACACGGCGGGATCGGCCTTCCGCGCACACGTGGCCCGCTCCCGCTCGGTGAAGACGCGCCGGAGGAGGCGGGGATGTCTTTCGATCGCCCGCCTTAGGCGCGACACCTGAAGGACGTCAAGGCCGATCCCGATGATCACGGATGCCTCATCGGCCCGTGCGGCGTTCCGCCTCCTCGCCGAGCCACTTTCGGATGGTGGCGGCGGGGACGCCCAGCTTGCGGAGGTGGTTGATGGCGCCGCGAACGGAGGCGCCCGTTTCGTTGCAGATACGCAGGCGGATCCGCCAGGCGTCGATGGCCGACGGCTTGTAGCCCGGATCGACGCGCATCAGCTTCTCGTAGAGGTAGCCCAGGTTGTTGGCGGCCCAGCGCTGGCCTGGATCCAGCTCGAGCGCCCGCCGGTAGGCCTTCTCCGCGTCGAAGTACCGGCGGTTGGTCTCCAGCGCGATGCCGAGGTAGTTGTGGGCGTCCGGATCCTTCGGGGCGATGCGGATGGCCTGTCTGGCCTCCTCCAGCGAAGCGAGGGGATTCTTGGAGCGCCTGTGGTACTCCGAAAGCCCCAGGTGCGCCCAGTGCTCGTTGGGATCCTCCGCGAGCGCCTTTTCGAGGGGCGACCGAGCCAGCTCCAGTTGGCCCAGTGCGAGGTACGTCAACCCCAGCTGGCAAGAGGCCGAGGCCATGTGGGGGTCGGCCCGGAGGGCTTCCTGGTAACACTTCACGGCCTCGTCCATGCGCTTGAGGTGGAAGTGGAGGTTGCCCAGGTTGAACCAGGCTACGGCCAGCGAGGGGTTGAGCTCCAGAGCCGCCTGGAAGCTGGTGAGGGCCTCCGAGTACCGTGCCTCCAGGTAATAGAGATAGCCCATGTAGTTGTAGGCTTCGGCCGCAATGACGCTGCTGGGATTGAGATCCAGCACCTCCAAGAGCACCCCTCGCGAGCGGCCGTAGCGCTTTTTCTCCAAGTAGTGGTCCGCGTAGGTGAAATAGACGCCCCAGTCCCTCGGGTTCACGGCCAGGGCCATGCCGAAGGCCTGCCTGGCCCTGTCGAGGTGGCCGAGCTCCAGGTGGATCCGGCAGAGGGCGTTCCACGCCTGCACGTAATGGCGCTCCCTCTGGACGACCCGATAGAGCCACTTCAGGGCCCTATCCGTCTGGCCCAGTTCCCGGCAGCTCTCGCCGAGGCGAACCATGAGCCGGAGGTCCCGGGGGGCCAGGCGGTGCGCCTGGGTATAGGCTTTCAAGGCCTGCCTGTATTCGTGGCGCGCCATGGCGTAGTAGCCGCAGACCTCGAAGAACAGGGCCCCCTGGTCCTCCTTCACCACCTGTTCCAGGCGCGCCAATCCCTCCTTGTCCCGCTCCAGGTAGTATTCCGTCAGGGCGAGCAGGATCTGCCGGCCCCGCTTCGGCTCGCTACCGGCGTTCAGCTTTTTCCAGACCTCCTGCAGCTTCTCGGGATAGATGGCCACGGACTGGATGTGGATCATCCAGAGGCCGGTCTCGCCCGGGTAGAGCTGGAGCCCCCTTTCCGTGAGATCCGCCGCCAGGTGGGGCAGGGAGCGGAGGCTCAAGGCCACGGCCGCCTCCAGCCACGACGAGGCCGGTGAATCGGGCCCGACGGCCCCCATCTTTCGGTCGAGATCGCGGTCGAAGAGCAGGCTCTGTTCATGCTGGAGGGTGGACACGGCTCACCTCCTGAAGTGGCCAGATCGGCCACCCGTCTGTCCGCTGCGCTGGATGGGGCCGATGACGGCGGTCTTGTCCACGCCCTGGACCATCCCCACTCCCGTGATGGAAGGCGAAATGGGAGCGCAAATGCCTATGGATCTTCATGACCTTCATACCTGCACCATCACCTGCCAAGGGATCGGGGGCATTCGCCCCCGGACTGGATCCGGGGGAGGAATGGGCCAAGGGCGGGGTGAGGCTCCGCGGGCCAAGCCCTTGGAGCGGGGAGGGGCCGGAAAGGCGACCCGAGCGCTCCCTCTGGCTTCGCCAGCAAAACGTGAAAGACCCGAATGGCAAACCGATCGTCCCGCCTAGCTTCGCCAGCGGAACGCGAAAGAGAAGCCCCTCCCCCTTCAGGAGATAAAGCTTTTCCGCCGAGTGCCGCCTGCGCCGCCGAAGGAAGAACCCTTCGATCGCGGAATTTGGAACCCTGTCGCAGAGGGGCAGGCACGTCACGGCGCAGGCCGTGGGCTTCTCCCTCTTCAGGCTGGCATCGGCGAGCGGGCCTTCCTTGGGCAGTCTACCGGAACCGGCCGGGCGGTGGGCCTCCGGGGCCGTGGATACGAAACCCCAACCCACGGCGGCGCAGAGAGTGGCGGGCTTGCAGCCCACCTCCACCGTCACCGCCTGCCTCCGCTCATCCCGGTGCGTCAGCCTCCTGCTCACGCCGTTCTCCCGATCAGGGCCGCCATCCGGCCCGCCTTCTCGCCGTCCCGTCTATAGGAGCAGCATACCCCATCCCCGCAGGCCGTACAACGATTCTCCATGTGGATGAAGGGTTCGGAGAACCCCAGCCCACGGAGCATGCGAAGGTTCAGTTCCACGAGGTCGAGGCGTGGCGGGTCCGGCGCATCGGGGATCCAACCGGGGAAGGCGCGCTGGAAGCGTTCGACGCGCTCCTTCGGCACGGCGTAGCAGCAGGGGTGCACCGCAGGGCCCACGTAGGCCGCCCCGGGCCGCCGTCCCTCCAGAAGGCGCCGGCCGGCGGCCTCCACGATGCGGGCCAAGGTTCCCCTCCACCCCGCGTGGACCGCCGCCACCGCCCGGCCCTCCTCGCTCGCCAGGAGAATGGGCACGCAGTCGGCCGTCACCACGCGGACCCACTCCCCGATCTCCGTGCTGACCAGGGCGTCCGCATCGCACGGGGTCTCTTCGGCGCTCACCACCCGGTTGGAGTGGACCTGGTTCACCCGGTGGACCCGCCGGCAGGGCAGCCCGAGAAGACTCAGGAACCGGGCGAGCCCCTCCGGGCTCACCTCGTCGAATCCCCTGAGGGTGATGAAGGCTCCCACGCCGGGAGGAAAGAGGGGGCTGAGGTCCAGGTAGGGCCCCATGGGCGAGGTGCGGATCTCACTCAGCATCGCTACGCTCCAGGGCGAGGCCCCACCCGGCCCCTCCCGTGGCCACGGCCAGGAGGAGCGCGCGGCGCGCCCGGCCCTCCCGCAGAGCCCGCGTCCCCAGCACCGCCGCGCCGGCCCAGGCCGCCCCGCAGGCGCCCAGCCGCTCCTGAAAGGCCTCCGGATGGGCCTTCGGCAGCCGCCGCGCCAGCCATTGGGCGCCCTCCCGCCGCACCGGCGGCGTGTCCTCCTGGAGGAAAACCAGCCCTTCGTAATCGCTCCCCCATCCCGCGCGCTCCAGCAACGAATCCAACAGGCGATCGTAGAGAGCGGCTGGTGAGGGGAAGCGGTGGGGTGGACAGCTCGCGGAGCGCGCCGACCACGCCGCCACACGGACCCCCCGCTCCGGGGCCTCCTCCAGAGAGGCCAGCCCCAGGGCGTAGGCCCCCTCGCCCAGGGGCATGGCTCCCGCTCCCCGGTAGGGCTCCACTACCTGACGGATGACCGGATCGAGGTGATCGGTTCCGCCCGCCACGCAGCGCTCCAGGACCCCGCCCGAGAGCATCCTCGCGGCCTCCACGAGGGCCGCCAGCCCCCCCGCCTCTTTTCCGTGCAGCGTCTGGGCCGGGCCGTCCAGCCTCAGGAGGAGCCCCGCCATGCCGGCGGGGGCGTTCCCGACGGAGTAGGGAAAGAGCGAGGGATTCATGGAGGCGAAGTCGCCCTGGCGCGCCGGTTCCAGGAGCGCCAGCACGGGCGCCGTGGGACCCCAGCCGAGCCCCACCACCTGCCCCGTTCCCTGATCGGGAAGGAACCCAGCCCCCGCTTGCGCCTGCCGGGCGGCGTTCAGCCAGAAGAGGGTCAAGGGATCGGCCCAGCGGAGGGCCTGGGGCGGGAAGCCCTCCTTCAGGTTGAGCTCCGGCGGCACGCACCTGGGTCCCGCCGTCTCCGGCGCGCCCTCCAGGCCGGCAAGCCCCAGCGGCCCGGCGGCCCCTTCGCTCAAGACCCAGATCCCCTTCACGTCGCCCTCCCGAAGAGGACGGCGGCGTTGTTCCCGCCGAAGGCCAGGTTCACCGAGAGCACGTTCCGAAGCTCCATCGGCAGGGCCTCGCGGGGGATGAAGAGATCCGCCTCGGGGTCCTGATCCAGCAGGCCCGTGCAGGGGGGGACGGTCTGGTGGAGAAGAGCGAGCACCGAAGCCACCGCCTCGATGGCCCCGGCGGCGCCCAGGCAGTGGCCCACCGCCCCCTTGATGGAGACCACCGGCACCTCGAGCCTGCGCTCGCCGAGCAGGTCGGCGATGGCCCTGGCTTCGGCCCTGTCGTTGGAGGGCGTCCCCGTGCCGTGGGCGTTCACGTGGTCTATCTCCCCGGCCGCGCAGCCCGCCCGTTCCAGAGCCCGCGCCATGGCCTCGAAGGCTCCCCGGCCGCGCGGCTCCGGGGCCGTCGGATGGTGGGCGTCCACGGAGAGGCCGAAACCCCTGAGCACCGCCAGCGGACGGGCGGCCCGGGCCCTGGCCCTCTCCTCGGACTCCAACAGCAGGAAGGCGGCCCCCTCACCCACCATCATCCCGTTCCGGCCGCGATCGAAGGGACGGACGGCCGTCTCGGAGACGAGCCTGAGGCAGTTGAAGCCGCCCACCGTGAGGCGGCTCAGCGCATCGGAGGCCCCGGCCAGGACGCAGTCCGTCTCTCCCTCTTCGATCCACAGGGCCGCCTGGGCCAGCGCGGCGGTGGAGGAGGAGCAGGCGTTGGAGACGGTGACGCGGGGACCGTGGCCGCCGAAGGCCTCCGCGAGCACGTCCGCGGTGTGAGCGGGGATGTGGCCCAGAAAGCCTCTCAGGCCGGGAGCCAGACGGCCGGAGCGCCGGTAGCGGTCCAGGGCCTCCTCCGATTCGGGCAGACCGCCGACCCCACCGCCCATGGCGATGCCGCCCTCTTCAGGGAGCGCCGCCAGGCCGGCCATGTCCAGCGTCTCCCCGGCAGCCGCGAGGGCCAGCCCGTCCACGCGGTTCGGCGGGCCCCCCGCGAACTCGCCGGCCTCGGCCACCAGCGAGCTGCGCAGGTTGCCCGGCTCGAAGCGGGTGAGCCGCGTGGCGCCGGAGGCGCCGGAGAGCAGCGCCGCCCAGAAGGAGGGCACGTCCCGGCCCACGGCGCAGGTGACGCCGAGGCCCGTCACCCAGATGGCCCTCCTCATGGCGTTTCCCGGAGCGTGAAGAGCCCCCGAGCCGCCAGCCGCCCGCCCAGGCGGGCCGTGACGCGGACCTGAAAGAGGGAGCCCATGCGCTTGACCAGGGTACCGGCCAGTTCCAGGCTGTCGCCCGGCCAGATCGGCCGGGGGCTCCGGAACCGCGCCACCTGGACCAGCACGCCCCCGCGCCCTTGGCCTGAGGCCGCGAGGAGCCCCCCTGCCTGGGTCATGGCTTCGAGGACCACCCAGGAGGGCACGGGGCCGCCCCGGCTCGCGGCGTCGTCCGCCGAGGACGAGAACTGAAGGACTCCCTCCCCGTCGTCACGGGGGATGAAGCGGAAGGGGAAGGCGTGCGGGAGCCGCGCGGGTTCGTTCATCAGGGCCAAAGAATAGCAGTCGGCGGGAGGAGCGGCAAGCGAGAAAGGGGCCGGGCTTCAGGCCTGGGGCAGGCCCCGTTCGAGCCGCAGGAGGGCGCGCTTGGTCTTGAGCCCGCCGCCATATCCCCCCAGTCCGGCCTTCGCCACGACGCGGTGGCAGGGGATCAGAATGGGGATCCGGTTGGCCCCGCAGGCCGCGCCAGCGGCCCGGACGGCCTTGGGCCTTCCGGTCCAGGAGGCCAGGTCGGCGTAGGAGATGACCTCTCCGTAAGGGATCTCCGAAAGGGCGGCCCAGACGTTCCGCTGGAAGTCGGTACCCTCCGGAAGCGGCTCCAGGGGGAGGTCGAAGGTGCGGCGCAGGCCGGAGAAGTACTCCCTGAGCTGGGCCTCCACGCGCCGGAAGAGCGGCTCCATAGGCTTGGGCACCGGGCCTTCCGGTGCCAATCCTCCGAAGTCGACTCGGTGCACCGCATGTGCCGAGAGGGTCACGTCCAGCGGTCCGATGGGGCTTTCCAGGCGCAGCGTCACCTTGCCGCTCATGAACCGAAGCCACCCTCTCTCGTGTAGGCCGCCACGACCGTGGCGTTCATCCCGCCCCTCGCGTTGAAGACGCCCGTCAGGCTGGCCTTCACCGGCTTGCAAGCAGCCACCACGTCCCTAAGCACGCGGTTCACCACGTTCTCGTAGAAGATCCCCAGCTCCCGGTAGGCGAGCAGGTATTCCTTGTAGGACTTGAGCTCGATGCAGGCCCTGTCGGGGACGTACCGCAGCACCAGGAGCCCGAAGTCGGGCAGGCCCGTCTTGGGGCAGACGGAGGTGAATTCGGGGGCCTCGATGGTGATCTCGTAGGAGGGGAACTGGTTGGGCCACGTCTCGATGGCCGGCAGCTTGGCATCCAGACCCTTCTGCGCGTGCGTTTTGGTGTATCCCGCCATCTCTCCATTCCCTCCCGCGATGCTCGTTCCGTGACGATAAGCTAAAGCTCTGCGATGAGTTTGTCGAGTTCACCGCTGCGCTGGAGCGCCTCCAGATCGTCGCAGCCCCCGATGTGGCGGTCTCCGAAGAAGATCTGCGGAACCGTCTGGCGGCCCGAGCGGCTCTCGCACTCGCTCCAGCGGCCGGGCTGCTCGTCCAGGTTCACCTCTTCGAACTCCACGCCCTTTTTCTTGAGCAGCTTCTTGGCGGCCACGCAGTAGGGGCAGGTGGTCATGGTGTAGACGGTCACGGGGGTCCTCATGGCTCGGTCTCCTCTCTGGAATCCGCCGAAGAAGCACTATAACCCTGAAGAGCGCCCTTATCTTCCAGCCCTCAGGCATAGCCGATGTCGGAGGTGAGCGGCATCCGGCTGCGCATGAAGGTGCCGCTGCCGCGCGCCACCAGGCGGCCGGCGGCGTCGGCGGCCTCCGACTCGGCCACGAAGAGCCGGCTCGAACGATGAATGACCCGCCCCCGGGCGCGAAGCTCCCCCTCGGAGACGGGCCTGAGCAGATAGACCGTGAAGGAGGCGGTGAGCACGAAGACCTCCCGCACCAGAGAGTTCACCGCGAAGAAGGCGGAGTCGTCGAGCGCCTTGAAGTAGATCGATCCGTGGATGGCGCCGGCGGCGTGGAAGAGTTCGGGGCGCACCGGGATGACCACCTCGGCCGTCCCCTCCCCCACCGTGAGCTTGGGGCGAATGAAGGCGTTGAGCGGCGAGGAGTCGTACATCCGCTCCAGTTTGCGCCAGTGCTCCTCTCCGGGCATCGTTGGATTCATAGGGCCTGCCTCCTGTTCGCGCCGGTCCTTGGGCCGGCCTCTTTCGGACGGAGGGAAGGGACAGAGCTCCGGCGGAGCGAGGGCCGGAGCGGCCTCCGCCCTCAATTCTCCGCCACCCCCATGCGGTTTCCCCGGCTGGGAACCAGCCGCACGATCGTGGCTCCCCACCCGCCCTCCGCTTCCTCGGCGAGGGCGAAGGACTCGACCTCAGCCAGCCTGCCGAGCAGCGCGTGGACCGTGCGAAGGAGCACGCCCTGCCCCTTGCCGTGGATGATCCGCACCCTGAGAATGCCCCGGCTTCTGCACTCCAGCAGATACTCCGGCACCAGCTCCTTCACATCCTGCGGACGGAAGGTGTGCAGGTCCAGGGTTCCGTCGATGGGGATCGCGACGGGCTCCTCGATCTCCATGGTAAGCCTCCGCCGGCGCACCACCCGGCACGCCGGCTCCCGGCTATCATACCGCCGCTCGGCCGCCAACACAGGTGGTTCTCCACGCCCCAATTCCGCGATCGAATGGTCCTTACCTATGGCGATCAGTACGATCCACAGGGATTGGCACCGCCGGTTCGGCTCCCATCGCGGGATTCAGGCCACGCTTTCCGTGAAGCCCTCCCGTGGGTTCCTCGCCCCCGCCATCAGGCCCCCGCCAGCTCGCCGGCGGCCCGCCGGATCCGTTCCCAGGCCGCCTCCACGTGGTGCCGCTCCGTGTGGGTCTGGCCGATGCTCATGCGGAGCGTGAGCTTCCCGTCCAGCTTGGTGTGGGTGAGGTAGAGCGCGCCGCTGCCGTTTAGGGCGTCGAGCAGCGCCTGGTTGGCGGCGTCGCCCCCGCGGTGGCGGAAGCAGACGAGGTTGAGGGGCGGCTCCACGGCCAGTTCGAAGCGCGGATCCTCCCGCACCCAGAGCGCGAACTCCTGCGCGAGGGCCACGTGCCGCCGCACGTGGTGCCGCAGTCCCTCCACGCCGTAGTGGCGGATGACGAACCAGAGCTTGAGGGCGCGGAAGCGGCGCCCGAGGGAGACCTGCCAGTCTCGGTAGTCGATGACGGCCCCCGATTCCGTGGCCGCGTTGCGCAGGTACTCGGGCAGGATGGAGAGGGCCGTGATGAGCGCCCGCCGGTCGGCCACGTAAAAGCAGTCGCAGTCGAAGTTGGTGAACATCCACTTGTGCGGGTTGAAGCAGTAGCTGTCCGCCAGCTCCAGCCCCTGGAAGAGGGGCCGAAACTCCGGGCAGAGCGCGGCCGTGCCCGCCATGGCGCCGTCCACGTGCAGCCAGAGACCATGGCGCTTGGAGATCGCCCCGATGGCCGGCAATGGGTCCATGGCGTTGGAGGAAGTCGTGCCCAAGGTGGCTGCCACGAAGCAGGGTGTCAGCCCCGCCGCCGCATCCCGGGCGACGGCCTCCTCCAGCGCCTCGGGCCGCATGGCGAAGCGCTCGTCCACCTCGATCAGACGGAGGTTGGCCCGGCCCAGACCCGCCAGTTTCACGGCCTTCTCGATGGAGGAGTGGGCCTGCGTCGAGGCGTAGGCCGTGAGGCGTCCGTCGCAGCCGCGCTCGTTGGAGGCCGAGCCGGTGGCCCGCTCGCGCGCCGCTACGACGGCGCAGAGGGCGGCCGCGGAGGCCGAATCCTGGATGGCGCCGCCCCCCGTCCCCGTGGAGAGGAAGGCCTCGGGGAGGGCCGTCATACGGGCCATCCAATCGAGGACGTGGGTCTCCAGCTCGGTGCAGGCCGGGCTCGTGGCCCAGAGCATTCCCTGCACACCGAGGCCCGCCGAGAGGAGCTCGCCCAGGATGGAGGGGCCGGAGGCGTTGGCCGGGAAGAAGGCGAAGAAGTTCGGCGACTGCCAGTGGGTGATGCCGGGCAGGATGACGCGCTCCACGTCGGCGAGGACCGCCTCGAAGGGCTCGCCGTGCTCGGGCGGTTCGGACGGCAACTGGGAGCGCACCTCGCCCGGCCGCACGCGCGAGAGCACCGGCAGGGACTCCACGCGCTCCATGTAGCCGGCCACCCAGTCCACGACGGCCCGCCCGTGCCGCCGGAACTCCTCGGGGGTCATGTGGTAGCTCTTGGACTCTTCCATGTTCCCTCCTTCAGGAACGAGCTAGGTGAGCTCGCTCGTGCAGTGGGCGCACTTGGTGGCCTTGATGGGGATGGCGGAGAGGCAGCGGGGACATTCCTTCGTGGGCGGCAGCGGCGGCGCCTCCCGGCGCTTGAGGCGGTTCAGCGAACGCACCAGAAAGAAGACCGCCAAGGCCACGATGAGGAAACTGATGATCGCGTTCACGAAGAGGCCGTAGTTGAGCGTCACGGCCCCCGCGGCCTTGGCCGCCGCCGGAGTGGCGTAGGGGCCGGCCACCTTGCCCTCGCGAAGCACGACCATGAGGGCCGAGAAGTCCACGCGGCCCAGCAGCAGGCCCACGAGCGGCATGAGCACGTCGTCCACCAGGGACTTGACGATGGTTCCGAAGGCGCCGCCGATAACGATCCCCACTGCCATGTCCACGACGTTTCCGCGTAGCGCGAACTCCTTGAACTCCTTCAGCATGGTGCCCTCCTAGGAATGGGGCGCTTTCCCTTCCACGGGGGGCAACCCCTGGCCGCGGCGGACGGCGCGATCAACCTTGGTTCAGCCTCCAGAGGGCGGCATTCAGGGCCGCAGCGTAGGCCACCCAGACCAGGTACGGGATGAAGAGAACGGCGGCCAGCCGGCTCACGCCCCAGGCGGACACCGCAAAGGCTAGGGCCGCCGCCCACAGGAGCCCGATGTCCCACAGCGCCCAGAGGGGCCGGTGGAGGCCGAAAAAGAGCCACGACCAGAGGGCGTTGAGCACCAGCTGGCCGGCCCAGAAGGCGAGGGGCGGCACGCCCTCGCCGCCGCGCCGCCAGACCAGCCAGCCGGCCACGGCGATGCAGAGGTAGAGTACGCTCCAGACCGGACCGAAGAGGGCATTGGGCGGCGTCCAGGCCGGCTTCGCGAGCCCCGCGTACCAGCTCCCCGGTTGGAAGCGAACCCCGAAAAGGGCAGCCCCCGCCACGAGCAAGAGAAAGACCAGGAGCCCGCCCACGGCCCGAGCGCCCATCACAGCCGCTCCGGTGAATCCACCGTAAGGTCGCTCCTCACCTTGCCGGTGTTCAGCGTCGAGGCCGGCTCGAAGAGCAGCACCTCCACCTCCTCCCGCGCCGGCGGGCGGTGCTCCACCCCCCTCCGCACGATGATGAACTCTCCCGCCTCCACGCGGACGCGATGCGTGCGGAACTCCATCTCGACCGAAATTCCGCGATGCAAGTGGGGTGCCTTCGGCGACGGTTGTGCCACGCCTAAAGAAAAGAAGTTATGGATGAAGAGGGAGGGCCATTCCCTCCCCCTCCGCTGGCAAAGCCAGACGGAGGGACCCCCACCCTTGGACGCCTTTTTCGCCTTCGGCTCAAAGGCCCCCAATCCCTTATCAGGTGAAAGAGCAT
>Ga0078972_1015892_pt1 | contig 11339 bp, 8 predicted proteins | sample YelNatPaOPGAMG01_FD_67568 | JGI IMG/M metagenome (GOLD analysis project Ga0078972, IMG submission 67568) | Hot spring thermophilic microbial communities from Obsidian Pool, Yellowstone National Park, USA - OP-RAMG-01 (SPADES assembly) (version 2) | ecosystem: Environmental > Aquatic > Thermal...
GAACGCATACCTGTTTCAGGGATTGAGTTCCTTCACTTTTGTGAACAAGCGGGCTACGAGATGTTACCAATACGAGAACGCCATGTTATTGCGTTAGAATCCCTTCCCCCTGCACATGCGGACCCCTTTGACCGAATCCTCATATCCCAGGCGAGGGCAGAAGCATAACTGTTATTAACACAGGATGCAAAGCTGGCCGCCTACGGCGATGAAGTTCGACTTGTATAACCAAAATATAACATCCACAGAATAAAACCTGTCCCGTACCTTCCGCAGGTACGGGACAGTCGCGCTTTCTATAATGGCCGAGGAAATCAGAGAATATGCCCCGCTTCATGATAATTAAAAATAATTACTAGTTTGACTCATTATTCTTGTATATATTATAATTGTGCCTGTCCCGTAACTTAGGAAGTTACGGGACAGTTTCCTTAATGTCGTATTTTCGTAGGATTTTAGCGGTTTTACCTACTTTTAATACGTCGAAAGGGCTAAAAACGCTAAAGTCCGAGAAAATACAAGGGCTGGCTGATGACTAACAGAGTTATCAGACAGCCTTAATTACCACTAAAGTTGAGGTCCCTATGAAAAAGACAAAGGCAGACGCTACCTTTACATCTAACCTCATTGTAGTAGGTATTGGTGCATCCGCAGGGGGGCTCGAAGCCCTGCAGGACTTTTTTAAGAATATGCCCGTAAAAACCGGTTTGGCCTTTGTGGTAATACAGCATCTTTCCCCGGATTATAAAAGTTTAATGGATGAACTGCTTGCAAGGGAAACTTCTATTCCCATACAGATTGCAGAAGATGGAATGAATGTAATCCCTGATCATATCTATCTTATTCCGCCCCGTAAAAATCTTTCCATTTTTCATGATAAGCTGTTCTTAGAAACTCAGGATCCAAAAAAACGATTAAATTTACCGGTGGATATATTTTTAAGATCCCTCGCCATGGATAAAGGAAAAAATGCCATTGGGGTAATACTTTCTGGCACCGGTAGTGATGGCACCCTTGGGACCCGGGCAATTAAAGAAGCCGGCGGCATGATCATGGTGCAGGATGAAGAGAGCGCTAAATTTGATGGTATGCCCCGAAGCAGTATTGCTACAGGCCTAGTGGACTATATTTTACCCCCTGCCAAAATGCCAGAGGCCCTCGTCAATTATATAAAACATCCCCTGGTTCGAGAAAAAAAGACCCTGGAAGGGGACCTGAACGAAAATCTGGATACCTTAACAAAAATTATCCTCATATTACGAAACTATGGAGGAATAGATTTTTCCTTTTATAAAGACACCACCATACTTCGGCGTCTTGAACGGAGACTAAGTATAAACCGATATCAGAATCTAGAAGAATATCTTGAGTTCCTGAAAGATTCGGATAAAGAAAAAGAAACCCTGCAACGGGAACTGCTTATTGGGGTCACCAGATTTTTTAGAGATGTAGAAGCCTTTGATTCTTTAAGAACCAAGGTGTTTCCCTCATGGAAAGGCAAATCCTCTATTCGTATCTGGTCCGCCGGTTGTTCAACCGGAGAAGAGGTGTATTCCCTTGCTATTTTGCTTAATGAGTTTTTTGAAAATGAAAACCATTCCGTAGATATTAAAATTTTTGCTACCGATGTGGATCGGAATTCTATTGAATATGCCGGAAAGGGATTTTACCCCGATAGTGTTGTAGCCGATTTGGAGCCCATGCTATTAACAAAATATTTTATTAGAAAAGAAAATGGGTATCAGATAAACGATCAGATCCGCAAAATGATCGTCTTTGCTACCCATAACCTTTTAAAAGATTCTCCCTTTAGCCGAATTGATCTTATTGTTTGTAGAAATTTATTCATCTACATTCGGCCTGAAATTCAAACAAAACTGCTCAGCATGTTCTATTATAGCCTTAATACGGATGGGTATTTATTCCTCGGTAACAGTGAAACCCTGGGAGAAATGTCCGAGGCCTTTGAGTTTGTGGATACCAAATGGAAAATTTACCGTATTAAAGCAAATTATAAAGGGCAATTTGGCAAAATTGTGCCCCTCTTAAAAAGCGGACTTTTAGAACCCCATAGCAGTTTCCCCACAAAGGTTATTTCAGAAGATGGACTAAAAATTGAAAAATTATTAGACAGAGTTCTATCTCAATTTTTACCTCCCAGTGTAATCATCGATCAGTCGGACAATATTATTCATACCATAAATGACGTAGCCCCTTTTATAAAAATTCAACCCGGCCGGTTTTCCCAAAATCTTTTTGATAATCTACCATCAGAATTGTCCCTATTTATTAGTTCCCTACTCAGAAAAATAAAAAGGGGCGGGGAAACCATAACCACTGAAACTATCTTTGATATCAAGGGCTATGAAAATAAACAAATTATATTGCAGGGTAAAAAAATCGCAACCGAACGTTCAGATTATTATATCATTTCTTTTTTAGAAAATACCGCTCCTGTTTTGGTAGAGCAACCGGTTCAACAGAAGGTGACACACCAGATCGATTATCAGGATCGGGTTGTAGAACTGGAAAAGGAATTACAATTTACGAAGGAAAGTCTCCAGGCAACGGTGGAAGAGCTAGAAACTTCTAACGAAGAATTGCAATCGAGCAATGAAGAGTTAATAGCCAGTAACGAAGAATTACAAAGTACCAACGAAGAATTACAATCAGTTAATGAAGAACTTTATACAGTAAATACAGAATATCAGGTAAAAATTGAAGAACTAACCCGCTTAAATAATGATATAAACAATCTTCTTAAAAATACCGAGGTTGGGGCCATTTATCTGGATAGAAATCTTTGTATTCGAAAAATAACCCCAATTATTTCAACCCTGACACCCCTTATGTCATCCGATCTAGGACGGCCCATATATCATCTTTCATTAGGCCCAGGATTAGAAAACCTGTACCAGGATATTCAAACCGTGGTAGACACCTTACAACCCATAGATCGGGAGGTGGTGCTGGAAAACAAGGGATTCTATCTAATCCGTATTAGGCCCTATCGTACGGACTATAATTCAGTGGATGGCGTATTGATCATCTTTATCGATATTAGTGATTTAAAAAAACAGCACGAGTTGGCAGAGAATCTAAGCAGGCGCCTCGAAAACGCTTTGGCCATAGGTAATATGGCCTGGTGGGATTGGGATGTAGACACTGGCAGGGTAGAATATGATGAACGAAAGGCAACCATGTTGGGATATACGAAAGAAGAATTTCCCAAGGATGTCTATGCCATTTGTTCCCATATCCATCCAGAGGATTATGATGCAACCATGGAAGCCATGAGAAACTATCTGGAAGGGAAAAGCCCCGAATGGAATATGGTCTACCGAATACAGAGAAAGGATGGATCCTACGCCTGGTATTATGATCGGGGTCTCACTATTGAACGCACCAGCGAAGGAAAACCAAAGCGACTTATGGGAACTGTTATTGACTTCAGCCGCATTCGGGATTTGGAAATAGAGCTCACCCAGCGTCAGGAATTACTGGAAACCATCCTGGATAAAATACCCGTAGCAGCCACTATGGTTTCTAACGATGGTAGTATTACCTATGCAAATGAAAAAGCGGAGACCCTTCTAAGCATAACAAAGGAAGAAATTCTAGATCGTACCTATGATGATTCCCGTTGGCGCAGTTTGGACCTGGCAGGTAGACCTTTAGAACCAGATGAAATGCCCTTTAGTTTGATAAAAAAAAGTGGAAAGCCCTTGCAAGGATTTACACATTATATTGAACTGCCAGGAAATCAAAAAAAACTGCTTCATATTGATGGTACCCCCATTTTGGCCGCCAATGGTTCATTTGAAGGGGCAATCTTTGTAATCAGGACGGAAGAAGAAAGGTGAGAGATATGAAAGAAGAGGCAATCGAAGAATTAAAAAAGAGAATTTCTCAAGTTTTAAGTCGAAATCGGGGTGTTTTTTTAGATTTTACCCAGCTTTCAGCAGATGAACTGGTACAGGAAATTAACATTTACTACCAGGAATTGGAATTTCAGAATGAAGAATTAAAGAGGGTTTCCCATAATCTGGAAGATCTAAAGAGCCGATATGAGGACCTCTTTATGAATGCTCCCGTAGGGTATGTGCTCTATGATGAAAATTTTAAAATTCTTTCCATGAACAACCGGTTTCGGAATCTAATACAAGAAAAATCTCAGAAAAACCAGCGTTTTGCTCTTCAGTTTGATAGGATCCTTTCGGCAGATAGTCAAGATGCCTTTTATTTCCATATCAATGCTCTCCAAAAAGAAGGGGGACTGCAGAAATGCCGTATTAAAATTCAAACGGAACCTGATGCAAAAACCTTTATGATGGAAAGCATCATCACCGAATCGCAGGGGGGTAAAATATTCCGCAGTGCTCTGATCGATATAAGTCAGGAGGTAAAGCTGGAGCTTCAACTGGAGGAAGCCCGGAAATTGCTAGAAGATAAAAATCGGGAACTTCAGCAATACCATGATCGGTTAGAAGGTATTATGCTGGCAGGAAATCTCGCCTGGTGGCAAATGGATGTAAGCACCGGAAAGGTGACCTTTAACGAAAATAAAACGAGAATGCTCGGATATAAAGCCCAGGATTTTACCCACTATAGCCATTTTACTAAGTTGGTTCATCCTGAAGACTATGATGGCATTATGCAGGCCATGCAGAATTACCTGGATGGTAAACGGGAAAATTATAGTGGCATGTATAGAATACGATCTAGTGATGGTTCCTATCGATGGTTTCAAGATATAGGTGTAGCCAATACCTTTGATAAGGATGGAAAGCCCCTCTCCTTAAGTGGGGTCGTTTTTGATATAACAGAGTTAAAAAAGGCTACGGAAGAAGCCCAACGAGCCAGCAAGGTAAAATCCGAATTTTTAGCTAATATGAGCCATGAGATTCGAACCCCTTTGAATGCGGTTATAGGTTTTACCGACCTTCTGCGGGATGCCAACCTTACCATGGAACAACGGGAATATCTGGAAAATGCCCACAATTCAGCCCATACGCTATTGGAGATTATTAACGATATTCTCGATTTTTCTAAGATAGAAGCGGGTAAACTCGATCTGGAAGAAGTCCCTTGGGATTTACAAGACCTATTACAGCAAATCATTAAAATGTTTAAACTGCAGGCAGAAAAGAAAGGCCTCTCGCTTACTTTAGAAATCATCCAACCTATACCGTATCAGGTGCACATCGATCCCATTCGTTTAAAACAAGTACTGGTCAACCTCTTAAGTAATGCGATAAAGTTTACTGAAAAAGGTTCCGTAATATTACGGGTCGATGTGAATTCTCTTCCTAGCAAAAATACAGCAACCAAAGAAGGGACCTTTACCTTTAAAGTAATAGATAGTGGTATAGGGATTCCTGAAGAACAGCGGGATCGGTTATTTAAAGCCTTTAGTCAGGGCGACACCACCATAACCCGTCGGTTTGGCGGAACAGGCCTAGGATTGGTAATCTCAAGCGACCTTGTATCAAAAATGGGTGGGGCCCTTACCTTTGAAAGTCAGGCTGGTCTTGGGAGCACCTTTTATTTTTCGATTACGAAGCCCTATGAAGAATACCCAGAGGCGGAAACAAAAGCTGTGGAAACTTCTGTGGATCATGCTTTAGAAAGTTCTACTACGGACCGAACCCCCGACGATATATACCACATTCTTATCGCGGATGACGTGGTGCTTAATAGAAAATTAGCGGAAGTCATGATCAAACGGATCCTTCCAAGGGTTGAATTTTACAGTGCTCAAAATGGAAATGAGGCCATAGAGCTGTATAAAACCATGAAACCAGACATTATCTTAATGGATATTCAGATGCCCGTACTGGATGGCTATAGCGCAACCCATGTAATCCGTGAATTGGAACAAAGGGAGCAGAGGATACCCGTTCCTGTTATCGCTTTAAGCGCTGGAGCTCTGCAAGAAGAAATTCAAAAGGCCTATGTAGCTGGTATGGATGGGTATATAACCAAGCCGATTGAAGCAAGGACCCTTAAAAACACGTTATATAAGTTTTTATCAATTTCATCGGATATGAATCCAACCATATCGGTTAGTCCAACCAATCCATCCACTCCAATTAGTCATTTTGAGAGAGACGCGCTTATAAAACGCATTGGTGGAGAGTTAGATCTCTTTCATCAGCTCATTGCCATGAGTTTAATACAATATAAAGAGTATGCTTCAGAAATGAAAGAAGCCCTAACCAGGGAGGATTTTATAAAACTCAGACAGTTGGCCCACAAGTTTAAGGGATCGGCCCTCACCATGTCTTGCAATCAATTAGCCAGTTTATTGGCAAAAATAGAAACCTGTGCCTCCGATGATGGGTCCGCCTTCGAACAATTATTTGCAGAAATGGGACATGAATTACAAATCGTGGAAGACCTTCTGCAAAAAGAAAGGCAGTAAGCCGACTATCCCTGCGGACAGTGCTTCCGCGCCATAGTATAAGTACCCCTTGGCTTGCTACTCCCTTCGACAAGTCGGCACATTCGGTACACTGCTCCAAACGGCCGAAAATAGTAATACAGGAAGTACTATATGACTACAGTTAGGTTACCTACTGAAATTGAACAAAAATTAAAGGCCATTTCTCAAGAAAAACATAAATCTAAATCAGAGATAATAAAGGAAGCTCTTGAAAAACTTTTTTATTCTGAAGAATCACAAAAAAATTCCTATGAAATTGGACATGAGTTTTTTGGTAAATTTGGAAGTGGCGAATGAAATCTTTCAGTTACTTATAAAGAAAAAATAAAGGACAAGATACATGCTAAACGACGTACTCATTGATGCTGTCCCGTAACTTCCTAGGGAGGCCCATTAATCAAAGTACCCCGAAAGCCCAAGATTTTGGTGTGCTTTCTTCTATTTTCTACAATATTCAAAAATAGTGGCCTCTTTTCAAGGTAAAAATGAGGTTAAATCTATCTTTTTCTATTGACTATGTTTCAATACTTTGCAACATTATAGGTATCAAAACGATTTAAACGGTAGTAAAAAAATACCGTAAAACGGGGGTAACGATGAAAACGATCGCTAAAATGGCGAACCATTTACGGAATCAACTGTTGTGGTACGCCCTGGGGTCCATACTGTTAGGTTGGGTTTTAGGGCTTCTCTTTCCCGCCTTTGTAAAAACCAATCAAAAGGTTCTAAACACCCTGGTTACGGTGTTTGTGTTCTTTATGATATATCCCATGATGATCAATCTTGATCTGACTAAAATACCTGGGGTTTTTAAGAGGCCCAAGCCCATCATCATGACAATTGTGTATAATTTTATTATCACACCGCTTCTCAGTCTTCTCTTTGTTTTCCTCTTCATCCACAATAACGATATCGCCCTAGGGTTTATGCTGGTAATGTTGATTCCCGGATCGTCCATGAGCCTTGGTTATACGGGTATCGTGGAAGGCAGTATGGAAATCGCCACCGTGGCCATGGGGGTCGTTTTTATTCTTATCCCCATTTTACTACCCTTTTTTATTCATCTCCTTGGGCAAGCTTACAACGTTACGGTTCCCCTGGGCTTGTTGCTCCAGACCGTCGTAATGGTACTTATTCTTCCGATGATTGCGGGGGATCTTACCCGGCGTGGGATCGTAAAGGCTAAGGGTAAGGAGGGTTTCAATGCGGTAAAACCGCTGTTTTCCCTGATCACCCTGACGACCATGCTCTTTATGGTCGGAGTGATATTCATGCTTAAGGCGACGGTTCTCCTTAAGGAATGGAAAACCGTTATCAACCTAGCGCTTATCACCCTTATCTATTTGGCTATTATGTTTGTTCTGATGACGGTGGTAAATAAAATAATGAAAATTAGCTATGGCGAACACATGGCCATCGCGTTTTTAAGTACGGGAAAGAACAACGGAACCGCTATCGCCATAGCGATGTTAGCCTTTACCCCCCTCGTCGCCATACCTGCGGCTATTTTACCCCTGTTTCAGATAATTTTTTCCATTGGATACGTATACATGGCGGGAATTATTAGAAGATTTTTCGGAGTACCTAATCCCATAGCGGCTAAGAACGCTAAATAAGGAAAATATGCGGTTTTTGCCGCGAAGGATGGTTCTTTTATGAGTGAGAAATTTGATGTAGCTATTATCGGCGGAGGTCCCGGGGGAACCCCCGCGGCCATGCGACTTGCGGGGGCGGGGAAAAAGGTGCTCCTGGTAGAAGCCCTGGGAAAATTGGGAGGAGCGTGCCTTTTTATCGGTTGTATCCCCTCCAAAATTATCAAACACGGGGCTGACGCCTACGCCCAGGGCAAGCACGGAACGCTTAACCGAGACGAGGCTTGGAAATCGATCAAAGAGAACATGCACCGTATTTTAAACGGCCGCTCGGGTGCCGCTAAAACAAAATTGGACCAAGCGGGGATCCGTTTTGTGGAAGGTAAAGCACGATTTATTTCCAACACAGAAATCGAGGTAAACGGGCTTCGGTACGATTTTGACAAAGCTATCATCGCTCCGGGAGCCCGTTCGGTGGTTCCTCCCTTCCAAGGCGACGGGGTACAGGATGTTTTGATCAGCGAAATACTCTTTGATATGCAAGATCTGCCCAAATCCATGGTGATTATCGGCGGAGGTCCCATCGGTATTGAGCTTGCCCAAATGTTCAACAATCTGGAAGTTAAAATTACGGTTATCGAAATGATGGAAAGCCTGGTCTACGGTCTTGTGGAACCGGAATTCGCCCTGTCGATCGCTAAAAAAATGACCGATACGGGTATCGACGTACAGACCGGAGCGAAAGTCCAGGCTATCAATCGGTCGGGGCACGGTTATATAACCACCTACATCGACCAATCGGGGTCTGAAAAATCGGTAGCCGCAGATAAGGTTCTAGTGGTTACGGGAAAACGTCCCAATATTGACGGACTTAACCTGGAAGCCACGGGTGTTCGCTTAGAACGGGGAGGCATTGTGGTGGATGAACACCTGGAAACCTCCGTCCCGGGTATCTACGCCACCGGGGATGTCATCCTCGGGGGACCTAAATTCGCCCACGTGGCAACCCAGGAATCCCAGATCGTGGCTACCAATATGCTTCAGCCTAAGAGCTTGAAAACCGATTTTTCCAAAACCCCCTGGGTCCTCTTCTCTAGCCCCGAAATCGCCGGCGTTGGTATGACCGAAGCCCAGGCACGTAAGGCTGGGTATACAGTTCTCACCGGTTCTTATAACTATGCCGAAGACGCCACGGCCCAGATAAACGAAGAACCCTTTGGAATTCTCAAATACATTGTCGATGTAAAGACGAAACGTATTTTAGGCATCCATCTTTTCCATAACGTTGCGGCGGACCTGGTGGGAGAAGCCTCAATTATTGTCAGTAACGAACTGACCTTGATGGATGTGGCCAAATCGGTGCATCCCCACCCCACCCTCACGGAGGCTTTTAACCTCCTGGCGTATAAAATGCTCGCCGATCCCCAGCTCCGTAAATAAGAAAAACAAGCCCCGTGGGGGGCAAAACTCCTGGAGTTTTGCCCCCTATTACTTGACTAATATAATTATCTTTTATATATTAGTATCATTATATTGCAACATTGCAATAATAGGAGTATTACAGTATGAGCGAACAGCCCCAGAATAAGAAATTTGAGATTTCTCTAAGTCGGGAAAACGGAAAAATAGCGGTAGCCTCCGCCCATGGAACAACCATTAGGATGTCCTTAGTGGGAACCGAACCGGAATTGGGTCTTACCGCTCCAGAAACGGTTATCGCGGCGTACGGCGCTTGCATCATGTCAAATATCAATAAGGTAGCCCAGGCGGAATCTATCAAAATTGATGATGTTAAAATCGACTTTACGGCCCAAAAACGAAACGAACCCCTGGGGCTCGAACACATCCACTGCAACATTACCCTAAAGAGCTCGGCCCCCAAGGATAAACTTCAGCAACTGCTGGTCAAGGCCACCACGGATGGAACGGCCACCAACGCCCTTAACGAGGGCCTTAAAGCGGACTTCCACTTCAACGTGTAAATTGAGGCTGTCTGATAACTCGGTTAGTTATCAGACAGTCTGTGTTTCGCTCTTTATAAAACTTATGTAGACTTCTAAAAACTGAAGTTTTTAGAAGTCTACATAGCTTATATGCAAATTCTGTAAGGATTTGCTCAGGCGCCTCTAAAAATCTAACCGAGTTTTTAGAGGCGCCCTTATTTAATTTCAATATCTGTTTTGGAGTTCCTGTGGGCTTCCAAGATGGAAACCATGGATTCAAATTCATCCACGTCTATTTCACCCTTGGCAAACCGTTCCGTGAGAATCTCTAAGGGATCCGGGGGAGTATTTTCAGGTAGTTTTTGACGACGGGATTTTCGGGCGTACCACAGGATACTAACCATAAGACCGAATAGAACAATCAGAGGGACGTACATTCCCACAAGACCAAACCATGGATTAAAACCAAAAAAGCCTGGATACATAAACCGGAACATACAAACCTCCTAAAAGCCGAGATACAGCAGGTACAATCCCGCGATCAAAATACAAAGACCTAAAACAATATTTACACCCTTGGCAAAAAAACCATACCGGGAACTTCGGGTCAATTTCCCCGTAAGCCCCATAAACGTTCCCGCTCCAACGGAAAGGATCCCGTGACCGATGGAATACAGGAGAAGTAAAAAAGTACCCCAAAGTGGATTGGTGCCCCGGGCTACTAAGGCGAGCAAGGCAATCAATACGGGGGTCGCGCAGGGGGATGAAAAAAGTCCCCCCAGGATCCCCATACCGAAGGCTCCCGCGTATCCTTTCTTTCTACCTTTACTTTGCGCGTAGGTAGCTGGAATAAGGGTAATAACACCCCAGGTCTGCAAAGCCATGGCGATCATAAGAAGACCGAGAACAATATACCACCACGGGGCGGTACCAATATTAAGCAGTTTACCCAAAAGCGATGCCGCAGTTCCCAGGGCCGTAAAGGTTAATGCCATACCTAGCGCAAAAACCAGGGAAAATCGAAAGGCTATTTTAGGATGGTCTTTACTGGCACCTCCGACGTACGCGATTACCAGGGGAATACTCGAAAGGGAACAGGGGGTAAGGCTTGTCAGCATGCCAGCGAGAAAGGCGAGCAGGGGAGCAAACCACAACTGGTGACTTATCAAGACAGAAAAATGTTCCAAAGCCTGGTTAATAAGGTCCTGCATTATTTCATTCCCATTTCTTTTAGAATCGCAAGTATTTGATCTTTGGTCAGACCTCCTTCATGGGTTGTAAAAGCGTGTTCTCCGGAATCTTTCATGGAGTACAGGTTGAAATCCATCTGTAACTTCTCCGAAGGGGTAAAGGGTTTCC
>Ga0078972_1015896_pt1 | contig 11337 bp, 11 predicted proteins | sample YelNatPaOPGAMG01_FD_67568 | JGI IMG/M metagenome (GOLD analysis project Ga0078972, IMG submission 67568) | Hot spring thermophilic microbial communities from Obsidian Pool, Yellowstone National Park, USA - OP-RAMG-01 (SPADES assembly) (version 2) | ecosystem: Environmental > Aquatic > Thermal...
GAAAATCTGATATATCTAACTATCATGATGCCGTGCGAAGAATCGCAAAGTTTACAGTGTCTATTTTCTGTTAGTGTCTCCTAGCAGAACTTAAGAAGGATACCAGCATTTTTCACATTTGTGAGTTTAAATTCTTCCCATGGAATTTTGAAGGGGGAAGAATTGCGGATGGATCGTTAAAGGAGTTTGATGGTTGATAACGAATCACACATTTACTTTATTAATCTTATGTGCTGGGTAGAAGCCAAACCTGATAGTTTTAATGTATTAGTCTTTTCTTTGGGCATTCGAAAGCTTATCTTTTAATGTTGACTTAGACGTGTATAGGGGAATACAAATGAAAGTTTTAGTAGCGGGCGGTGCAGGTTTTATTGGTCGAGGATTAGTTAAGCGTTTGCTCAAAGAAGGACACTACGTTATTGTGCTGGACAAGAAACTTGGACCATTGAAAAGATTACCTGCAACGAATTTAAAACCAGTTTTAGGTAGTATAACAGACCAGACAATTGTTCGGCGAGTTATGAAGGGTGTTAATATAGTTTACCATTTGGCCTTGGTGGGTGGTTTCTCCATCAGAAACCTCAAATTGTTTAATGCTAACATCCAAGGCACATCAAATCTGTTGAAAACTGCCAGATCGCAAAGAGTAAAACAGTTTATCTTCACTAGCAGCGCAGCAGTGTATGGAAAACCTCGATATCTCCCAATCGCGCGCGTTTTGGCTGTTTGCCTTTTAATGTTAGTAGTAAAGGGCAACAAAAATTGATTATTACAAAAGGGGTACAAGCAAAAAAGTTTGGGAGCGCGCGCATCTATGTGGTTATTTCAATCGTGATTGTCCCCGAAGTTAATGCCCCTGTAATGGGTATGGTAACTGTCATAGGAGAAACCCAGCCTGCTGCGATGCTTTTACTGCCCGAAATTCCTGCGCCACTAACCGTTATTGTACATGAAGGGGTTGGAGAAACATTTGTTCGGATAGTCACCGCAACAGCAGTGTCACTTACGAACTTGAAATCAACTATTTCGATGTCCCCTCTGTACTCCACGAACGATGTACCTCGAATTACTTTCAGAGATGTCAAAGCCCAGACAAACATAGCTGAAGATACTGCTACTACCGCTATAAGGCATATTGTCACTCAAACAGGTATTTGTCTTCTCATTATAACTTTTCACCTCCTTTTACTTTAACCTCCTGAAGTAAACATCATTAAATTGATACACTGCATCAAATAGCGCTAAGTTTACCAGCATGCCTAAAACTACAGTTGGGTCTTGAGGCTCTATATCTGTCCAAACTCCGCCTATATTAATTCTAATCCAAGCGTGCCACCCTTCTCCATAAATAGCTTTTCCTAAATCATTCGTTGGTCCAGCCACGACAAAAACGCTGTTTTCATCATATCCATCTGATCTATACAATGAGCATAACAGTATGGCGAAATCTTCGCAATCGCCAGTTCTAAGCTGAATGGTTTCTGAAGGTAGTTGCCAATATTCACTAACCCCATGAGTAGCCATATCACTTTTGTATTTGATGTTAGTTGCAACCCAATTGCAAAGGAAGAACCATCTCGGCCAACCGGCAATGCTTTTCTCTAATTCTTTAATTTGCGGATTGTTGGGGGTTATGTATAGATTTGCAACTCTCTCATCTAACCACCGAGGAAAATCAACTTGTAAAGTATACTCTGAGTATGTATACATGAACCCCTCTGAAGTTGGTGCAATTAGATAATTATGTAATCCATAAGGTACTCCGAAGTCTTTATATTCAGATAAAATGCCAACATTTGAAACTGTATTATAGCCTGTAGGTAATTTTCCGATTTTAAAAGAAAATGATGAACCCTTAAAAGTTGTCGTCCATGACACGTTATAAAGTGCACTCCCTTCATTTAAAACCGTAAAGTAGAGTTGACTATAGCATTCTGGCAAATCGGTTACAGGGTTTCTACGCCATGAATCCGCTCTATTATATCCTAAAATGGCTAAATCTGAGGAAAAGTTCACAAAGGAAGCTTTTCGAATAACTTTCAATGTTCTTAAACATGCGCTATGTGGCAATAATGAGGATATTAACGTCAAACTTAACAGGAAAATGAGGAAAAATTTACGGAGCATTTCAGTTAAATCCACTCCCTTTTCGCCCAAAAATTATACTATTATTATTAGCAAAATAAACGTTTGTTGCAAATTTAGTGGATGGCACACAATAATAAATGATGAGCGCCAGAATTCTGTGCCCTCGAGCAAATCCGAGCTAAAATTAAATAGAAAAATTATAACTTTCTTCTTCCCAAAATTTTAAATAATGAATTGCAAAATTACCACTTAAGGAGTTATTTATATGAGAAACGGGATTCGTAAAATGTCGTTAATAGGGCTTCTTGGTATTATCTGCGTCCTATTACTGTTATCTGGTCCCGTTAAGGCTCAAGGAACGATTAGCAAGGGGCAAGTAGTTACGGATAGTATTCCCAAAGGTCAAACGAAAATTTATTATCTATCGGAGACGTTCACAAGGGGAACTCTTATCATACTTAGTGTAAAAAGAGTTTCTGGTGAAGGCACTTTTAGGTTAATGAGGGGTTCAGAAGTTGTTGGAGAATATAGTGTTTCCTCTTACAGTACCTCATATCCAATAAAGCTTAACTTTTATCCTTTTATCTTGCCTGAAAGTGGAGCAGCCTACTTATTCAATGTATCAAGCTACTCCTATAGCAGCGAAGACTTCACGTTCTCATTTTCATACGACACAACCGACGTTTTGAAGGAACAAAACTCAAAATCCATCCCAATCGAAGGAGGAGCCGTCGGATATTACATAGATATGAAGCAAGGAGATAAATTATCGCTAACGTTAAAACCTCCAGAGGATGCTGAATACGATCTACTTATAGTACCAAACATGTTCTTTGGCTACCCCTATGTGGGCTCTTTTTCGATGATTAATACATTTTTTACCCCATCGCCAAAAGAAACGTCATTTACAGCAGAATATACGTCTCGTTATTACATTTTTGTAGTTGCGACACGCCTAGGCTCGCATCCCGAGTCCAGCTTCACGTTAACTTCAACATATTCAGAAAATCCCACTCAACAAGAACTAACTTACTTCAAAATTTTGAGTTATGTTCTTCTTGCTTTATCTATAATTCTACTTGTAGTAACAGTAACTGTTATGGTTCTTTTAGCGAGACTGCGTAAACAACTTCAACAAGCCTTTACCCGACCACCAACCTGAAAATTATCGACTAATCGTGAGCCATCACGGTTTTTTCAACGATAACAAGACAACATTCAGCAATCGCAAATCTGCGCACATGGTTTAGAGTTTGGACATGCTTAAACAAAATTTGCGCGTGTGCGGCGTTTGACATCGTGTTTACAATTCCAATCGCCTTCCTCTTTGCTTCGTCTGTCCAGTCCTTGTGCCTAATTGCGCGCGCGCAAGATTAGAGAGAATAAGATTTTGAGAGGTTACACAACATTTTCTTTCAAACACGATCAAGAGAGCATCATGGAAAATTTGAAAGTGCTAGAACATAAAGTGTAATTGCCTTCGGAAAAACGTTTGCAGTGGGGCACTTCGCCCTCGGATATGTTTTCGGCAAGTTGACAGCGCTAGCAACTAAAACCAAAATGAACATTCCTCTCATTTTAACGCTTTCCGTTATTCCAGATATTGACATATTAATCCCTTATGTTGAACACCGCGGCCCTTTCCACTCAATTATAATGGCAATCATAATCTTCATTCCAATATTAGCCCTCTATCGCAAAAGTGCATCTCCATACCTCATAGCACTAATTCAACATTCACTTATAGGCGACTACATTGCAGGTGGGCAAGTGCAGCTTCTATGGCCTCTAACCTCGCAGCCTTTTGGAATTGAAATAAGCATCAGAAGCTCAACAAACATAACTTTGGAATGGCTACTATTCATAGCCGCTGCAACTGTGATGGTGAAAACCAAGGATACCCGCGTAATTCTTCAACCCCATAACTCTAACCTAATCCTCGCCATACCAACATTCACCGTGCTCCTGCCAACATTCTTAGCCTTTCCTTTAGATGTCCCACTAACACTAATACCGCCCCACATACTTTGCCTAACACTCTTCTTAACATCACTGCTAATAGACATAAAGAAAATCGGAAGTCAAATCCTACGAAAACTGAGGACAATCGGAACTTGACAAACGCCTAGAAACATTATGGCATTTTATTCGAGAAGCAGGGAAACAGGTCCAGCCTTCCAAGCTTCGATTGCGGCTTTCAACTCTGGATGTTGTTCGGCATACTGCTCCAGCGGGATTCTGTTCATTGTTGCTTCTATGGCTTGTCTGAAGGCTTTTGCGCCAGCTTTGGGTCCCATTGGGTGGGCGTGGATGGCTCCTCCTGCTCCAATGGCGATGTCTGTTCCCAAATCGCTTATTAGTTGTGGGACGTGAAGCTGCGTTATTCCTCCCGAAGGCATTGGTAATGTTGGTTTAATGTTATGCATTGGGAAAAGCATGGTTCTTCCAGCTTTCAAGTATTTCTCCCTTAAGAAGAAGGGTTGTTTTCCATAAGGCGCTGGATAGACTAATATGTCTGCTCCGGCGATTCTTGGAAGCTTTGCTAAAGTCAAGTGCGATGACATGCCTGACTCTGCATCTTCGTAGATGGCTCCGGCGAAGTCCATGTGGCCTAAAATTGGAACTTTTATGCTTGGATCTTCGGCTAAAGCTTTTAAAACTCCTATTCCAGCTACGAGGTGGTTAACCATTATGGCGTTTGCGCCAAGTTCAATAACTTTTTCTGCAAACTCGAAAATTTTGGGCGCATCTGCAGTCACATTTATGGTGTACATTTTCTTTTCTCCAGTTTCCTCAGCGGCTTTGTCAACAACTTCCATATACTTTACGATTCTGTCTTCCACGGTGTTGAATGGGGCGTTAGCTAAAAGTTCATCATCTTTAACAAAGTCCGCGCCGCCGACGAGAGCCTCATAGGCGAGTTTTGCTCCCACTTCTGGAGGGTATCCAGTACATGGCTTAATCATGTTGTTGAGTATTGGCCTTTTCTTGATTTTCAAGTATTCCCTTATTCCTTGGACACCGAATTTGGGCCCCTTAAACATTTCAAGATAATTTTTTGGAAACTTTAAATCTACGAGTTTGAGTCTTCCAGCCATGGAAATGTTTCCAATAACTGTCGTTAGAAGCATTGAAATTTCGTTCATAAAATTCTCGTATGGATAGGCTATTTGAACAATATACCTTCTAAACTTTACGTCGGCTGGAACCTCATACTCAAAGTCTGGAACCTCATTTATTGCAATTACTTTGGCAATATGCTTTTTCCGTAATTCCACGGTTTCGCCGGGAACACGTACCCATGTTCCAGTGCTTTGCTCAACAGCAACAGCCATGGCAATTTTGTCAATTGGCCAGTCTCTTGGAACTGCTGCATAATACGTGGCTATTACATATTTCTCGTAATCTACTCCTTCGGGAAGAGCTAATGGAAGAGCTTCAACATCCTCTTCTGACATAGCTTCACCACTTTACAATAATTAATATCGAAGCATATAATAAATGCGCATTTTGGAGTTTCGCAAAATTATAAGTTAGCGGATTTGTTTCCAAATTCCTCAAAACTTACAATTTCTGACAGCTTTTTCCTTCTTCTCACGAGATGGAGAATTCTCCCTGCAAAGTTTAATTTTTCACGCGGATAGCCAACAGCCAATAAAGCAACAATTCTATAATTTTCCGGAATTTTTAGCAATTTTTTAACTTCACCTTCGTTGAAGCTTCCAATCCAACATGTTCCTAGTCCTTCGGCGGTGGCTGTCAAAACCATGTTTTGCATTGCAATCGCAACATCAACCGTGAACCATTTTGGAGAAGCCTTCTGATCGCCACAGCCGACAATTACTACAGGAGCTTCTGCGAGGAACTTAGCCCATCTAGCCTTCGCCAAACTCTTACGTTTCTCAGCATCCCTTACGACAATAAAGTGCCAAGGTTGAATGTTGCTTGCTGAAGGCGCCAATCTTCCAGCTTCAAGAATTTTAATAAGCTTCTCTTCTGGCACGGGTGATGATTCATAAGCGCGGATGGAATGCCTTTTTTGGATGGCTTCAAATACGTCCAAGGCTTATCCTAACCTTAACTCTAGCTTGCTTCCATATTGAGTCTGTGATACATTTTCATATTATTCTTGTAAATGCTTTTGAATTCTCTGAAAATTTCCTCGTAAACGGAAGCGTTTTTAGGGTTCGGTTCATAAACCGATTCAATTTTAACAAGTTTTTCAGCTTCTTCAAAGTTTTTAATGTGACCTAAAGCGACCGTGGCTATAATTGCGGCTCCTTTAGCTCCGGCCTCTTTTGGATCGCGGACTCTGTTTATCTTTCTGTTTAATGCGTCTGCGAATATTTGGCACCATATGTTTGATATGGCTCCTCCGCCTATGATGTTTATGCTTTCAGCTTTTCCAGCAAGCTTTTCCATGTAAATTAAAGCCCACTTCAAATTTAATGCTACTCCTTCAAGAACCGCTCGCACCATATGCTCCCGTGTATGTTCAAGGCTAAGATTATAGAAGCCTCCCCTAACTGTTGGATCATCCAATGGGGCTCTTTCGCCGAAAAGCCAAGGGGTAAATATCAAACCGTCTGCGCCGGGCTTAATCTTTATCGCCATTTCACTGAAAAGCTTGTAAACGTCCTCTCGGCTTTCCCTGAAAACCGTGTTTTTAAGCCAATCTAGGCATGCTCCGGCTGTCTCTTGCTCTGCGACACACAAATACATGTCCGGGTTTGCACTACAAATGCTTCCGATATAATGGAATAGGTCCTTCTTTCTTTCCGAAAGATGACAGCCAAGCCAGCCGCTTGTTCCAATGTAAGCGTGCATCTTTCCCTTGTTTATTGCTCCTGAGCCTATGGCAGAGGAAGCTACGTCGCCGGCTCCAACAACAACAGGTGTGCCTTCACGTAATCCCATTTCTGAGGCTGCTTGCGGCGTGAGTTTTCCAGCAATGTCCGTTGCCTTCATTATTTCTGGAAGCTTAGCTCTCTCTATTCCATATTTTTTGAGAATTGTTTCCGACCAGTTGAGTTTTCCCTTTCTTGTGTCCATCATCCACCAAATGTTAGCACAGTCTCTGCTGGTTACAAAGTTTCCAGTACATTTAAAAACCAGATAGTCTTTGCAGTCGAGAAACTTGTAGGTTTCAGCGTATATTTTGGGCTGCTCCTCTTTCAGCCATAGTATTTTGCATATTGGATCTTTTCCCGCATGCCCATAAATTCCGCCAGTTATGCTTAAAAACTTTAGCAGGGTAAATATGTTGTATCCCGCAATTTTTATGAACCCCTTGCTCATTTTTTCAGCTTTTTCTCTTGCTCTTGTGTCCAGCCATATCATGCATGGCATGAGCGGTTCGCCGTTGCTATTTACCGGAAGCGTTCCGGACATTTGCGTGGCGAATATGACGGCGGCAATATCAGACGGCTTAACATTCACCTCTTCCAGGATGTCTCTTGTAGTTTTTGCGACGGCATTCCACCAATCTGATGGCTGCTGTTCTGCATATCCCCTTTTTGGATAATATACTGGATATTCGGCTGAAGCGTGTCCTATTACTTCGCCGTCTAACCCTACCAGCACAGCCTTGTTGCTGGTTGTCCCAGTGTCATGGGCTAGTACGTATTTTTCCTTCAAGGTCCTTTAACCAGCGATTCCAAACTCAACTTATGAACCTTGCCATCCTTATCAACATGCTCAACAAGGATAGGTAAGCCTACAGTTCCGCCTATCCTTATCTTATCTTTTGCAAGCATAAACAATTCAATTGGGTTCACGGCTGCCTCAGGTGGAAAAACCCCTTTTAGCTTTATCTTTCCAAGAGCCATAAGCATCGTTCCCAAAGCAGCCGGGACACCTGTTCCTTCGCGCATACCCATACCCCTCGAAGACATTGAAAAGACGTAAGTGCTTGGCTGACCGCCCTTTTTCCCCTTAACAACTATTTTTAGGCATCCCATAGGCTCGGTTATTCCAGCCTCCTTCAACAATTTTGGTCTCTGATGCAATGCAAAAGCTACCGCAAAATCTAATGGCGCAATTTTCTTTCCATCAACCTCTATGGGCTCCTCACTTGTCATCCCAAGACGGACAATGCCTTTAATAAGCTCTGCATAGGCTGGAGGCAAAACCAAGCCGAGATTTGTGACGCGGCGAACCCCCTTAATATATCTTGGAAGGGTGATTGTTTCTGGGTGGGGGTAGGCATAAACTCGGTATGTCCCAACGTCTGCAAATTCAACATCCTCCTCTAAGGCTTTGCCGCTTTCCTCAAGAACCTTAACCATTTTAAATTTTCCATCAAGGAAAACTGGAACAGGGATTATCATAGAGTGCACCCGATGCTTAACAACAGCCGGTCCCTCGGCTTCCTCTCCTCCATGGGCATGATAAATGTCTATGGATTCAACATCGTCCAAAAGCATGTCAGCACAAAATCTGACGAGAACGTTTGCAACACCCGGAGAGCTCCCCATGCCTATAAGAGCTGAAACTCCAGCCTCTTTAGCTTCTGCATCCATTTTTAAAAGCGCTTCAGTAGCATCAACGTCATCACATATATCCACATGGTTTACTCCGGCGTTAATGGATGCTTTCAAAACTATTGGTGCAAACCTGTAAAATGGGCCTACACAGCTCAGTATCACATCAGACCCTTCAATCACTTTTTGCAGTTTGTCCGCTTCTGTAACGTTAACTTTAATTGCTGAAACTCCTTCAACGCCAATGTTTGAAGCAAGCTTTTTCGCCTTTTCAAAGTTGGCATCTCCGACAATTACTTCTGAAAACATCCCGCTTGAAGCAAGAATTCGGACGGCCATACTTCCAATGGTTCCAGCTCCACCTAAAACGGTAACCTTCATAATCCACACCAGCCTTTCAAAAGAATCAATGTTCACTCTGAGATTATTTAGCATTTGTGGAAACTAGGCACACAGCAAAACATATCAATGTGAACGCTACAAACAGACCAAGCATGGGAAAACCCAAAGTATACCCTTACCGTTGGATTGTTCTATTTACATATATGCTTGTAGCAGTTGTTTCGCAAATACTTTGGTTAAACTTCGCTCCAATAACAACCCCGATAATGACGTCAATATTCAAGGTGACAGAGTCCGATGTTGGTCTCTTATCAATGGTTTGGCCGCTGCTTTTCATCCCAATTTCTATTCCGGCAGGGATACTCATCGACAAGAAGGGTTTCAGATTTGGAGTCTCCATAGGCGCATTTATAATGGCTCTTTTTGCGGTTCTGCGAATCTTTTCAGGAGAAAACTTTACGTTGCTTCTTTTTTTCCAGTCCTGTGCAGCACTTGGTCAACCCTTCGTTTTTAACGCTATATCAAAGCTTGTAACATTATGGTTTCCATTTGAAGAGCGCGCCCTAGCCACAGGAATTGGAATAATGGGACAATACATTGGAATGATAATTGCTTTGGCGCTGACACCTTTTCTTGTTCCAAGTTCGGAAATAGCGTTGCTAACGAACATGCTGATAATTTATGCAGTCATATCCGTAGTGAGTGCCTTCCTCTTTGCAGTCTTCGCTAAAGAAAAACCAGAATCTGCTCCGAAGGAAACTTTGGAGGAAGAGGTTAAAACTTCCATCTCATTTAAAGACATCGGAAAATTCTTCGGAAAGAGAAATTTCATCATACTTGAAGCACTTTTTCTCATCGGAGTTGGGCTTTTTACAGCCTTGCTTACATGGCTTGAAGCCATACTCGTCGCCCGCGGATTAGCCGTCACAGACGCTGGGCTGATTGGCGGAATAATAATCATCGGAGGGATAGCTGGGTCAGTGGTTATTCCAGGAATTTCCGACAAAATTGCGCGGAGAAAGCCCTTCATAGTCTTGGATTTAGCCGTTGCCGCAGCTATGCTATTCCTTTTGGCTGAAAGCAGCGAATTCCTAATTTTGGCTGCGGTTGGTTTTATTTTGGGATTTTTCCTTATGTCCGCCCTACCAATAGGCTTAGAAATGTCAGCTGAGATTGTCGGACAAGCATTAGCTGGAAGCGCCTCAAGCTTTCTTTGGCTTTTCTCCCAAGCTGGCTCCGTAATATTCATTCTGTTCATGGATGCTGTCAAATCCGCCACAGAAGGGCTTTACCCATCAAATCCATACTATCTTTCAGTTATATCAATATTCATATTCGACATAATAGCCCTCATGCTCTGCTTAATGCTTAAGGAGACGGCTAAGACCAAAAGTTAGATTCTGAAGACTTTAAACTTCTTCTTAATAGCCTCCAAATTTATGCTTTCTGTTTTAGCAAGCAACTTCTTCTTTATAGCTTCCCAGCTTACAGCTTCTTTTCCAGCGAGCAATGTGGTGATAAGCTGAACCTTGGCACATTCCTCAACCATTCTGTTTAAAAAGCAAGCCTCTTCAATTGTAGAGCCGACAGTTATGATGCCATGATTCTCCAAAATAACCGCATTAAAGTCCATAATCCGCTTTTGAACGGCATCAGCAAGCTCCATAGAACCCGGCAGCTCAAATGGCACTATTGGAACGCCGTTCGGAATATACAAAAACATTTCCACCTGTAATGGAATTATTTCAATTCCAGCTATTCCGAAAGCCGTTGCAAATGGAGCGTGCGTGTGGACAACTCCATAGACATCGCTTCTAATACGGTAAATGGTCGTATGTAAAGGTGTCTCTATTGATGGAGCTAATTCTCCTTCAACCTTATTTCCACTCAAATCAACAACAATGAAGTCCTCAGCCTTCAAAGATCTCATTGAAACACCGGAAGGCTTTATCAAAATCCTATCAGTGCCAGAAATCCTAGCGCTAATATTTCCCTCAACTCCCACCACAAGACCTTGGTCATATAGCTGCCTGCTCACTTTCGCCAATCTATTTCTCAAACTGCAAACAACATCTTCACCCATCTAAACACCAACTTTTTAAGAATATCGTAGGACAAACTCATATATTTCAATACCCTTCCTCCACATCACATATTATATTTTCTCCTTTTTTCAATTGTTGTTAACAGAAAAGCAAGCCTTGAAATGTTTAAAAATAGAAAGAGAGGGATTTGCGGGAGAAATCTCTAGCTTGTCTCTGAATATGAATTCAAAATTCACATTGCTCATGCCTTGATTTTATTTGTGGTAAAGAATGTTTTTATTTTTGGTTTTGCCTTTTATTTTTTGCCGGATGATGAGAAGGCATTAGCTTGACGTATGGATGAAATCTCAGAGTTACTCGGACGGCAATTAACATTTTAT
>Ga0078972_1015898_pt1 | contig 11334 bp, 24 predicted proteins | sample YelNatPaOPGAMG01_FD_67568 | JGI IMG/M metagenome (GOLD analysis project Ga0078972, IMG submission 67568) | Hot spring thermophilic microbial communities from Obsidian Pool, Yellowstone National Park, USA - OP-RAMG-01 (SPADES assembly) (version 2) | ecosystem: Environmental > Aquatic > Thermal...
ACATCTCCAACTGGAGGCTCCTGGTACAATGGATTTACATTATCTAGTGCGAAAGATCTTGGTACAGGGGATTATATTCTTGGTGCCGAAGATAGAGCATATATGGGTTTGCCAGCGAAGGGGGATAAGATAAAGATTGTGTCGATTAATAGTACCGATCCACATCCTGAGTTGTTGAATAGAGTTTTTGAGATAGAATATACCGTATATAGTGGTTCTAAGACTATATCGGAATTTAGAGTTAAGGAATCATTATCCCAGGAATATACTGATATATCAGATATGAAAGTTGATGTAGTCGCACCCGATGGGACAATTAAATATTCTTCTTTGGATTTAGGAGGAGTAGACATAACAGACGCCATTGGTTATTACTTTCAATTCACCGATACAAGCGTCAATTTCTTGTCGGCGGGTGTAGCAGAGGGTGACTATCTTATTATAGATACTCCGATACCGGGGCTCAATCCATCTGATATTTTTAACCATACCGTTAAAAGCACCCAAGATAGTATTATATTGAAAATCAAAGAGGTTACATCTAATTCGATAAGAATAGACACATATGATAATCCTATTAGAGATTTACCGAATATAACATTTTGCTCGCCCACATCTGCTAAGAAGGATTTCACTTATACCATTAAGAGGAAGAACTCCAGTGGTCAGATGGTAACTATTCTCAATGATATGGTAAACTCCGTTTCTAGCAAGAGGCTCAAGATTATAATGGCGGAGACGGACACAGTTAATATTGAGTCCCTTAATATTAAGAATGTTCCGTCTATGTATTTAGCTTGTGCGGTAGCGGCATATAGAGATGCGCTGCCAATTCATCAGGGATTTACTCATCTTGGAATTCCAGTAGTATCTTTGCCTTCCTATCCTAAATACTTTTCGTATGTAGACAAGAAATATATTTCCAGCAATGGCATTGATCTCTATGTTCAGGATTCTCCAGTTTCTCAGCCATATAGTTTACATCAGCTAACTACAGCTAAGGGGTATTTCTATGATGAGGAGACATCTGATGTAGAGACACTGGATCAGATCTGTAGAGATATGAAGCGGATATTAGACCCATTTATAGGAGTCTATAATATAACTATGTTTACTTTGAACCAGATAAGAATTGCAATAGCGAATGTATTGAGTCAGTATCGAGATGTTAAGTATCCGAGAATAGGGTCAGCTATAGTTAAATTTAGTGATCCGGTGGTGCAGAAGAGCCAGATTAGCGGGGAAGTAACAGTTAGTGTAGAAGTTGCACTACACGATCCTCTTAATGTTATAGACCTGACAGTTGGTTATTAATATGGAAGACACCATTAATAGAACAACAGAAGAACACAGCGATATGGTGGAAAAGCATGCCAAGAAGGCTCTTAGGAAGGCATTAACGAGTGCCACTGTGCAGATGGAACAAACGGGTAAAATATCTAAGTCAACGAGTGAAATTATTAAGGGATTGGTAAGAGTATTAAGTAATATAGCTTAAGACGAGGTAATATAAAATGCCAAATAGAGAAGCTTCAACAAATTTATCGAATTACAGATTTGATGAGGAGTTTATAGGCAGAGTAAACGATGATTCTGCTCTCACGATGGCTCATCCTGATGATACTGTCTTAATAGCTGGACCCCCCCGATATATGCTTTTAACCGGTGATAATGGTCCGATTAATGCAGCTAAGATTTCGCTATTTGGGTCATTCCAGTCCTGTAGAATAGGGATGTCTCAGACAGATACTATGCTTAAGGCGATTGGTAGTTCGGAATTCTTCAGGGCTACCACGAATAACCCGATTTCTATTGCTATGGACGCTGTATTTGCTAACGGCGATAATCTTCTGAAGGTGCTATATAATAACTTTATCAACTATATGGCTGGTGACGATAAAGATATTAAGGCTCTTCAGAAGTATTTTGGGAACGAGATAGCCAGAAGCATTATGGCTTTCTCAAACAAGAAGACAAATTATTTTACCAACCTTTCATCTCCGATATATTCTATTCCTTTTGGTCTGGGAATTGTATGGGCCAATAAACTAAGGGAGATTATTGGTTCCATTTATGTAGAGAATGTTTTGATTAGGGATTTTGCTACAGCGGTACAGGCTGGAGCTACAGTGATAATGGAAAGCGTGACTATGATTGGCTCCAGGCTGGTACCTATGGATTTCACGAATGAGGAGTTTACTGGCGACGATAGGTTTAACGATCTCAAAGAACAAATAGAGAAGTATTTAGGCATTAAATGATATGTCATCTTTTGAGTCTTTAGAGAAGAAGATAGACAATCTATCCGAGAAGATAAGTCAGATGGCTGCAGATATTGCGGCTATTAAGCAACAGATGATTTCTAACGGGCATAGGATAGATTCTTTAGAAAAAAATGAAAGCAAGAAATTGGATCTATGTCCACAAAAAGAGGTTATACGTATTCATAGTGAAAGGATAACACTGCTGGAGAAACAGCAGTGGCGGAATATTTTGTTTATAGTGACTCTATTGGCGTCTATTGCCTTCAATATAATAGCCTACTTCAAGTAGGAGGTCCCCTCCTTACGCCTCCTACCTTTTTTAACCTCCTGATAACCACCATCCCGTTCGCCTCCTTGCGGGGTGGTGGTGTATACCGTATAAAATTTTGTGTTATAATAAGATGGTTTAAGAGGAGTATAGTCGATGGCTCCGTGCAGCCATTAAAATTAATTCCTCTTGGGCACGGACAGGAGGAGGTATCAAAGGAGGTATAGTATGTTCAATCTTAGAGAGAGAATGTTAAGAGCCACATTGTTGTCCTACAATAAGGACAAGAACGCCATAAAGGAGATTTATGGTGAAGATTGTCCGGTGTGCGGGAAAAAGACAGGGGGAGGGATCTGCATTAGTTGTGTGGGGACCAATGCGGATTCCGAATATATAAAAGATGTGGAGTATTGTCTTGTGTGTGGGAAACCAATCCCCAAGGGACAGAAGGTGAAGCTCTGCGAAGAGCATGCAGAGTTGTTCCAGGTTCCGAGGTGCAGTAAGTGCAATACCCCTGCGCATCCATACTTCGTAGAGAAGATAATAAAGAGTGGTAAACTCTTTGCTGCCGGAACGTATACTTGTAAATATTGTAGGGAAAGGAAATGGAAACCCTACAATATCTTAACAGGTGAGACAGTTGGAGAGAAGGGGAAATAAAGGAAAGCTAGAATAGAGAATGCTAAGAGGAAAGGTTAGTGGATTGTTTACCCGGACACCACTATTATACCTTTCCTCTTTTTTTACTATTTGGCGAAACCGGTTTCGCTTTAATTATAATTATTATGAGGACGAATTATGTATTGTACTATATGTGGTAGAGAGTGTAAGTTCAATAGCATAAGAGAGTTGAATTTTTATTACGATACTCTTACCTGTTATCCGGATTGTAACAACCCTTCTACTGGTCCCTGTGAACCTAAGTTTGACATAACTTACAAAAGATGGTTACAAAGGTTATCTCTCTTGTCCTATTCTCAATTCTGGAATAGTCCTATATATCATCCATTAACAGGCGAGAAAATAGAAGATGTTAAATCCTACCTACAGAAGACTGGCTTTATTTTAGATATAGATTAAAAATTCGGTTTTTATGTTATAATATACAAATCTATTAAAGGAGGCGTAATGAGATGAGAGAGTGTAATAATTGCACATTTAAACAGGTATGCGATATATTGATAGAGGCATATCTGGAAGAAGAAGGTAAATATAAAAGTAGTAATAGTTTCTATGAAGCTCAGACAATATTAAATGGGCTACTTATAAGAGCCAGGGACAAGATATGCTCTCGTTTTGCAAATACTAATATACCAAGTCCAAATCCAGGCCCAGACCCAAACCCATATCCATATGTTCCGTATTATCTATATTATTCACATTATTCGTATTATCCATACATAATCACGTATCCTTTACAAAATCGAACAACCGATTTAAAAGAACAGATGCCAGCTGAATATTATTATGTACCAACAAGAACGGATGGAGGGAGATAAACATCTGACTGGACATTATGAGACCTCCTCAATAATTGATCTTGTAATGTCCATTATACTCAATCTCTGAATCGTAGATTCTCCGTATTTAATCTACGATTAGCAGTATAAAACATAGATAACTTCATATGTATTACAGGAGGTATTTTATGACTAAAGAGGAAAAAGTACAGGTTCGGAATGAAATGCGTAAAATTTATAAGGACAGATTAAAAGACATAAGGAAACTATTGGATCTATATAAACGAGATCCAGATGCTTACGATGACAATCTTGGCAATCTAAACGAATATGGGTTAAGTCTTGATAAAAACTCAGAAAAAGGTGAACCGACTTATTATGCCTGGGTACTATCAACTGGAGGACCTGGTGATGAGTTTAGATTTTACACTAATGAAAATAGAGATGTATACAAGATTGAATTTTGGTATTATGATTGGGGGGTAGGTGAAAAGATAACATTAAGACATGATAGTCAAGCTTATAAGTTACTTGAGGATGTGTGGTATTCGTTTTTTAAGGATGGATTGCCTAACTGAACGTAATGTTAAAGCGGGAATCCATAATTATTAACAATCAATTCAGCGGAGTAAACATGAAATTTCCTGTCCAATATACTAATAACAACTATACCGTCACTATATATAGTGATGGTACCAAAATCAGGCAATACGATGATGGGGTCACCCCAGACCCCATTTTCCCGGAGGCTATAGACATAAATATAACGAATAGATGTAACAATAACTGTAAATATTGTTATAACAATTCAATTTCTACTGGAATCGATTCGATATATCTTCCAGCTCTTTGCGAGATTCTTGACGGGCTTCCGCCTGGAGTCGAGATTGCCATAGGTGGAGGTGATCCATTACTCCACCCACTTTTATTGCAACTGTTGGGTTATTTGAGCGCTAAAGAGCTTATAGCCAATTTAACGCTCAATCAAAAATCTCTTGAGCAGCATCCGGAATTTATGTTACTTGTAGCTCAGCAGCAAATACCTGTAGTGGGCTTGGGTATATCAATAGTAGATATTGAAACTCTGGATAAAATAAAATTAGCCCTACAATATCCTAGTGCTGTGGCTCACCTTATATTAGGAGTTCATAGTCTGGAAGATATAGAAGAAGTTAAGAAAATGTGTCCCAGAATTTTGCTTCTGGGATATAAAAAGATAGGGCGCGGTAAGCTTGCCTATAATCAGAAAATAGAGGATAATATTATTGAAATAAAGAATAATATTCATAGGGTTCTAGATGGCAATAATACTATAGCCTTTGATAGCCTAGCGATAGAGCAGCTAGGTATATACCATATTGTTGACCCTGCAACCTGGGATATGTTTTATATGGGAGGAGAAGGCCAGTTTACAATGTATATAGATGCTGTCAATTGGAAATGCGGCCCTTCTTCATATATGCCCGATAAAATGATAAACATCGGCAATGAAAGGGATATAAAGAAATTATTCAAAAAAGTCAGAATCAAGGAGGGATAAAATGAAGATCAGGCTAGGTGCATTCCAGACAAATTCATCTAGTATGCATTCTATTGTTGTTGGGGATGATAGATATGGTGATCTGGAAGTCAAAAAGGAGGTTAGCAAAAATGTAACAGTTTTTAAGATCCCCACTTATCTGGAAGACGACAGAAAAGATTTTGCATTTGATTGGGGGTATGAGGAATATACGGATATCCCTACTAAATTGGCTTATTCATATTTATGGAATAGTTTCCGGGATAGAAAGGATAGAATACAATATCTTGAGCTATTAGTTATAGCAAAGCTCAGGACGCAAGGATATAGTAAAGTCAAAGAGATAAGATGGGAATATGATTTAGATGCTTCAAGCATAGATCACCAATCGCTGTATGATGACAATTTAGGGTATGATACAGTTGACCCAAATTTTATATTCGGAATTTCTGGGAGGCTGGTGATCTCTAACGATAATATTGGACCCAATGTAGATCTAATGGAGGCCTTTTACAAAGTGAAGGAAGAGCTCGAGAACAGTTAGGATTTCTGGTGAAACCGAGTAGATTTCTGGCGAAACTAACGAAACCGGTTTCGCCAGAAACTTTGGTTTTATTTGGTAAGTGAAAAGAGCGAGAGGATAATAATAGATATGATAACTATTGAAAAGTGTGCAGCAACTTATTATTATGAACTGCCAGAAATGGTGAGACAATTTCTGGATTCTATGCTTTGGCCAGCAGAGACAGCAGGCTCAGATATAGTCGTATATAAAATTAAAGACATAATGGAGGAATATAAAAATTTAAAACGGGCGGCATCGGATGAGACGTGTTTAGATGAATTCCGAGAAATGAATTCGTCTAAAGATCTCAAAGAATTCATTAAAAAATTAAAAGAGCTTGATTGTGATTTGTTGTTGGTTAGATTATAACAAAAACAAAAGAGAATGCAAATGAAAAAGAAAAATAAAGCTATAGGAGAGTATAAGGTTAAGAATTACTTGTCCATATATCGCAATAATATGGACAAGCAGCTAGTTGAATATATAGAACGAATATGATATTAGTATGGGATATATAGGGTAAGGTTTACTCCTTTACCTGCCCTTTAGAGAGGGGCCGGTTTCGGTCCCCTCTTTTTTTAGTCAAAAGACAAACAAAAGATTTTTGTGTTATAATAATAAGGTTTCTGACGAAACCGGTTTCGCAGAAACCATGAAGGTTTCGCTACAGGAGGTAAGATATGGAAAAGCCGAAACCCTTTAAAAGACCGCCCTCAGTAATAAAGTTCTTAGGGGCACTTGAAGATGATATCCATCCTGACATATTGAACAGGTTGGACGATGGAGAGGGTGGTAACATAAAGGTATATCTTTCGGGTCGGATAGAAAAGATATTAAATGACCCGGAAGATGATACAAATGAAACATGTAAATATCTGTTGGGAGAACTATATAAAAAGATGGCAGAGGAAGAGGCTGTAGGAATTATAATATGCTGTGAGGAGGGGAAGAAATGAGTCAAGAATATCTCATAGATATTTATACGGTAGATGAGAATGCTATAGACCTGGCTATTCAGGTTGCCCAGGAGCATGTGGTAGTCTGCGATGCATTGAAAGAAAAAGATTATACGACTATAATAGTATGGGCCGATAACCAGGACGATGTTATCGATGCCGATGAATATATAAAAAATACTCTTAAAATAAAAACTAAAATAAAAGATTTCTATTACAATGAAGCCGGGGTTAAGACAAGGAGGCAAGATGATTGGAGAAAAAGTAGTGAAGAAGATGTTGAATAGTAATAATAAGGTTGTTGCTTTTACAGGGTTTGCTATACTGGCAACCTTTCTGTTTGGGGCAATAATTGTAGCGAGCTTATTAAATAGCCATCCAAAAGGAGGGGACAATGATAAGAGCGAGTAGCAGTATACATTTCATAGATTCGGTAACTTGTGATGGATATGACCCAGAATACAATAGGGTTGATGAAAATGAGCTAAACGACTATCTTAAGAAACACCCGTTCCCAAAAGATCCCAATTATAGTGTAGACGATCTCAAAAACGATTTATTATTTTCATCCGGTCTATATACATTGCCTAATGGGGTTAAAGAGGAGACTGTGGAGTATATAGAAGATTTGTTGAATGAACTGGTAAAATGATTTAGTATGGAGCAACTACTTCTAAAGAGGTAAAGCAATGTCTTGTTTACTTGAAATTAAAAGGGTCTACAGGGTATTACCTGGCACTAATTTTAACAAGGCCGTGCGGTTTTTAAAGACTCTACACTAAACCTCACCCGCGAGCAATATAAGAAAAATTATAGGTTATATCACAGAGACAAAAACAAAAAAACACCATTTATTCAGCTTCCTAATAGATAAAAATAAAAGATGCCTATTTGCTTAATTTATTCAGGAGAGAGGGAATGTCCAAAGAGTACAAAGACGCGATAGTGGTGATAACAGTATTTATTGTAATATGGATATTAGTGTTTATAGCTCTATATGGGAATATCATTTTGATCAATGATTAAACAAAATGATATGCATTTTGGCAAAGGAGGCAAAATGGATGAATCAAAAAAGGTAACAGAAGATATGTTTTCTCGTGAAAATACTCCAATTAAAACCAAGAAGGAAGCCGACGAAATAGCATTTACGATGCCTGTGTGTGTGCACATAACCAGGCGTATAACTGAGGAAGGCCGTATAGAACGAAGTATAAGTATATATACACGCATAGTAAGCAAGGAACATGATATAGATGAAGTTGGGAAGCAATATATTACAAATTGTTTAATTCCGATGCCAGATGGAAAATATGTCAGTTTTGTTAGTGAGACTTTTGATACTACAGAAAAAGCTGAAAAATGGGTTGCCGATATAATAAATAAAGTTAAGGAAACCAGGAAAAGAATACTTGAAGTTATGAAGCAAGAAATAGGACTAAAGCAAAGAGAAACTATTGTTATTGATGAATGAGTACAGGGTCGAATATGATAAACTATACAACTCATTACTTGAAAGAATTGAACTTTAACAATGAGGAGATTTGTATGAGCAGAATTAAGTGGGAAGTTGCAGTCTAATCTGAACCATGCGAGATATAAATTAAATCTTTGATCTACTGACACCCCCTTCCCTGTTTTATTACCAATACAAAATTAATGAGAGAGAGGTTTCAAATGTGTGAGACAATGCTGTTGCTTTTATTTGGTCTCATTTTTATACTTATAATAACAGCTTATGGAATGGCATCACATTATTTAATGTTATTCCTTAGCAGTAATCCTAATCATTGGTTTTTAATAGTTTGGTTTATACTATATACTCTTTTCTCTGGAATAGCATTATATATCCTGATTTTTATATTGATTGAGGACCCTAACAAAGGCAAATAATGTAGCACAGTATACATAATAAACTATATAGCATTGGCATTTATTGGTCCTGCAGAAATGCAAATATACAATGCAATGCACTGTTGTCAGGACCGAAGTAAAATAATAGATCTTGTAATATCAGCTTTTATTGTAGTAACAATATGGGGAGCGATATTGACAAATATTGCAGAGATTATATTTGTGCAACTATGTAACAACAACAAAAAGGAGGATCGCAATGAGTAAGGTTATGTTAGAACCAACTGGGATAGTTGAATACTACGATTTTAAGGTGGACAATACAGAAGGAGTTTTTATAGTAACAAGAGATATGACAACTACAATATTCACATTGGACTACCAATTCGATCCGGACGATATACCGGACGATCTGAAGGAAGATATTATAAAAGCATATCAAGCCTTAGATTTAGCCATGAGAAAAAAACAGGAGGATTATTTAAAATGAATAAAAAAGTCGACGTTAAGCTTGGTAGGACGGTAAGATATTTTGATTTTCGAGCCCCGAAATTTGAGGGGGGTGTAAAGGTAACTATAATACATACGACACCAAGCGAAACTATAATTGAGTTTATGCCAGATGATATCTCTGATAGGTTAAAGAAGCAGGTTTTAGATGCCATTAAAAATTATCGAGAGGTGATAATATGACCAAAGGATTAGAATGCCGTTTATGTGGCAAGGAATATGAAGATATAGAAAATTTTGCTATGGTATGTGATGTTGTATATCGCGATAACTCAGAGGGTCTGGTTATGTTTATTTGCCCAGATTGCTTTAAGAAATATAAGTCGAAAATAATGTCTATGCTAATGCTCGATTATTTGGATATAGTTATAGCTCAATATGATAAATATAAAACTGCCATAGAAAAACTAACTGGCGATGAGCATCTCGTAGCTTTGGTCCGGAATTTTAAAGAAAAAGTTTTGAAAGACAATAATGACGAGCCTCTTGATGGGGATGAGGCGATAGTTTTAGTCGCAGCACTTCTTAAGTTAATCAATTCCCATCAAGGGATAGAAGATAAAGAAGAATACGAAGAAAATAAAGAATTAATTAACTAAGGAAATGCTATGAAGATTTGTGGTATTGATCCCGGTAAGACCGGGGGCATATGTTTTTTAAAGGATGATGAAATTGTATATTACGATATCCCAAGAGAAGGGGAGGCTGTGTCTCCGATTGGCGTGTATGATATATTTGAGCAAGAAAAACCAGATGTTATAGTCATAGAGGAGCAACACGCCTTCCCCGGCCAGGGAATAGTTAGCAACACTAAAATAGTAGCCGAATTTCACATTTTACTGGCTACGGCCAAATTGTTTAAATATATTAATGAAAGGGGTAGTAACACACGAGATTATATAGTCGATATAAAAACCGTTCCCGCCAGGAATTGGCAGGGAAAAATATATGACCCCTCGTGGGATAAAAGCATGAAGAAAGAAAGAAGCATATTATCTTTTAAGAATATATTTGGAGCAGAACGGATGCCTATGGCTGGGAAAAGGGTTAAAAAGCCGCATTTAGGCTATATAGATGCGGCTCTTATAGCTGAGTGGTATAGAAGAAAATTCTTATAACTAAGTAGTACAGAAGGACAGGAAGGAGACAACGATGGTTAAATTGTTAGGGTGGGTTATAAAAGGAGATTAAAAATGCTAGAAGCGGTTTTTAAGTTGCCAATATTTAAATTAGATGATAGGAAAGGAGAACCTATATATTATTATTATTTCAAAGACCCAGCTAAGCTGTACAATTTTGTGTGCACTGCCTTTGCAAATAATTTGATTGAAAAACGCTACATTGTCTACCAGGCGTCTTCATTAGATGACAAAGGAGAGTATTGGATTAGTGTTAAATTTAAAAAACCGGAAAATTTCAATTTTGTAAAATATACTGATAATATATATATTTTTGGTATAGTTGTAGGTATAGAACGCTTGATTGGCAAGGAATACTTTTACGGGCCGATAAGAGTAGAGGAAAAGATAGATCTAAATACGAACCGTATTAATTATCGGTTGGAACACGAGGGGATAGACAAAGATATAGATCCGACTCACAAACTAACAAGACTAGAAAATAAGATGAGTCTAAATATGAATTTCATTCATTATAGGAAGGTATATCAAAAAATAGAGAAAGATATAGATCCAAACACGAGAATCCTTGCTAGGCATTTGGGAGATTTAGACAAGACTCGTACAGTATACGATTATGGGCGCACTCAAATAGTACAGGCAGAGGACGGATCTTTTCTCCCTAAAATAATATTCGGTGCGGGCTTATATCCGGAGGTGGTAAAAGATAAAGGTTATCCGGTAGAAAAAATATGTTTTCGATTCGAGTGCGAAAAAGTAGACATGTATCTTGATTTGTAAGTCACCCCGTGCCCGTCAG
>Ga0078972_1015901_pt1 | contig 11332 bp, 4 predicted proteins | sample YelNatPaOPGAMG01_FD_67568 | JGI IMG/M metagenome (GOLD analysis project Ga0078972, IMG submission 67568) | Hot spring thermophilic microbial communities from Obsidian Pool, Yellowstone National Park, USA - OP-RAMG-01 (SPADES assembly) (version 2) | ecosystem: Environmental > Aquatic > Thermal...
AACGGTTTAAGATTGGTAAAATTTTTGAAAGGGCGGGAGAAACTAATCGCGCTATAGTGGAATATCAGGAGTGTTTTAAGCTTTATAAAAAAAGTCCTTTTGATTGGATGGGTTATTATTACAATTTTGCTGAAGACCGCAGGGCTCTTGTGCGCAGTATGTATCAAGAGATTTGTATGAAACTATTAGTTTGGGCAAAGGAAAAAGGCGATTATAAGTGGGTAAATAGGATCAGAATGAAACTTAAAATAGAAGGATTAATGAGTCAGGAAGGTCAAAAGGGTGATGCTACAAATTTTTGAGGGATTTCAAGAATATCTTTACTACATCCTTATCAAACTGAATTCCAGAAAGTCTCCTTAATTCCGCAATTGCCTGTGCTTTGGTAAAAACCTTTCGGTAGGGCCTCTTTGAAGTCATCGCATCATAGGTATAGGTTAAATCCCAAGCACCAAATCACAAACAAATTCCAATATTTAAAATTGTAAAATGTCAAAATTTCTTGCTGATATTAAGCACAATTTTTTTCAAACAGGCAATCAGGACATCAAGATAAAGATACTCCAGAAGACCTCCCTTTTTAAAACATAACCTCACTTCGCTCAGTTAAATCACAAATCCCAAGCACCAAATCACAAACAAATCCCAATAAACCAAAGTTCCAAACAATAAGACGGAACATACTTCAGGGAAATTCTTCCCCTGAAACTCCTTTCAACCCTCACCCTTCCCTCTCCCTTTTTAAGGGAGAGGATTAAGGTGAGGGTTCCCAAAAGTTTGCACGCTCTCCATAGCATTCCACTTACTCCTGATATATCTTGTGTTTAATCTCTTTTCATAATGAAAAGTTTCGTTATTAAATATAGGAATTTTTCAAATTCCTATACTTCAATAATTTTTCAAATTCATTTAATTTAATAAAAAGAGGGCGAAAAATCGCCCTCCAAAGGAGAAGAAATGAAGACCCCGGGTAGCCGGCAAGAACCGGCTACCCGGCAAGAAAGGGGGTTGAACATTGTTTTATCAAGGATACCAGAATATCAGGAAACAGATTTTCTCCCTTATTCACCGTCTTTACCCTTTCTTACTTTTTGCCCTTTAGCCCTTTTGAGCCTTCTCGCCTTTTTTCTGCAAGATTTTTATCGGCACTGGAAGTGCCTTCTACTTTAGTTTTTCTTTTGGAGTAGCAGACCTTGGTCTGCGTTATTTTTGGTGTTTACCCCGTTAGATATGCCCCTAATTAGATCCACGATTAACTTACCGAGTAAAATTATCTAACGGTGCAGGCAAGTCTCGCTACTCCGTTATCTTAACAAAATTACTTTTTCAGTCTCCTTGAATTCATTAGATTCTAATCTGATAAAATAGACACCGGATGGGAGTTTGCGGCCAGAATCATCAGTTCCATCCCACGTAATTGACGATTGGTAATTGGTTAAATGGTTAAATTGCTTTACCAATCTGCCTGTCGCATCGTAGATTTTTAAGGAACCGGAGGCAAATCCTGTTCCTACATTACTGATAGTTTTTTCTGGGATTAAAAACTTAATTTCTGTTTTGTTAATAAAGGGATTGGGTCGGATTTGTAATGTACCCATTTTTTCTTGAGTTAAGCCGGCCAAATCGTCCACGCCAACGTAACATCGGTATTTATCTAACATTAAGTCGGGATTCTGTTCATCTATGTTTCCACCTACTGCATAAAAGCATTGTGAACTATCTGGGGCAACATCGTAACAAACCGTCCGTGGGAGAGGTGGATTATACGCAGAAAGTAAATTACCGAGTGAATCGTAGGTAAGTATGAAATCCGGCATATACATTCCTCTTGTGCCTACTACAATTACATTTCCTGCTTTGTCAACGCAAATGCCGTAACCCCCCGATACTTCTTCAAAGGTATGGTTCCACAGAATTGTACCATTGGGTGACATTTTTATTGTCCGGGCATGGTCATTGAACAATCCGGTAACAATTGGATTTCCTGAAGAGTCCAAGGTAATTGCAAAAGCACCATCCCAGTCGTGAGGAATTGAATCGGAATATCTGATATATTTATCCCATAAGAGGGTTCCCATTGAGTTATATTTAAGTATTAGATAACCTGTCCAAAACTTAATAGGCTGCGTTGAGTCATCGGTCCAGAAGAACCAACCAGCGATATATGTATTCCCTTGAGTATCAACCACACATTTATTGCCTGAGCCCTCGTCAAAACCAGCCGAGCCGGGATAACCATAGGTCTTTGTCCATATTATATTACCCAAAGAGTCAATTTTGACAGTCAAAAATCTCACCCCACCCGCGGTTTCGACATAATCCCAGCCGGTTACAATTATGTTACCACTATTATCCAATACTATCCCTTCTGCACCACAATCTGTGGAACCAGGTAATGAAAAATTCTTTTCCCATATTAAACTACCCTGACTGTCATATTTCAGTATAACCATCTCATTATTCGTGCTTCCTATTACACTTTTTGTTCCACAGACAAATATGTTATTTTGGTTATCAATTACAATATCTCCTCCACCACATTTTGAACTATCGGTATACCCCCAAGTTCTTGACCAGATTAAGGTCCCCTCAGGACTGAATTTTAAAATCAGGATGCTATCACCATGATCATTACCCCATGGAAATCCAGCAATTCCGCAGACTACTATATTTTGTTCCTTATCTATGGCCAACCCTAATCCTAAATCCATACAACCGTTTCGGTCATACCATTGACGCCATACCTGGTTTTGTCCAAAAGATAAACATACCAAGGAGATATACAGTAGCAACAATTTTAGCGTTTGACTAAACTTTTTCATTTTTCCTCCTTTATTTCAGTCTAAAAAAACCACACTTCCTGTTATTTTGCCATGATTGGTTTCAATGCAGACGAAATAAATACCTGCCGGAAGTCTATGCCCTTGCATATCATCTCGTTTCCAGACAATGTCAACTTCCCGAGAACCTAAATCTTCTATCCTGAAGATTTTAACAACTCGTCCATTGATATCATAAGCCTTCATACTCAATGGTTTAGCAAAACAGCGGCACTTAATGCTTGTAATGAACCGCACTGGATTTGGCGTAACTATTAGTTTAGGGACGGTTGGATTAGTAATTAAAGCAGATTTTTCTGTAATTCCTGTATTGTTGCGATATAAAAATGTACCAACTTGTGCCAATTCTAAATCTGATGAGTATTTGTAAAACGCAATTACAGTATCCCCGAACGCCGGTGTATTTTTAAGAGTAAACCAACTTGATTCTCTAATGTAGCAGAAATCACTGAAAGGAATTCTATTTCCATTGATTGTTAATGAATCCAGACTATGAATTGGAGAGTGTTTGAGATAAAACAATTTCCGCACTCCGTCACAAACAAATGTATCTGTGAATTGGGACACACCATCATTATCAACATCGGCTACCGCGATTTCTGTTATGCCATTTATATATGAAAACCAGGAGGGAAAGGACTCAGGAATACCATTGTAATTTTGGTAAACTTGGGCAGGCAAAGTCTTATTTCCAGCACATAGGTCCAAATACCCATCTCCATTCATATCTGCAAGGACAACGGATGTGGTCGGCATAGTATCAGTAGAAACCCATCCTGGCAAGGTATCGATAGAGCCGCCAAAATTGAAATAGATATGGTTTGGATAAGGGTACTCATCCCATCCTATACCAACGGCGATGTCCAACCAACCATTATTATCAATGTCTCCTACCGCAAGTCCAGTAGTAATAGTGATAACAGTGTCAATTGTTATGTGCCAAGAGGCGTTATTTTCTAGTATTCCACTGTTATTATAATAAATGCGCAGATCGGGCGAATCCGAAGAAAGACCGACTACAACCAAATCTAAATAACCATTTTTGTCTAAATCAGCCCAAATAACTCCGGCAAAGTCAAAATAATAATCTGACGCTTGCCAAGATGGTGTGAATTCAAGTTGCCCATTGCTGTTATAAAATACACAGGGATATTGGAACACATCAGTTGCTGCTAGGTCTAAATCCCCATCATTATCAACATCACCCCAGGCTACACCGCTTGCACCATAACCACTCGCAGTCCACACCGGATTTGAACTCATCATACCATTTTCGTTTCTATATACTTTTACATTTCCACCCGAAAAAAATACATCTCCAACAGCAAGGTCTACGAAGCCATCATTGTTATAGTCACCAAATGCCAATCCATATGAAGACATAATGTCAGAAGATTGCCACGAGGGAACTGAGGGAAGCACACCATTCTGATTGATAAAGATTATATTTGATGCCAGTTCATTTGTAACCGCCATATCTAAGTATCCATCTCTGTTTATATCACCAAATGCAACCATTCTGTTTGTGGACTGCTCGTAACTCCAATAAGGGTCTGAGTCTAATGGAATCTCGCCAAATATCAAAGTGGCAAACAGAACCAAAAAGTACAACTGAATTTTAACAATCATTGACATTTTTTCTCCTTGTTTTACTTATTCTATAACCAAAAATTTCACTACATTGCTTCCCAATTTAGCAAAATAGATTCCGGGTTGAACTTTTTGGTTGTAATTATCACGACAATTCCAAACTATGGTCTGCGTTTGACCGTTCGGTACCTTTATTGCACAAATATTACGTCCCAGAACATCAAAAATTTCAAGAGGTTTTAATTTTTCAGCTCCATAAATAGTAAAGAAAATTTTATCTTTAGCAGGATTGGGGAATGCTTTAATGAGTTTTGAGTGAGATATTATTGAAGTAGATTGCTTCTCGCTAATCTCGTAAAGCAGGTCTTTGTAAATTTTTAGGCCCTTGTAGTAATCAACTGTAAAAAAATAGCCAGGGTAATTGTTATTCAATGCTAAACTTCTATAGTTATCGGTTGTGCCATCGTATGGATTATCATAGAAGCCATGCATTACCGGATTCGCCGGGTCAACTACGGTTGCAATCTTAACGCCACCAAAGGCATCAGCAATGTAAATTTTCCCCTGGTTATAAACAACATCACTGGCTGCATCAGTATCAAATACCCCAACTAAGAAAGGACTGTTTGGATTACTAATGTTAATAATTCCAACCCCAGCCTCATATACTGCAAGATAACAATAGTCGCCAATAACATCCAACTCTTTGCCCACCCCGGGAAGATTAGTATTAAACTGAGAAATGAAAGAAGGATTATATGGGTCAGAAACGTCAACAATGAAGAGGTCGTCGTAATAGTTCGCAATATAGGCATAATTACCCTGAACTTTGATACCATAAGAAGTTCCGTATCCGGGGAGGGAAAAGTTAGTAATAACCATTGGGTGTGTTACATCGCTGACATCCACTATTTTAAGATAGTAATCTTGGGCAAGAATATATGCGTAGTTCCCAACAACAGCAAGATCCGTAATATTGTCGCCAACAACACATGAACCAAGTGGCTGTGGATTTGCGGGATTGGTGACATCTAAAATCTGGAACACTCCTTCAGGAGAACGTCCAATGTATACGTGCCCGACATTATCCAAATCAAGAGCCCGTATATCACTCTGGCTTGAAGGGAGTAGATAGTAGCCGACTTCCTGTGGATTTGTAAGATCTTGAATATCAAGTATCCTTAAACTTCCCCCAGTACCAATATATAGATAATTCCCTATAGTTTTGGTGACATAGTGGGGTCCAGGAGGGTAACGATTTAATGCAGTAATTTGAGGCGCTGATGGTATGGATGCGTCTATAATGGAGAAAATACTCGCCGCAGCCATAATCGTTGTTTGAGAGGAAGCGACATCAAATACATAATGAGGAGCAAGGGAAAGCACACTTTCTACATATGGGTTTGTAGGATTTTGGATATTAATTATCCGCACTCCGGCGTCTCTTTCCGCAGTATATGCATAATTCCCATCACCGGATAGAGCAACACCCATCGTAAGATACAAAGTAGGTAATTGAGCAACCACCTGGGGAGCCGTTGGATTATTGATGTCAATAACACCAAAGCCGCCGTCGTTTAACGCGACATATGCATAACGACCAGAAAGGATAATCTTATAGACTTTCTCTCCTTGAGGATAGCAATAACCTACTTGATATGGCGAAGAAGGGTTGCTTACATTAATTACCCGAAAGATACCTCCGTATGCCTCACCAACATATGCATAATCATCAGAAACCTTTACTTTATAACTCCAGGCGGCCATCGCTGGGAGATGGCCAATTTCGTAAGGGTTATTTGGGTCACTAACATCAACAATACTCAATCCTGAATCACGGCAGGCAACATAAACAAAATTTCCCTTGGCACATATACCAGAGGTTGGACCCCGCGTGTCATAAGATAAGATTTCTATTGGATTGGATGGATTAGTAACCTGCCATATTGAAAACCCTGCATACCCTGAGGCAATATAAACGCGTTGTTCATTGTACGAATAGTAAATATCATCCACAATTCCCCTGGTGCGGATTTTATCAGATATTAGTTGTGGATTGTGGATATTGGTCACATCCCAAACTAAGACACCACCTCCACAACCGAGAAAAGCGAGTTTACGTGCTGTATCGGTTTCCACTTTCTGGGACCAAGTAAATGGCCAATTGCCGACAAGGGCAACATTGAGAGAATCAAAAAACCCCCGGCCATTGCATATGGCTTCTGATATTTCAGAAGCGCTACCCAGGCTAACAGGGCATAGAACCAGGAATAACACAGAGGCTATGCCTCTCAATAACAATGCCTTTTGCGCAAACATAATTACCTCCCTTTTATTTCAAAAATAAGACCTTGACTGTTTCAGAACCAAATTTTGCAAAATAGACACCGGACTCAACCGGTATGCCAGAATCGTCAGTGCCATCCCATTCTATAGGAGGAGCAAGTAGAGAGTAGCGAGTAGAGAGATTGAAAGATTTCACCAGCCTGCCTGTGATATCGTAGATCTTCAGCCCCATATCTTGTATCTTGTATCCCGCATCCTGTATCGTGTATCTGATTATCATCTTCTCCCTGAACGGATTCGGATAGACCTCCAATTTCGGATTTCCAATTTCGGATTTCGGACTTGTTGTTTCTTCTATTCCAATTGGTGGACCCAGATAACCCCAGATATCATAATCTGTCCCATTGCGAAAATCCTGCCAGACCAGGATGGAATTATTACCCGAACCTTTTGTGCCCGATGGGAATGCTTGGCTATAGGGTGCGCCGATAAGGCCAAAAGGGTCTCCAACATTCCCGGTTGGAGAAACAAAGCACCCTCGCAGAGAGTCAATACCAGGGCCATATTTTTCATGCCAGACTACTAAGTAATTTGCACCATCAAAGTGGACCTCGGCGGATTGGATAATACTATCCAAAAACTTGCTATCCGCGTTGTTATTTTTCTCATAAATAAGAAATGGAGAGGATATAGGATAGCCGCTTTTGGAGTATATAATTCCTTTGATTTTTGTCAGATATTCAAATGTATTATTACCGGTTTGTCCTGCACCGGTCCAAATGACGAGAAAGTTATTATCGGTGTTGGAATAAGCACAGGAAGCAGAAAAAGCAAAGTTTGAATATCCTGAAACAATCGTTCTTTCGCTTCCTAAGTTTCCTAGAGTATCTATCACCCTTCCAAATACCTGTGATGCACCACTTGTCACGGATTTACGATTCCAAACCACAAAAAAGGCAGAATCACTCGCGGCAATTGTAGGTGAATAATTATAATAATAACCATCATAGTTTCCGGATATCATAAAGGTGTCTCCCACTACAGTTCCATTATAATTTAAAAGTTGCCCACAGATATAAGAAAAATAAAGGTTGGTAGTGTCAACCGGAATATCCTCCCAGACCACAAGATACTTTCCTCCAAGTGAAGCAATCTGGGGATTAATTTGACAATTAGGATATCTGGCAATTGGGAAGTCAGCTGCGCTCACTGGTGACCCACGGTAAAGCAAACGGCCATAGATATCAGCAGAGTCAAGTCCTCTACGGTAATCGGCCCAAACCACCAGCGCATAGGTGAAAAGACCGCCCGTGGGATTATAAGCAATCGCTGGTTCTAATTGGTCACCGGTAGAATCACAAATCACATAATTAGAATTATAGAGGGTGCCGTCTGTATTCACCTGTTGCCCATAAATATCATAGTAACCATTTCTTCGGTCCTGCCAGACGACCACATATCTTGATACTGGAGTAAACCATGTCGCAGATGGTAATTCCTGAGCATTTGCTACGCCAGGGGTAATATTGAAGGTCGGTCTTATTTCTAATGATTGCGAACCATACCAGCCATTTACAAAAGCTAAAGGTTCTACGGTGGAACCACCCCGGGTTGAAAGGTCCCAATCAAATTTCAAAGTGTCATTAATTTTTAAGTTAAGTTGCAGCGGCGATGACCCACTCCCAATTACCTTAAACTTTATAGTATCAAGAACCCCAGAACCAAAGGCTGCTCGTGAGGGGTTATAAAGTGCCTCTCCGAAATCTGCAACATAACCTGGCCCCACCGATTGCGGAGCTATCCACAGCGCAGTACTTTGGAATCGTCTCATAAAAGGCCCACGTTTTATTCCTCTATATTCCAGCACTGTTGGGTCATAATATATTGCTCCACTGTAACCATATATAGGGATGCAGTCACTAATTTTAATTGTCACCCAGAAACTATCACCTATTGCAAGTGGAGGAATCCGCGCTGGCTCAATTGAAAGGACATTTGAATGACTTACCAAAGCCAAAAATATTAGCATATTAGCCATTATACCTCCCTTTTTACTCTAAATAATTATAATCTATTTTTTCGAAAAATTCTCTAATTTTTCTCGAAAATGGAGTTATTTAAGGGAATTTATAAGTTCCTGATAGACCTTTAATGTCTCAGATGACGGAGAGAGGTCCAGTTCTTTTTTCAGAATTTGTTCCATTTCATTATATTGACGCGTTGCCCCAATCTTATCACCCAACGCCACAAGACATTTTATAATCCCTAAATGGATAGTCTCATCACAGCAGTCAAACTGGAGAGCCCTTTTATAAAAAGAAAGACTTCCATCATAGTCCTTATTCTGATAATAATATTCAGCCAATCGTTTGGCGATCTTCAATGCCTCGTTGCGATAATATAACCTTTTTTCCTCGGCCCAATCTTCATATAACTCGGGACAGAAATCGTTTTTATATAGTTCAAATGCCTGTTTATATAATTCTATTGCCTTTTCTTTGGTTGATGATTCCATTGCAGATGCTCTGGTTATTAGTTTTTCAAATTCTATGGCATCTGTTTTCAATTTAATCTCATCGCTTAAAGTATAAAATTGACTCTGATATTTAATAATCTTTTTAACATCTATCTCTTTAGGTAAAATTTCTTTTAAAATCTTCCGGACGAAAAATATATGGTCATGTAAATTATGTTGCGCTTCCTTTAACCCTTTTTCCTTCCAAAATGTTTCAATTAAAGAATCTTTTTGAATTGATTTGCCTTGATTTAGAATTAAATAAACAAAAAGGGATTTGGCTTTGCGTGTCTTCCAATCAGAGGCGAGAATTTTCCCATCGCTATTTTTTATTATCAAGTTGCCAAATAGTTGAATTTCAAGGTCGTATTTCGACTCAATTTCTCGGCACAACTGATTTGTTTCTTTTGTTCCAATTTTTTCCAAAATGGATAATAGATAATCTTTATTAATATTTTCTTTCAAGGCAAACTCAAAGAATGATAAATCATCTTTGCCTTTTTTAATTAAAAAGAAATCATAATTATTTTCACTGGCAATCTCAAGACAATCCTTTGAAAATCTAAAGGACTTTTCCTTATCGTTGTACTCTATGTAAAACTTAGCCAGTTCATAAAAAACTACCATCTTACTAAATGGCTGTTGAGATTCTTCAGCAATCCTTAACGCCTGAATAAGGTCTTTCTCGGCCGAATTTAGGTCACCATCTATAATATCCATCTTGCCTTTTATTAACCAGAAATCAATGAGAATATGGGGCGGCGTTGATGGCGGGAGTAGGTCTGTGACCATCTTAAGTTCAGATTTTGCTTTGCTTATTTCTTTTTTCCCTAAAAATGCGTAGGCTAAATCGATTCGTGCGTATAATTCTAATAGCTTTTCTTTTAATTCCTGACTATTTAATTCAATCGCCCTTTGATAGCAGTCAATTGCCTTCTGATAATTTCCCTGGTATAAATATAATTTCCCTTCTATCCCTATCGCATAAATTATCGTCCGTTGGTCATTAAATCTACGCGCAAGGTTCATTGCTCGCACCAAAAATTCTTTAGCTTTTGTAAAATTATGCACTTCAATAAATAGCGCAGCAGCATTAGCATACCTGGGGGCAAACCTTAAATCCGGATTATCCGGGTCTTCCTTGGTTAGAAGACTTGAGAAGGACTCTAATGCCTTTTTAAATTCTGTTTTCTCACTATACAAACGGGCAAGAGCGTCTAAAATTTGTTCTTTAATCTTTTCGTCACCAATTTTAAAAGCGCTATTCAAAAAGTTTTCTGCCTTTCCATATTCACCCATCGCCCGGTAAATATTGCCGAAGGTCAACATAATCTTCGCTTTTAAGTTTCTATTATTGAGTGCCAATTTATAAGCTCTTTTCGCATAAACCAGTGCTTTATCAGGTTGCATCAGAACTAAATAAATGAAAGCAATGCGGTCTAAAATTTCAACTAATCGCTTTGAATCTTTTTTTCTCTTAAAATATTTTTTTAATTTATCTAAATTTTTTAAGGCTTCAGCCCATTTTCCCATAAAGAGGAGTACTCTGCTTTTCTCCAGAAGAAGGGAAGAATGTTTATTAAGAATTACTGCGGGCAAATGCCCAATCAAGGTCATAAAAGTATTGAACTTGCCAGAAACGATTAAGCGGTCACAAATTTTTTCAAGAATCTTTGCTGCCTTTGCATAATCTTCTGAGAAGAAATAACAATTCACAGCACTTTCATATTCCCCTACTTTTGAGAAGTGCATTCCTGCTTTCCGATATAACATTCTTATTTGCCAGGCAGAGGAGAAACTCTTGAGGGTCTTAAATAAAAATTCCTTAAATAAAGGGTGGTATCGATAATTCTCATTTGTCTTTGAGATAAAAATATGCTCTGATGCTAAATAGGATAATATTCTATTTGATTTGCGGGAATTTAATAAATTATCACAGAGTTCAGGATTTAGATACTCTAAAATTGAGGTCTTCATCAAAAATTCCTGAACCTCTTTGGGCTGGCTCTCAAAAACCTCCCTTGCAAAATAATCAAAAATCTCTTCACCAGAGGCAATATAACCATTCAAAGTCTCTTTCGCTTTTTCTTCACCCACCACA
>Ga0078972_1015903_pt1 | contig 11332 bp, 7 predicted proteins | sample YelNatPaOPGAMG01_FD_67568 | JGI IMG/M metagenome (GOLD analysis project Ga0078972, IMG submission 67568) | Hot spring thermophilic microbial communities from Obsidian Pool, Yellowstone National Park, USA - OP-RAMG-01 (SPADES assembly) (version 2) | ecosystem: Environmental > Aquatic > Thermal...
TAAAAAAGGCATTTTAACCTCAACATTAGATGGTAAAGTGATTATAACAAAAGCAGGGAGAAAATACAAAGAAATTTTATCAGCAGATTTGTTAGCAAATAAACTAAAAATAAAGGAACTATATGTGTGGAATAGCAGGAATATATAATTTAAATGATAAACCAGTTAATATATTTGACTTGAAAAAAATGTGTGATATATTTTCATATCGTGGACCAGATGATTCTGGATATGTTTTTTTTAATACTCGTACGTCTAAATATTTAATAATGAACGACAGTGATTTTTTAAAAAAATCTTTAGATATTTATTCTTATAAACAATCTGGGATAAAGGAGAATTGTAATTTAGGTTTTGGACATAGAAGATTATCTATAATTGATTTATCTAATGCTGGCCATCAACCTATGAGCAATGATAAAAAGGATGTATGGATTATATACAATGGAGAAATTTATAATTTTAAAGAATTAAGAGATGAATTAATTAAATTAGGCTATAGATTTTTCTCAAAAACAGATACAGAAGTTGTACTTAGGTTATACGAGGAGTATGGTGAAAGGTGTGTTGAGAGACTCAATGGTATGTTTGCTTTTGCAATATGGGATGCAAAGAATAAAAAGTTATTTTTAGCAAGGGATAGATATGGTATAAAACCCCTATATTATACATTAATAAATAATACCTTAATATTTGCTTCAGAAGTTAAATCTATCTTAAGAGTAACACAAAAAAACAAATTAAATTTTCCTGCTTTATATGAATACTTTACATTCCAAAATACTTTTAATAATACAACACTTTTTGATGAAATTTTTATTTTAGAACCAGGACATATTTTAGAAATAAGTAATGGAGAAATTAGCAAAAGAGAATATTGGGATTTTAAACTTTATGAAGAGGAAGATAAAGGCGAGAAGTATTATAAGAATAGATTAATTCAAATCATAGAGAATACTATAAAAAAACAACTTATAAGTGATGTGCCAGTTGGTACATATTTAAGTGGAGGAATGGATTCTGGTTTGATTACTGCAATATCTGCGTTGAATATTCCTAGATTAATGACATTTACAGGTGGTTTTGATTTGGAGAGAGTATCTGGCTTTGAAGCTAATTTTGATGAAAGAGAAGATGCAGAGAAGATGGCATCATACTTTGGCACAGAGCATTATCAAATGGTAATACATGAAGGAGATTTTGAATGGGCAATGCCAAGAGTAATATGGCATTTAGAAGATTTAAGAGTAGGGATGTGTTATCCTACATACTATATAGCAAGATTAGCATCTAAATTTGTAAAAGTTGTTTTAGGCGGAGTAGGTGGAGATGAAGTATTTGCTGGATATCCATGGCGATATAAATTAATCAAAGAATCTAAAGATGAAGAAGAATTTAATAGTATTTATTATAAATACTGGACTAGATTAGTTGATGATTTAAAAAAGAAAGATTTTTTCTCAGATAATGTTTTAAAGAAAGTAAAAGGATTTTCTCCGTATGATAAATTTATTTCAATAATAAATAAATGCAAATATATAGAAAATCCTATTAAAAAAGCATTGTATTTTGAAGCAAAAACATTTTTACATGGCTTACTTATAGTTGAAGATAAGTTAAGTATGGCACATTCATTAGAAGCAAGGGTTCCTATGCTTGATAATAATATAGTAGATTTTGTAAGTTCTATTCCAACAAAATATTTAATAAATTTTTCTAAATATAAAGATGAAAATCTTGCAGGGAAATACATACTTAGAGAAGCAGGAAAAAAAATCTTACCAGAGTTTGTTATAAAAAAAAGAAAACAAGGATTCTCTGCACCTGAAAGGGCATGGTATAAAGGTAAGTTAATGAATTACATAAAAAAGACTCTTTTGCATAAAAAAACTTTAGAAAGAGGGTATTTTAATAAAAGATATATAGAAAAAATCATTGAAGAACATATTAGCGGTAAAATTAACCATAGATTACTAATCTGGAGTTTACTTAGTTTTGAATGGTGGAATAGGATATTTCTGGATAAAGTAAGGGATTTATCTGATATATCGTATAAAGATACAATTTAATGAAATTAATGCAAATAAAATTAACTGATTATTTAAAGAAATTATCAAAAGACACACTAATATATGGAAGTAGTTATTTAATACTTCAAATTCTTAGTTTTATTACATTCCCTATATTTACAAGAATTTTTTTACCATCTGATTATGGGATTATAGAATTGGTAATTACAATTACTTCTTTTTTAGCCTTATTTTCTACACTTGCCTTAGAATCAGGTGCTCAAAGGATATATTTTGATTATAAACCTGAAGATTTAAAAAATAAAAAAATAGTTATATCAACTGCATTATGGTTTATTATCCTCTGGAATATACTTTATATTTTTTTAATTTTATTATTTAGTAAATTTATTTTCAATTTATTTTTTAATTCAAAAGCAATTTATAAAGTATTGATAATTGCAGTTATAAATATACCTTTTGCTTCTTTAATTTTATTTTTAAGAGAGATATTTAGATTGGAAAATTCTGCAGTTAAATTTACAGTCTTCTCAATACTTCAAGGTTTAATTAATGTAATACTAACTCTTATTTTTATATTTAAATTTAATATGGGTATAACAGGGATATTTTTAGGAAACTTAATTGGCTCATTTTTAATCCTACCGTTTTTATTTATATTCAATAGTAAGAATATTGTACTTATATTTAATAAAGAAGAATTAAAAAAAATGCTAAATTACAGTTTACCACTTATAGTTACTGGTTTTGCAAGTGCTATTGTGGCTTTATCAGATAGATTTTTTTTAGCTAAACTAATCTCATTACATGAAGTAGGAATATATTCAGTTGCTACAAAGATAACAAGAGTTCTTTCATTTATTATTGCAGCGTTTAATATAGCATGGAGTCCATTTATACTTAATATATCTTCCAGTGATAAAGAATTTGAGAAGCAGATAAGAGCAAAAATTTTTAATTACTATTTACTTATACTTGGATTTCTTGCTGTTACGATTTCTCTTTTTGCAAGGGAGATAATATTGATACTTGCTACAAAAAATTTTATTGATGCTTATAAAATTGTAGGAGTGCTTTCATTAAGTATGGTTTCATTTGGTGCATCTTCTTATCTATCTACCGGAATTAGTTTGTCAAAGAAGACGAAGTACTTTGCATATTATTCTATTTTAATAGCAGTAATTTCGTTAACCCTAAATATGTTACTTATTCCTAAATTAGGGCTCATTGGTGCTACTTTCACAAGTCTTATTTCTTATAGTATTTTTTCTTTATTATATTATTGGACATCTCAAAAAATTTATTATTCTCCTTATGAGCCAGTAAAAATTTTACTTATATCTTTAATAACTTGTATATTTGTAGTGATAAGCATTTTCATAAATTTTGAGTCTATAATTTTAAGTTTAATAGTAAAAACTATTTTATTTATTTTAATTATATTTATATTTGTTTTGCTAAAGAGATATGTATAGATTAATAAAAAGAACAATAATTTTTATTCCTTTTATCTTAATTTATATTTTATTTGCTATTCTTAGTAGAATAAAATTAACCTATAAGAAAATTTTTAATATAAAGCCTTCTATTGTTTGGGGGATAACTCCTATAATAAATATTATTTCAAATTCAAAAGCAGTTAAACTTTATGGGTATAAGAGCAATACTGTTGTTTATAATACATACTATATTACAGATGAGTTTGATTATAATCTTGAAAAGTATTTTAAAAATAAGTTTACAAGATATTTTGTAAGATGGGTTACATTCTTGTGGGTTTTAATTAAATATGAAATAATCCATTTTTATTTTGATGATGGATTTTTAAAAGACACTTTTATTAGTAAATTAGAACTACCATTGCTTAAATTTGCTGGTAAGAAAATAATTGTTTCTGCGTATGGTTCTGATATAAGGGTGGAAAGTATAACGAGAAAATTAGGAAAGTATAACTGTTGTATTGATTGTCCAATACCAAAGAGGGGATGTATCTGTGATGAAAAGAAAGCAGAAGAAAAAATTAAAAATGTAAACAAATGGGCTGATGTTGTATGCTCTCTTGGAGATATGACAGAGTATACACCAGGCAGTAATAATGAGATTTTTTATACTCCGATTGATATAAACGAATGGAAATATGTTGGAGTAAATCTTAATCCAGATAAAGTAAAAATAATTCATGCACCAAATCATCCACATTACAAAGGCACAAAATATTTAATAAATGTGATTGAAGAGTTAAAAAAAGAAGGTTATAAAGTGGAATTAATTTTACTTGAAAAGATTCCTAATAAAGAAGCAAAAAAATATTATGAATCTGCAGATATTGTAGCAGAACAGTTTATCATTGGGTGGTATGGGTATTTTGCTGTAGAATGTATGGCATTGGGAAAGCCTGTTGTAAGTTATATTAGAAAAAAAGAATATCTACCAAAAGGGATAAATTGCCCAATTGTAAATGCAAATCCAGATAACCTTAAAGAAGTTTTAGTTAATTTAATTAAAGACCCTTTCTTACGGCAAGAGTTAGGAAAAAAAGGAAGGGAATATGTAGAAAAAGTTTATTCATTGGAAAGAGTTGGAGAAAGATGGGATAAATTGTATAGAAAACTCTTTTAAGTATAGTATTTTATTGATATAATTATAAAATATGAAAATACTAATAACTGGTGCAACAGGTTTTATTGGTTCAAATTTAATAAAAAAACTAAATAAGAACAATACTATTTATGCTATAACAAGAAATAAAAGATATAGCATCAAAAATGTTAAATGGGTAAGATGTGATTTGTCAAAGAAAATAAACTTTAATAATTTTCCAAAAGATTTAGATTGTATAATTCATTTAGCACAATCAAGAGAACATAAAAAGTTTCCAGAAAAGGTTTTTGATATTTTTAATATTAATAGTTATTCTACACTTCAGTTGTTGGAATACGGGAGAAAGATAAAAATAAAATCATTTATATTAGCTTCCTCTGGTGGAGTTACAGGTTATAAAGACAATAAAATATTAGAAGAAGACCCTCCAAATCCACTTACATTTTATCTTACTTCAAAGTATATAGCAGAATCTCTTGTGAATTCTTACTCAGATTATTTTAATATAGTAATACTAAGATATTTTTTTGTATATGGTAAGGGGCAAAAGGATGGGATTGTACCACTTTTAATTAATAAGATAAAAAATAATGAACCGATTTATATTTATGGTGATAAAGAAGGAACAAAAATTAATCCAATATATATTGATGATGCTATTCACTCTACTCTTCATGCATTAGAATTAAAAGAAAAGCAAGTAATAAATATAGCAGGAAGAGAAACTATAAGCATTTTAAAATTATCTAATTTGATTAGTAAATATCTAAAAAAGAAGCCAGTATTTGAATATAAGGATGGACCAACTCAAAATATGATAGCAGATATAGAAAAGATGAAATATTCACTTAAAGTAGAGCCAAAGATTTCTTTAAAGGAAGGCATTAAAAGGATCTTAAGAAAGAAAAGATGAAAATATTGCATGCACCAACAAATACAGGGGGGAATCCTGCTAGACTTTCAAGAGCAGAAAGGGAGATTGGACTAATTAGTGATGTTATGGTATTTGACTCTAACTGGTTAAATTATCCTGCTGATATTAATTTGAATTTTAATAAATTAAACAGACTTCAAAGAGAATTAGTTAGAGATAAATTTATAATAAATGCTATAAGAAAATATGATGTTTTTAATTTTAATTTTGCAGAAACACTTTTAAATTTTCCAAGATTAAACCTTTATAATGTAGATTTGCCAATACTAAAAATGTTTAGAAAAAAAATATTGGTTATCTTTCAAGGATGCGATATGAGATTAAAGGGATACAGTAAAGAAAATTTTAAAATATCTGCTTGTAGTGAATGCATTGACTAAAGATGTACAGAAAAAATTGATATAAGAAAACAGGAGAAATATAAAAAATTTAAGAAATACGCTAAAAAAATATATTCTTTAAATCCAGATTTAATAAATTATTATCCTGATGCTGAATTTTTACCTTATGCTGGTGTTGATTTAGAGGAGTGGATTCCACATAGATTTAATAAAAATTCAAAAATAAAAATAATTCATGCTCCAACTGATAGAGGTAAAAAAGGTACTAGATATGTAGAAGAGACGGTAGAGAAAATTAAAGAAAAAGGGATTAATGTAGAATTAATAATTGTAGAAGGATTACCGTATGAAAAAGTGAAAGAAATATACAATGAAGCAGATATTGCAGTTGACCAGTTACTTGTTGGATGGTATGGTAGTTTTGCTGTTGAGATGATGGCTTTAGAAAAACCAGTAGTTTGTTATATTAGAGAGGAGGATTTAAAATTTATACCATCAGAGATGAAAGAAGATTTACCAGTTGTTCATTCCACAAAGGATGATTTATTTGAAAAACTCATTATGCTTATTGAAAATAGTAAACTAAGAAAGGAGTTAGGAGAAAAAGGAAGAAATTTTGTTGAGAAATGGCATAATTCTATAAATATTGCAAAAAAACTAAAAGAGGAGGTTTATATAACTTAAAAATGTGTGGTATAGCAGGTATATATAATTTTAAAGGAGAAAAGATAGATACTATTATATTAAGAAATATGTGTGATATAGAGAAACATCGTGGTCCTGATGATGAAGGTTATGTTTTAATTAATACAAAAAATAATCTTTTAGAAGAAAGACAAGGGATAGATACAAATGTGGAAGTTAAAAAAGGATTAAAAATTATAGAAGAAGAAAATAAAGGTGGATTTAATTTAGGATTTGGCTCAAGAAGATTAAGTATTATAGATTTAAGTTCAAATGCTCATCAGCCAATGTGCAATGAAGATGGAAATATATGGATTACATATAATGGTGAAATATATAATTATCTTGAAATTATGGATTATTTGAAAGTAAAAGGCCATAGATTTAGGTCAAATTCCGATGTAGAAGTTATTATTCATTTATATGAGGAAAGAGGCGAAGAATGTTTAAAAGAGTTTAATGGTATGTTTGCTTTTGCAATATGGGATGTTAGGAAGAAAAAATTGTTTTGTGCAAGAGATAGGTTTGGTATTAAGCCGTTTTATTATTATTTAGATAAGGATAAGTTTATCTTTGCTTCTGAGATTAAAGCAATCTTTGAGAATAAAAAAATAAAAAGAATTCCAAATGACGACGTTATTTTTAAATATTTAAATGATAATTATATCCCGTATTTTGAAGAAACATTCTTTGCAAATGTTAAACAATTACCACCTGCTCATTATCTTGTTATAGATATTAACGGATTTAGGGTCGTTAGATGGTGGGATATTCCAGATTTAAGTTTACATATTGAATATAAAGATGCTTTAATAAAATTTTATGAACTATTTGAGGATTCAATAAGATTACGATTAAGAAGTGATGTTCCTATTGGGACATGTTTAAGTGGTGGACTTGATTCTTCTTCAATTGTTTGTGTTTTAAATAATTTATTAAAAAGACAAACTACTAATTTTTCTCAAAAAGCATTTTCTTCATGTTTTGAGAATAAAAATTTTGATGAGAGGGAATATATTAATCAAGTTGTAGAAAAAACAAATATTAAGAATTTTTACACATTTCCTGATGAAAAAAAGTTGTTTAATGAACTACCAAAAATTATATGGCATCAAGATGAGCCTTTTGTTTCTACAAGTATATTTGCTCAATGGGAGGTTATGAAATTAGCAAAATCAAATGATGTAGTGGTGCTTTTAGATGGGCAGGGTGGAGATGAACTTTTAGCAGGGTATCATGGTTATTATTATAGTTTTTTTGCTGATTTAATTAGAAATTTTAAAATAGTGAAACTTATAAAAGAAATATCTTTGTATAATAAATATCATAAATATTCAATACTAGATGCTTTAATAAGAGCAACTCTTTATGCTTTACCTTTTGGCTTTAAAAAATCATTTAAAGAAATCTTATATAAAAAACAGAATTATCACAGTTGGCTAAATATAGATGTAAGAAAATTGATAGATAATAGGTGGGAATTAGCAAGTAAGTTTAAAGGAATATTAAAAAAACATTTATATGTAAACTTAGTAAGTTATTTACCTTCACTTTTAAGATTTGAGGATAGAAATTCAATGGCTTTTTCTTTAGAAAGTAGGCTTCCGTTCTTAGATTTTAGACTTGTTGAGTTTGTTTTTTCATTGGAAAATTCTACAAAGATTAATGATGGTATGACAAAGGTTATTTTAAGAGATTCATTAAAAGAAATTCTCCCTGAAAAAGTTAGATTGAGAAAAGATAAGATGGCTTTTGTTACCCCTGAATCAATATGGTTTAAGACAACATTGAAAGATAAAATAAAAGATATAATTCTATCAGAAGAGTTTAAAAGAAGAGGTTATATTAATCAAGATAAAATAAGAGTAGAATTTGAAAAGTATTGTAATAATGAGAAAGAAATCACTAATGAAGTCTGGAGATGGGTTAATTTTGAGTTGTGGTATAGAATTTGTATTGAAGAGAAAAAATGAAAAAAGTGCTAATTATCTCATATTACTTCCCTCCTATAGGTGGAGTTGGCTCAATAAGGATAGTAAAATTTGTAAAGTATTTGTCAAATTTTGGATGGCAACCTATTGTTTTGACAGTTGATAGTAAAGATGATTATTATATTGATGGAAGTTTATTAGAAGAGATTCCAGATGTTAAAATATATAGAACAAAATTACTTCCATTTATTCATGATATTTTTAAAAGAAAAAAAGAAGTTTTAAAAGAGAAAAAAGAAGTTATAAAAGAGCCAAAAGGGATAAGAAAATTTTTAGGGGAGCATCTATATATTCCTGATAATAAGATAAGATGGTATCCGTATGCTGTTAAAAAAGGGATAGAAATAATAAAAAATGAAAATATAGATATTATTTTTACTTCAGGAGCGCCTTTTTCAGTTCATTTAATAGGATTAAAGTTAAAAAAAATTACAAAAAAACCTTGGGTAGTAGACTTTAGAGACCCATGGATAGGCCATCCTTATTTAGATTATCCATCTTTTATTTCAAAATGGATTCAAATTAAGTTGGAAAAAAATGTTATTAAGAGAGCAGATAAAGTAATTTCAGCAACACAGCCTATAACAGAGAATTTTATTAAAAGGTATAATAAACTCCCTAAGGAAAAATTTATAACAATAACTAATGGGTATGATAAAGATGATTTTAAAGGAATAACTATTCAAAAAAATATAAATAAAAAAGAGATAATAATAACTTATTTAGGTTCAATATACAATGCACATCCAATCAAGGATTTCTTATTAGCATTAAAAAAATGTCAAGAGGAAGATGCAAATTTATCCAGTAAACTAAAAATAAGGATAGTTGGTCTTGTAGATGATGTTAATAAAAATTATATAAACGAAATTGGATTAAATGCTCTTATAGAGATAATTCCATGGCAACCTCATAAAGAATCTTTAAAATATCTTTTTGAAGGAGATGTGCTTTTGCTTTTACTTGCTTATGGAAAAGGAAGTGATATGTTTTATACAGGTAAGATATTTGAATATTTAATGGCTAAAAAACCAATACTTGCATTAATTCCAGAAGGAATACTTTCAAATCTAATAAAAGAGTTAAATGTTGGTTTTGTAATATCACCAGAAGATGTAAACATTATTTATAGATTTATAATAGATTTAATAAATAACAAAATAAATTTAAATATAAATTTTAATGAAGATAGAATAAAGCAATTTGAAAGAAAAGAGTTAACTAAAAAATTAGCAGATATTTTTCAGGAGATTGTATGATAAGTGTTGTAGTTGTTAACTGGAATGGGAAGAAGTATTTAGAGACTTGTTTGGGTTCTTTATTTAATCAATCATTAAATAAAGAGGAATACGAGGTGATTTTAGTTGATAATGCCTCAACAGATGGCTCTGTTAAATTTGTTAAAGAAAATTTTCCACTTGTTAGAGTTATAGAACTTAATGAAAATGTTGGATTTTCAAAAGGAAATAACATAGGAGTATCTAATTCTATAGGAGAACTAATTGCATTTTTAAATAATGATACAGAAGTTAATAAAGACTGGCTTTATGAATTAAAAAAAGCAGCAGATGAACATCCTGAAGCTAGTTTTTTTGCTTCTAAGATACTTTTCTTTGATAAAAGGGATATTATAGATAGTGCAGGAGATTTCTTTTCATTAAAAGGATATGGATATAAAAGAGGCCATGGTGAAAAAGATATTGGCCAATACAATAAAGAAGAGATAATTTTTGGAGTTTGTGGATGTGCCTGTATGTTTCGTAAGGAAGTATTTAAAGAGTTAGGTGGATTTGATGAAGATTTTTTTGCATATTGTGAAGATGTTGATTTAAATTTTAGATGCAATATTAGAGGTTATAAATGTTTATATGTCCCCACTGCAATTACCTACCATAAATTAGGAGGAAGTTTTGGAATTTCAAGCGATACTCATATTTATTATACCCAGAGAAATCAAGAGTTTGTTTTAATTAAAAATGCTAACTTAAAATATCATATAGTTCATATTTTTGTAAATATATATTCATTATTTAAACATTTATTTAAAGGGAAGATAAAGATTTTCCTTAAAGCAAAAATAGATGCGTTGAAATACTTCCCTATTATGTTTAAAAAGAGAAAGGAATTTTTCTCAAAGAAAGTCCTTATAGTAAAAGATGAAATTGAAGAATTATTAGACAGATTTAACAAAGAATCTTATCCTGTATTTTTTATAAATAAAGAAAAATATAAAGAAATTTTAGAGAAAAAGAATGTATTATCTAATATTATTGGAATGGCTGAGGAATTTCTTAAAAAATCTAAAGTAAATGATGCTTTGGATTTAATGACATTAGGAGAAAGTTTTTGGTTAAAAGGTGATAAGAGATTATTTAATTTGTTTATAAAAGAATTTTTAAAGTTTATAGAAGAATTTAATTTTGAAAGTAAAACAATGTTATATTTGATATACTCTTACTATTTCTTTAAAGATAGCGAAGTTCCAAAGGAGATAAAGAAAAAATTTTTAAAAGTATTAATAGATTATACTAAAAAAGAGTGTTTGCAGGATAGTAAAATAGAATATTTAATAAATAGAACTATACTTCTTTTAATCTCTACTTGTTTTCCATATATAATTAATAAAGATAATTTTATTGATGAACGAATAAAAATGATAGATTCTGAAGGCATTGTAAGTAAAGAAGATATAGAGTTTAATATTTCCTTTCTTGAAATTTTTACAATGGTTTATTCCATAGCAAGACTAAA
>Ga0078972_1015904_pt1 | contig 11332 bp, 8 predicted proteins | sample YelNatPaOPGAMG01_FD_67568 | JGI IMG/M metagenome (GOLD analysis project Ga0078972, IMG submission 67568) | Hot spring thermophilic microbial communities from Obsidian Pool, Yellowstone National Park, USA - OP-RAMG-01 (SPADES assembly) (version 2) | ecosystem: Environmental > Aquatic > Thermal...
AAGCATGTTTTCTTGTCTTAGATACACAATTGTTAAGGAGGGAGACCCATTTCGGTTTTATATTTGTGTCGTCTGGTGCTCTTTCTTTAAGGGCTATGTTAGGTCTTAGATGATTGTAGTATAACCTGTAGCCCTCTATCAATTCTTGGGAATGCGTTTTCATGCCCCTTTTGTTTTTGGTCCAGTTTTTAATTGTGCCATGTAGTCTCTCGATTCTGTTGTTGTTTTCAGGGGATGCTAGTCCAACATTGCTGATGTGTTCTATTTGTAGGTTTTTTAACATTTCAAGGGCTTTTGAGTAAGATTTTAAGCCGTCTGTAACAAGTTGTTGTGGATATTTGCCTGTTTTTTCAATAGCGTTTTTCATAACTTCAAATGCCTCTTTTGCGCTTCTGCCCTCTGTGAGGACGGAAGCTATGTGATATCTAGTTCCATAGTCTAAGACGTTCCAGAGATACTTTGCTTTTCCGTTCACTTTAATTATGGTTTCGTCAGCCAGCCATCTATCGCCTATTTCGGATTTTATTTTATCAAATGCCTCATTTAATGTTCTAACCAGTTTGATTATCCAACGGTGAAGTGTCGAAACTGGCTTATCCGCGCCGTAAACTTGCCAAATATGGTTGCAAATATCCCTTAAGCTTACTCCTTTAAAATACAAGTCCAGGGCTATTACTGCAAGCGCTTCTTTAACGCCTAAAGGTTCGTTATTTAATGTGTCTTTATACCTTCTTTTGCATTTCTTACACTTCCTCAATCGCACTGCGCCGCTCTTATTATAGCGGAAACCCTTCAACGTGGTTTCTGTAGAACCGCAATAGGGACAGCACTTCTCAAAAGCCTCACTGTTGGAAAGAACTATTAAAGGAAGATTAAGAAGGAAGTTTGCGGCATAAATGTGCTTGCAAGGTTTATTCCTTTTTGTATAGTCGGAACAATCGCATGTCCATTTGCCATCAACCCACATAACCTTATGGAAAACTTCAGGAACGCTCTGAGATTTCACAAGAAAGAGATTATTGTTAACTCTCTGTATTTGGCCACCTATAGCCACTATTGCTAATCCACGAAGCTCCCTTCTATTGAATACGCTTCTAACCATTACTTAATTTCTGCTCCTGTGGAACAACATTTTCTAATTCTTTGAGAATAGTTTGAAGTGCGATAGGTAAGGTCTCCACGAGGGCTTCAGAGAATTCTTCAAGTGCTATTTTGAGTTCTTCTTGTGATGGCTGATAATTTGATTGTTTTGTATGTTGACATGGCGGTATCTGGTGAGAAGATAGTAGTCTATTAGCCCTTAGGCAAATCATCCTCATAAATTCTACAAGTAAAGGCTTAATTTTCTCTGCGTTGAAAATTAGAATCTGGCGCTTTCTGACTCTCCAAACAACAATAGTGTCGCTTCTTTCATCTAAAAGGTATCTAAAAAGCTGCGAAAGCGATAATGAATTCCCAGTTTTAACTTCAACCAAAAGTTCTTTAGCCTCACCTTTAAGGTTTAGACCATAGCTCGTTACAGTAATTAAGATATCCGCTTTTCCATACTCTAACTCCGCCTCTGTTGAAATTGCAACTTTATAGCCCATCTGATTGAGAAGGTTATAAAGCTCTTCAACTAGAACATTAACCGCCAATCTATGGCATTCCTTGTATAAAGCATCAACATCATTGGCTATTAGTGGACTTGAAAGTTTTACGATTATACACTTGAGGCATGAAGATTTTGCAAAAACCTCAATTATAGTACTTTTGCGTGGTTTTCCATTTTCGTAAAATAAGTTGTACTGCATTGCTATCTTCGAGCATGCTTCTTCAAGTAACTTCTTAAGTTCACAGAAACTAGTCGAACTATCTGAGAGTAATTTGCGTAGGGAGGCAAAGGAGCATTGTTGAGTTTTAAAATCTAGAGGTATACTTTCTGATGGATTATTTTGCAAGATTATTACCTACATATAGGTAACTAAATAGGCAATATAAACTTTTCTGTAGCACTCTTGCTGAGAAAATTTATAAATAGAGTTACCTATCAATGATTGAGAAAAATGGGAGAAATAACCGTTCTTTCGAAAGCAACAACAACAAGCAGATCCTTGAGGACGACGGTCCCTTCTGGAATCGTTAATCAATTCAACCTAAAGAAGGGAGATAAACTTGAATGGGAAATCAAAGCTGAAGATGGAAAACTTGTGATAGTTGTGAAACCTTTAAAATGAACTAGGTTAGCTTTTTGCAAACAAGTCGTCTGCTTTTAGTGTAGGTGGACCGTATAGAACGTATGCTGGCCAGCTTAAGATTGTGTCTGATTTTCCTCTTTTAGTTTTGTTTCTAGCTTGACGCATAGACTGCGCTAATGTGTTGTTGCCCGTTCCTAGAAACTTTTTGTAGAAAGTCTCAGCAAAGATTGATGCTTCCTGTTCTGAAACGCTCCACATTGTGCCTATAAAAACGCTTCCACCTTGATTGACTAGTGCAAAGGCCCAGCTGTATGGTGCCCATGAAACTTTGCCTTTTTTATAAGTGTCAACTGATGTTTCACATGCGTTGAAAAAAGATAGACTTGGCGCCGCCGAGTTTGTTGGGAGTTTCTCTAGATCTTCTGCCCATAGGTCCTTGTCATATAAGCATATCTTGCTTTTGTTCCAACTTGTGCCTCCATGTCCTGTGAAATGGAATATATCGACTCCTCGTATGAGTTCTGTGATTACTGAATTGAACGTGGCTTTTTTACCTAGCAGAGAGACAACATGTATGTCGTTGCTCTCTAGGATTGTCTTTATTGTTTCGGCTTCTTCCTCTGCGTAGTCTAATGGGCTTATTTTGCGTCTAGAATTTTTATAGTTAATTCCGACAACTAAAGCTCTTCTGGATCTTAACTTCTTGGGAGAGGGGTTCCAAGATTTGGCTTTAACTACGCGTAATCTTCCGACGCATGCGATGTCGCAGAGAATTGCATTTTGGCTTCTTTCTGTAGAACTCTTCGGAATTAAGCCAAGTTCCCATGGTATTTTTACTGTTTCCTCATCTAACGCTAGTGCAAGATTGCAGTCTTCCTTGATTTCAAAGGCCAACCTTTTTAGTACTTGTTTTAATATTTTGCCTATTTCATTTCCGAGCAGTCGTAGCTCTTTTCTAAATTTTGTTATATTAGGCTGGTCTTTACTGCCTGTCATTCTCAGGATTTCTGCATAGTGCTGGTCTATGGTCTTTTTGGATTCTTGCGGTATTTTTGCATCAATTCCCACTATCTGCATCAATGTGGGATCTGTTAGTTCGCATTCAAGCTCATTGCCAAATTGTCTGAGGCGGAGAATGGGGTAATCTTGCACCAAGCTGGGTTCACGGCTCCTGTTTATTTCTTTATTGCTGGAATGTCAATTTAAGACTTCGTTTGTAGGTTTGTGGAATAAAGTTTAAATACTCTAATTCATATTAAAGTATTGAATATACTGATTGATTAAGAGGTATGAATGTTTGTTGGGCATCAATTGGGATGCTGTTAGCAGGTTGGAGGATTGGGCTAGGAGTCGTTATCTTGTGCTTGTTGAGGAGGTTGGTGCTAACGATTTTACTACTAAGGATGTTGAGGCAGTCTTGGATAAGCGTGGTATGAGCCTCGAGAATGTTGGTAAGCTTCTTTCTATTTTGAGGAAGGAGGGTTTGGTGGAGGTTAAGGAGCATCCTGAGGATTTTAGGAAGAGCATTTATAGGCTTGTTTTGCGTGGTCCGGCGGTTTCTGTTAAGAAGGAAGTTGTTGGCAGGGATAGTTTGATTAGGTTGCTTAAGAGTGGTGCTGACTTGATTAGGACGGCTGTTGACTATAAGGTTTTGTTGCTTTTGCTTTTCTATAAGACGGTTAGTGACAAGTGGCATTCCATCGTTGACAAGTATGTTGGAGAGGGCTTTTCGACGGATGAGGCGTATCTTTTAGCCAATAGTGATTACCTTGTTTTGTATGATGAAAGGGAAAAGAGGCTGTATAGTTGGCGTGAAGTAACCAAGAGTAGGGAGACTGTTAAGGAACTTGCGAATGCCCTAATTAAGATTTCACGGTTGAATGAGGGGCTTCCGGATATTCAGAAGTTGATTGAGGTTCTTGGTTTTTTGGGTTTCATAAGCGAGGATAATATGCACATTTTGGAGGGTTTGGTTCAGCTTTTTAATCAGTATGATTTTTCAGAAGTGAATTATGATGCCGTGGGTGATGCTTACCAGTGGGTTTTGTCGTATTTTGCGCCTGAGAAGGCGAAGGAAGGCGAAACGTACACGCCTAAGGAGGTTATCAAGGTTATCGTGCGGGTTTTGGATGTGGATGATGGGAGTGTGGTTCTTGATCCGGCTTGTGGTTCTGGTGCTATGCTTATTGAGGCGTACAATTACGTGAAAGATGAGAAGCTTAATGGCAGAAAGCCTAGTTTGGAGCTTTTTGGGCAGGAACGTAATGAGATTATGGCTGTGATTGCGAAGATGAACCTTATTCTTCATGGAATTGAAGGTTATCAGATTTACATTGGAGACAGCCTTACTAACCCTCGGTTTGAGCGTGCTGATTATGTGATTGCTAATCCACCGTGGAATCTAGACGGGTATGATGAGAGCAATCTTGGGGAGCCGTCGGTTAGAAGGATTTACACGAGTTTGGGTGTAAGTGGTTTTACGCCGAAGAATACGGCGGACTGGGCTTGGATACAGCTGATGGCACATTTTGCAAGCAAAAAAGTGGGAGTTGTTTTAGACCAAGGCGCATTATTCAGGGGAGGCAAAGAAGGAAACATTCGGAAGGCGGCTGTTGAAAAAGATCTCATTGAGGCTATTGTGTTGTTGCCTGAAAAACTTTTTTATAATGTTCCAGCGTCGGGAATTATTTTGATTCTTAATAAAAGTAAACCAGAAGAAAGAAAAGGAAAGATTTTGTTTATAAATGCGTCTAGAGAGTATGAGAGCCACCCGGAAATTAGGCGTCTGAATATTATTTCTGAGGGTAATATGCGGAATATTGTTGAGGTTTACAGGCGGTTTGAAGATGTTGAAGGTTTTGCGAGGGTTGTTTCTGTTGGTGAAGTTAGGAAGAATGATTACAACCTCAACGTGACTCTCTATGTTCATCCAAAAGAAGAGGATGCGCAAATAGATTTGTCTACAGAACTCGTGGAGTTTGAGAAGATAGAGGCTGAGGAGAAGGATGCTGTTCAGAAGGCAATAGGCTACATAAAGGGAGTTGTGGAGGCTAGCCTTAGATGAGCAAAATGACTGACGATGAAGTTCGTAAGGCAATACTTGAATATTTGTATAGGATTCATGATGCTCGGAGTCTGAAAAGTGCTCGTGCTTCTATAGGTCAGCTTAAACAAGATCTCAAAAAGTTGGGGCTTAAAGAACGGGAAATAGTTCGTAATTTGGATTATTTGATCCAGTCGCGTTGGGTGACTGTTGAAACTGAAGAAACGGAATTTAAAACGCCTAGAGGCTTCATTAAGAAACAAGTAAAACCGTATTATAAGATTTCAGATATTGGAATAACTTATTTTGAGGGGCCTTCGGAGTTTCAGAGGGTTTCTAAGTCGTTTTCCGGCATAAATATTACTAATGTTCAAGGTGTTACGGTTGTTGGAGATCAAAATGTGGTTGTGAACACTCAGTATCTTGATTTGTATAGAAGGCTTTCGCTTTTGTCTGAGGCGGTTAGGGGGTCTGCTCAGTTAAGTGATAAAGAGAAACTTGATTATGTGACGGAAATAGAGACTATAAAGGATCAGCTTGCTAAGCAGTCGCCTGATAAAAGCATAATAAGGCTTGCGTGGGAGAAGCTTAAGCCACTTGCAACAGTATCTGGTGTGATGAGCTTTTTCAAGCAAGTAGCTGAATTAATTGGGAGGCTACTAATTTGACAGCCGTGATCAATTTTTGCAAAGAAACAAATTTCCAAGAAGATCCAGAAATAGGAAAATTGCCGAAAGACTGGAGAATTAAGGAAATAGGCGAACTGTTTAATGTGGAAACTGGAACAACGCCTTCAACGAAGAAACTGGATTACTGGAATGGAGATATTAATTGGTTTACCCCTTTGGATTTAAGTAAATTAAATGGAAAAATATTGATTGGAGAAAGTGAGCGGAAAATCACGCCTAAAGCATTGAAAGAATGCAATTTAACGCTTATGCCACGAGGCTCTATAATCCTTTCAACTCGTGCTCCGGTTGGATATGTAGCTGTTTTAGAGCAGAAAGGCACATTTAACCAGGGTTGTAAAGGTTTAATCCCAAAGAATGAGGAAAAAGTTCACTCGCTATTTTATGCTTACTATCTCTTATTCCAAAAACAAAAATTGGAACACTTGAGCGGTGGCAGTACATTTAAAGAATTATCCAAAACTATGCTGGAGAGTTTCAAACTTCCACTACCAACCTTCTTTGAGCAAGAGAGAATTTCTGAAGCTCTTTTTAGTGTTGATTTGGCTGTTCAGAAAATTGATGAAGCTATTGCAAGGGCTGAGCGCTTAAAGAAAGGCTTAATGCAACAGCTACTAACAAAAGGAATAGGACACAAAGAATTCCAAGAAACACCAATAGGAAAAATACCCAAAACATGGAATGTTACCAAGTTAGGAGATGTTGCCGAATTCAAGAACGGCATTAATTTCAGTAAAGAAAGGAAAGGAAACAATGGAATCCTAACCGTCGACGTATTGAATATGTATGGGAACAGCATTTACATAGATTTTACAAACCTTTACAGAGTAAAAATTTCTGTGGAAGATGAGTACCTACTAAATAAAGGAGACATCTTATTTGTTCGCTCATCATTAAAAAGAGAAGGAGCCGGATGGGCCAGTTTATTTAATGGATGGAACGAACCAGTTACTTTTTGCGGCTTTATAATACGAGCGAGATTAAACAACGCAAATATTTTACCGGAATTTCTCACATACTTTTTAAGAAGCGATTTTGCGAGAAAAGAACTCGTTGCTGGTTCTGGTCAAGTTGCCATTACTAATATAACCCAAGGGACTCTTAAGCGCTTGAAAATCCCTCTGCCTTCGCTTTCAGAACAACGCAAAATCATCGATATCCTTTCTTCGGCGGAAGATATTTTGCGTTTTAAGAAACAAAAGAAAGAGAAGCTTGTTAGGATGAAGTGGCGGTTAATGGATTTGCTTTTGACTGGTAAGGTTAGGGTGAGCGCATGAACGATTTTCCTGAATTTTCTGGCTCTTTGATTCCTGAATGGGCAGACGTTGAAGAGTTAAAACATAAACTTGAAAAGCTGAACTGGGAAAACGGCGAAAAATACGGCTTAACTGAAAACCTACTACTGGAAAATTTTATCCACGACACAATTTTTGAAAAAAAATTCAACGAGCTAAACAAAACCCTTTTAGAAGATTTAACCGAAGCCGAAAAACGAGAAGTCTTAGACTACATCAAAAACATACTAAAAAATGCTCCTGAAGACTCTCTCCTAGACTATCTAAAATACGGCGTAGAATACACCGTAAAAAGAAGAGAAAAAAGAACCTACCGCCTCATAGACTTCACAAACCCAGAAAAAAACAGCTTCATCTACGCCAGAGAAATAAAATATCCAGGTACACCAAGAAACACAAAACCAGACTTAACCCTCTTCATAAACGGAATACCCATCACAATAATAGAAGTAAAACCCTCAACAAGAATAGACTCCGAAGAAGAAGCCATAGACCAAATAAGAAGATACGAACAAGAATCCCCAGAACTCTTCAGATATACCCAACTCGCCATAGCCTACGCCCACAGAAAACTCTTCCTCCCAACATACCCAAACTGGAACAAAGAAACAAGACTAACACCAGCCCAACCATGGAAAATAGAAAAACAACAAGGAGAAAACACAATAAAAACAGAATCCATAGACCCCATACTACAGCCAACCGTGCTCCTAAACCTTATCAAATGGTTCACATTCTTCAGAGAAAAAGATGGAAAAACAGACAAAATCATAGGAAGATACAACCAATACACAGCAACGGAAAGAGCCCTACAACGAATAGTCGAATACCTAAACGGGCAAGAACAGATGGAAAGAGGATTGGTGTGGCACTGGCAGGGAAGCGGAAAAACCTACACCATGTTCTACATCGCAAACAAATACTTCGAAGAACACTTTGAAAGAAACCCCCTAATATTCTTCATCATAGACCGCATAGACCTACAAAGACAACTCAAAGACTTCCTAGAAGCCCTAAAAGCACCAAGATTCAAAAGCTACCTAAAACTCATCGAAAACATAGAACAACTAAAACAAGAAATAACCACAATAAAAAGAAGCGAATACAAACAAAACATCATAACAAAAGGAATCAACATAGTCCTAATCCAAAAATTCCAAAGAGAAGACTTCGAAAACCTCCTAATAAACCTAGCAAATGAACAACTCGAACACACCAAACAAACAAACAGAAAAGAATACGAAAAAATACAAAAAGAACTTGAAACTCTCCCACTAGACGAAAAAAGAAAAAAACTCATCGAGCTAGGCGGCATCCAAAAAAGAGAAATCCTCCTACTAATAGACGAAGCCCACAGAAGCCAATACGGTCTACTCGCCTCGATGATGAAAAACGTATTTCTAAACGCCATGAGATTCGCCTTCACAGGCACACCAGTCTTCCAATTCGAAAGAAACACATTCCTAGAATTCGCTCATCCGCCAAAAGAATACTACCTTGACATCTACTTCATAAAAGACTCCATAGACGACAACTTCACCCTACCAATAGTCTACGACGTAGTCCAAGAAGGGAAACCAGTCACAGAAGGCATCAAAATCCTCCTAAACGACGAAGACGTCAAAAAATACATAGAATACTGGCTCGAAACCTCCGAACAAGGAAGCCCAGCCGACGACATGGAAACATTCCTAGAAACAGACCAACCAGCAGAAACCCTACCACCCCAAAGCCTCCTCATAACCAAAAGTGAAATAAGACAACACCTAACCAAAGTAAAAGTCTTCCTAACAAACGAAAAAAGACTAGAAAAACTAGCCCAACACATAGCCCAAAGAATACAAGCCGACACAGAAAACTTCCAATTCAAAGCCATGGTCGTAACAGCAAACCGCGAAGCATGCGTCCACATGAAACAATTCCTAGATCGCGAACTCGAAAAACTGTACACTCCACGCTACGGTGACAATGTCAAAAAATGGACAGAAATCGTAATGACATACCAACACAACGACAGAGGAGCAATCTTAGACTATAAAGAACAAATAGCCAAAAAAAGAGGAAAAACCGATACAAACGAGATAAACACCGACATACAGCGAGAATTCAAAGAAGAAACAAACCCCAAAATTCTAATTGTCACAGACATGCTCATAACAGGCTTCGACGCACCAAAACTAAAAGTCATGTACCTCGACAAACCACTATACGAACACCGGCTCCTACAAGCAATAGCAAGAGTAAACAGACCATACAAAAACGAAATAGCCGAGAAAAAATACGGACTAATAGTAGACTCGATAGGCTTACTAAGACATGTCAAAGAAAGCCTAAGAAAATTCGAACTAATCGCCGACAACAGAATAGCCACAGACATAGAAGAAAACGTGCTGGGCATAATAGAAAAGAAAGTCGAAGAATTCAAACAAAACCTAAACAACATAAAACGAACTTTGAAAACACTAACAATAGAAGGTAGAGACCTCAACATAGACATCGACAAAATAAAAACAGAAATAAAAACCAACAAAAGAAAAGCCCTAGAAACCCTCAAAGAAACAATAGACCCAAAAACAAGAATAATAGCCGCACTCTGGAACACACCCGAAACCCAAACCCTACTAAACATGCTAAAAGAAACAATAGACCAATTCAAAGCGCTAGGCTCACACAGAGAAAAAATTCACTACGTCGAAGAAATAGAACTCCTATCATATATCTACGGAAAAATACTTTACTACATAAAAGGCGGAAAAGTCCCCAAAGAATTCTGGGAAGGACTAATAGAACTCATACACGAAAAAACCCTCGTAGACGAATTCCGCACAATAATAAAGACCGAAATAAACAACGAAATGCTAAAAACCACCCTACAAAAACTCAGAGAAAAAATCTCAGCCAAAGAAATCATCCAAGAACAAACAGTAGCAGACGCGTACAGAATTTTAAGAAGTCTCCTCGAAACAGACCTAGCCAACCCCGTGTACAAAGCAATACACGAAAGAATAGAAAAAGCAAGAGAAGCATGGACCACAAGAAACATAGACACCACACTCTTTATCAAAATACTCTCGGAATCAATGGAAGAAAAAATAAAATACGACGAAAAAATCGCAAACAAACCAATAATCGAAAAGATAACCGACACTGTAAACCTCTTGATAAACCAACAATTTGCAGACAAAAAAGAACTAACATTCAAACTAATAGAACTCAGAAAAACCCTTCCAGAAGCAATAAAAGCCACAAAAATCGTCACATACCACGAAAACACGCTCAGAACAGCCCTAATGAAAGACTTATTCAAAGAAATGAAAAAAGAAAAAGGAGACATAAAACAAATTCTACCAGAACTAAAAAACTTCGCAGAGATAGTCACCAAAGAATACATCATAGAAGAGATCGAAAAAGCCAGAAAAATGGGAGGCATCGCCGCTTGAACAAAGAACAATTAAAAGAAATCCTAAATGAAATCAAAGGCGACCTCCAAATCTCTGAAAAAATAAAAATAGAACTAAAACCCATGAAAACAAAAGCTGCATCTATATCCTTGAAAAGAAACACCGTACGAATAAACAAGAACATAATTCCACGTTTAGATAACGAATGCATTAAATATCTAATATTGCATGAACTCACGCACTACAAACTTAAAAGTAAATACCACAACGGCAACTTCTACGAACAACTACACAAAAAAGTGGACGACACAAAAGCAAAAGAGCTAGAAAGAAAAATTCTCACAATCCTCTTAGAACATAAATATTATAATTATAACTTTCAGGAGCATTCTCCCCATGCCCCTCTCAGAATCCAAAGAACATAAAACAATAAAACACGCAATCTCCACCAAATTGCAAGAGTGGACAGGTGCCACTCTCGAAGAATATCCTTCTGCCGGTCACGAGCTTGACGTCTTCGCTGTAACCCCAAACGGAATAAGCATTTATGTAGAAATAATATGGTCGCCCGCAAGACAAAATTTTTTCAGAGACCTCAGCCTGATTCAACAATCCGACGCAAACATAAAAATCATTATCGCAAGTCCAGAAATATTAACCAACGAAGATTATCAACGCGAATTCTCCAAAGTCGCGATATCAGAACGAAGAAAAGGCGTAGCAATGC
>Ga0078972_1005372_pt1 | contig 11331 bp, 8 predicted proteins | sample YelNatPaOPGAMG01_FD_67568 | JGI IMG/M metagenome (GOLD analysis project Ga0078972, IMG submission 67568) | Hot spring thermophilic microbial communities from Obsidian Pool, Yellowstone National Park, USA - OP-RAMG-01 (SPADES assembly) (version 2) | ecosystem: Environmental > Aquatic > Thermal...
CGGTTTTTCTGCCATAACTCTATAAGTTTTGGGATATCGTTTCTATATTGAGGACCAAATTTTTTAGCAGCGGAAAGCGATGAACCATCGCCTTGCATATTGAAAAACCAAACTTTTTCATCTTCATCTAATTTAGGCTGTGCCTTTTTCTTAAAAATTAATACTGATGTCTTAACTCCTGAATATGGTTGAAAAACTCCGGCTGGCATTGAAATAACTGCTTGAAGTTGGCATTTTTCTAAAAGATAGCGGCGAATTTCTTTATCGTCTTTATTCGTGCCAAAAAGAGTGCCTTCTGGCAAAATTATTCCGGCTCTGCCATTAGGTTTTAAAGCGTCTATAACATAACCTAAAAATAAAACTTGAGTCTTAGTTGATTTTACCGGCAAAGTTTTTTTAATCCTTTCTTTATCAACTTTTCCAGCAAAAGGCGGATTAGTTAATACAACATCATATCTTCTTAAATCTTCTTCCTCATCTGCTCCAGCTACGGTATCTTTTCTTTTAACATCTGATTCTTCAAGTCCATGTAAAAAGAAATTCATTAGAGTTAAACGAACCATTTCAGGATCTACATCTTGACCAAAGAAAGTTTCATGCTGTAAAAATTGCCACTGATTTTTATTTAATCTATCGCCGGGTCCTCGTTTTACGCCGTTATATTCTTCTATAAGCTTTGGATCTGAGTTTTGAAGTTTTATCCATTCATAAGCGGCAAGTAAAAAACCGCCGCTACCACAAGCAGGGTCAAAAACTGTTTCTCCAATTTTTGGATTTACCAGTTGCACTATATAGCGAATGATATGGCGAGGAGTTAAAAACTGACCTAATTCACCGGCTGCTTCAATTTGGTTTAATAATTCTTCGTATAAATCGCCTTTAACATCGGCGTCTAATTGAGAAAAATCAATTTCATCAATAATATCCAAAGCGCGTTTTAGGGTTACTTCATCTGGGATTAAAAATTTTGCTCCGTAAAACATTCTGCGGATATTTTCTCTGCCATTGCTAAGGTTTTCCATAAATGGAAATACCTCGTCTCTTACAAAATTAAAAAGTTCTTTTCCTGATTTGCGAACCCATTCTGACCAGCGGTATTTTTCATTCTCGCCAGCAAAAATTGATTTATATGTCCTTTGCGTTAACTTTGCTTCTTTTTCAAAGGCATTATCTTGCTCTTCAAGCATTTTTAAAAAGAAAAGAAAACTCATCTGTTGAATTCTGGAAACTGGATCCTTCAAACCAGCCCCCCAAAGATAATCATTCAAACGAGTAAATTTCTGTTTAAATTCTTCCCTTAATTGAATAACTTTTGTGTCCATATTTTATACAAAAACCTCTTTATTTAATTCCTGTAAAGTTTTTTGGATTTCTTTTTCGCCAAAAATTTTTAAAATAGCTGGCAATCCACCAAATTGCGTAAACAATGGTTGATTAAAAATAGAAATATCAACTTTTTCTTTATTTGCCAAGTATTGACCTTTTATCATTCTTAAAATTTTGGCTTGTCGGCTATCAAACTTTTTTTCAATTAACCATGCTTCAAATAAATCATTGATTCTATTTTCTTGTCTTTTTTCTTCTGTTGGTAGTTCATACACTTTTAAAGCTGCTTTGACAAATTCTGAAAGCGTCCCTTCTGGATAATGGTAAGCAACCCTAAGGTTGGCTTCGTTAAAATAAAAATCTGGGGAATTAAGCTTTTCTGATAATTCCCGAATTTCTTCATTTGTTAGTTCTCTGCCCTTTTTTATTTTCTTAATTAACGGATCTGCATCGGCTTTTGTTTGAATTACTTTTTCCCAATTAACGCGGTAATCATCAATGTCTATACTTTCCCCCTCTGGACCAACTTCTACATATTCCCGTTTAACAACCATATCTACGTTTTCTGGCGCATCCTCAGGAACTTGAACAAATACTTTTTTGATATTTTCAGGAATTTCTCTTTCTTCTTTAGTTAATTCTTCCGGTTCAGTCCCCCAAGGAATACCGCGACGATGCTCTAAAATTTCTGAATAAGGATTATAGCTTTCATCATTAAATTTACGTGTAACTCCGACAAAATCGTAAATTCTAAATGATAATTTGCCAATTTCCGGACAAAGCCGAGCCCCCCTGCCTCTCATTTGCTGATATAAAATCGCAGATTTTGTTGGTCTAACCATTAAAATATTTTCTACTTTTGGCGCATCAAAACCGCAATCTAACATCCCCACAGAAACCGCCACATAAGGCAAATCTTCTTGTTTAAACCTTTTTATAGCTTGTTCAACATCTGGTACATTTGAAGTAATAACCTCAGCAAAACGTCCCTTAAATTCCGGGTATTCCTGATTAAAATAATATGCTAATTGAGCAGCGTGTTTTTGAGTAACTGCAAAAACAATTGCTTTTCTATGTCTTTTAGGTTGGCGTTTTTCTTCCTCTTCTTTATATGCTTTCACTATTTGCTTATTTCTTGCCGGCACATTAATAATTCTTTCCAAATCTTCAGGATTATAATCTTCTTCTTCATATCTAATCCCTTCCAAAGAAACTTTTGTATCAATTCTTATAATTTCATAACCAGCAAGATAGCCTTCTCTAATTCCATCGCGAATACCATAAACAAAAGTAGGCTTTCCTCTCTGTTCTTTTTCATCCCAACAATCAAAAAGTTGGTAGGTATTTCTATCAATATATCTTGAAGGAGTAGCGGTAAGACCAATTTTTATACCATAGAAATAATTTAAGACGGATTTATAAAGATGATAGATTGACCGATGTGCCTCGTCGGAGATTACTAAATCAAAATAACCGCTCGTGAAATTTCGTAATTGAGAATAAATTGTTGGAAGTGTACCAATAATAATCGAGCTCTCTTTCTTTTGCTTACCGCCATAAAGGAGTTCTGAAGGATACTCTTTAAGTAAGTCATTAAAAGTATTTTGGGCTTGCTTGCCTAATTCAATTCTATCTACCAAAAATAAAACTCGTTCAATGAGACCGGCTTCAAACATCCTTTTTATCTGCAGACCAATAGTTAAAGTTTTTCCAGTACCAGTTGCCATTACTACTAACATCTTTTTTTTGCCAGATTCTATTGCTTTTTCAATAGCTTGGATTGCTGCTTTCTGATAAGGACGAACTTCTCTAATTCCGCCTTGAACAAATACTTTATTAGGAATAGGTATTTCAGATAGGGGCCTTTTTAGCTTTCTTAAAAATAAAAGTTTTTCTAAATCCCTTTGAGAAAAGAATGTCATTACCTTCTGCTCGGGATAATTTTTATAATCCCAAAAATAAATATCTTCACCATTAGAAAGAAAAATAAAATCCACTCCAAAACTTTTAGCGTATTCTAAGGCTTGATGTTTACCAACTTCCGGATCAATTGAAAATCTTTTTGCCTCAATTACCGCCAAAGGCCTTCCTCTTCTGTCTTTTAATAAATAATCTGCCCTTCCTTTTTTAGATGTTACTTCTGTAGAAACCTGATTTTTATCTTCAATATTCCAACCAGCTTCACGAAGTTTTCTATCAATAATAATTCGTGTATCACTTTCACGCAAAACGCTGCCACTTGGAGGCTCTATGGTAAAATTCTCCTCTTGTGGCTTATAATTCTCGTTTTCCATAGCTGTTATTTTATTAAATCCTCAATGAAATTCCCCCCAGAAATGATAATCTTTGGAATGGTCGGGGCGGTGAGATTTGAACTCACGACCTTCTGAACCCCATTCAGACGCGCTACCAAGCTACGCTACGCCCCGACCATTAAACCTCTCAGGTCTTCATATAAAATTTTATCGTATCCGCCATTTATTTCAACACAAAATAATCTGAAATTATTTCCAGCCAAAACAGGATGCGAAAAATCCATGTTAACCCGCAAAATTCCCTCACTCCGTAATAATTCAAGTATGCAGCTTTACGCTTGAATGATAATCCGTTTACAGACCAATAAACATATTCGGTTGAATTTTTAATTCTCCGTTTCCGTCTAATCCTGTGGTGGAGAGAGTTCGGCAGAGAGCAATTGTTGCAGAAACATGTCGTTGTAGAAATAAACACTATATCAGGAATCGTTTATGAAATTGGCAAATATTTTGAAAATACAGTTTAAGAGGTATGAAAGGGCTTTCACCCTGATTGAGTTGCTTGTGGTGATTGCCATAATTGCCATTCTTGCATCTATGCTCCTGCCATCTCTGAGCAAGGCAAAAGAAAGCGCCCGTCGTATTGGTTGCCTTAATAATTTGCGTCAACTTGGGCTTTCGCTTCTTATGTATGCGGATGATAACGAAGGCGAGTTCACCCCTCGCGGCGCGCCTCTTTGGTATGAGCGGTTGAAACCTTATTACAAAGCGCCTAATATACTAAAATGCCCCAGCGACTTCGAAGGTCCAAACACAGCAACCCCCGGCAGAAGTTATATAATAAACGGATGGGGGGATTATTTTGAACAAACGCTCGACCCCACAAACTGGGTTGCCTTCCAGAATTATGGTTATCCGCATGGTATCAGGCAGGTAGTCATAAAAAATCCGTCCGAAACAATCACATTCGGGGAAAAACTTACAGAGTCTTCCCATGTCCACATGGATTTTTGGCAAAATAATGGCAACGACCTCGAAGAGGTTGACCACATGCGTCATGGCGCAGGCATGCATACCAAGGCAGGCGGTTCAAACTATGCCTTTGCCGATGGCAGTGTAAGATATTTGAGAGCATACGGCGATATATATCCGGTCAATCTGTGGGCGGTAACCGACCTTTGGCGAACCAATACATTCCCGGAAATCAGAAAATAAACCCGGAAAAATCCTGCAATCCTGACCTTACCGACGGCTTCTGCAATATATCCACGCACGGGATGGATTTTTCTTTTGCATTGAAACAAGCGGTTTTTTGAGCGAATTTTATCTGGTTATGAAAGTAATTAAAAATATTGCCGCAATGCAAAGGTTCGCCCTGAAGGCAAAGCGGGAAGGGAAAAAAATCGGGTTCGTCCCGACAATGGGGTTCCTGCACGAAGGACATCTGAGCCTTATCCGCAAAGCGCGGCAATTGTGTAAAAAAGACGGCATCGTAGTCGTCAGCATCTATGTGAATCCAACCCAGTTCGGTCCAAATGAGGATTTTTCGAAATACCCACGCAATCTGGAGCGGGATTTAAAACTGTGCAAATCCGCCGGCGCAGACGTTGTTTTTACCCCGACAGATGACGAGATGTATCCCGGAAAATCTCAGGGTCTATACAGCGTTTATGTGGTCGAGGAAGAACTTTCAAAGACGATGGAAGGCGCTTCCCGTCCCGGACATTTCCGCGGCGTTACGACAGTGGTCGCAAAGTTGTTCAACATTGTCCAGCCGGACGTGGCAATCTTTGGCGAAAAAGATTATCAGCAGGCGGCAATTATCCGCAGAATGACAGACAACCTGAATTTCCCGGTCAAAATAATTGTTGCGCCAACAGTCAGAGAACCGGACGGTCTGGCAATGAGTTCCCGGAATACTTATTTAAACGAAAATGAACGCAAACAGGCAACCGTCCTTTATAGGGCAATCTGCCTTGCAAGGGAAAAGGTCGCCTCGGCGAAATCCCCGCTGAATGCCGCCGATTTAAAAGCCGAACTTAAATCTTACATCGAAAAAGAACCATCAGCGCGCCTTGATTATGTAGAATTTTTCAATCCCGACACTTTAAAACCCGTCGAACAGGTCAAAAAAGGCGACCACATGGCGCTTGCTGTTTTTATCGGAACAACAAGATTGATTGATAACGGCAGACTGTAGCGTTTTGCCGGCGATAGTTTTTGCAGATGACTATTTCCGAAATTCGCAAAATATTAGCCGAATACGATATCCGCCTGACAAAACAGTTGGGACAGAACTTCCTTCACGACGCAAATCAGCTGCGTAAAATTGTCGCCTTTGCCGAACTGACCCCTTCCGATAGCGTAATCGAAATCGGACCCGGACTCGGTCCGCTTACAGAATTGCTGCTACGTCAGGCAAACGAGGTGCTGGCAATTGAAAAGGATGAAAGACTGTTCGAAATCCTCCAGAAACGGTTCGCAGATTTTAAAAACCTGAAATTAATTAACGCAGACGCCCTGATTTATCTTAAGAAATGTTCGGATGATTTCAGCAACCGCAGCGTTGTGTCGAACCTGCCATATTCCGTTGCCTCGCCAATACTTGTGGAATTTGCCAGAAGAGAAACGCCGCCAAAAAAAATGATTGTAACCGTTCAACTTGAAGTGGCGCAAAGGCTAATGGCTCGGCATTCGACGGAAGATTACGGCGTCCTGACGCTTCTTGTCCAAATCCGTTATAAACCTGTGGATTACTTTAAAATCCCGTCCTCCTGTTTCTTCCCCGAACCAAAAGTGGATTCTGCATGTGTAATCTTCCCAACTTATTACTTCTGCCCGAATAAACCCACGCTGGATGTCCGAGTGAATCACACCGGCGGCTTCAACCGCAGTCATCCCCTGCTTTATCAACCAAGCCCGGTTTTCTTTACCGCCGACGGTAAAGAAGCACGAGTAACCGCTTTCTTTCAAAGCGCGGACAAGGAACGTGTCGAAATTTTCCAGCTCATCTTTGCTGGCAGTTACAACTGGTTTTAATGTATAGAGCGCGTGTATTGACAATATCTTTAATTCATCCTGCGATAAACCGTTGTTCCTCACTAACTTGCCGCTTTCAAGGCACGCCTTTGCCTTTTCCAGAACATCTGCTTCGCTTTTCGGCGGATTTCTCTGAAGCCTGTTCTCAATAAATTCAAGGTCAACTAACAACAGGTCAACGAAACTCTCTTCGGAAACAACAATAGTATCTGCCGTCGGCAGTTCCTTTGAATCCGCAACGTCAACTTGTATGTAAGTCTTTTTATCGGCTTCGACAAGCCTGTGAGCTTCGTCGAGCCTTGGGTCTTTTACATTATGTTTTCCAAACGGTATTCCGTTAATGCCAAATAAAACAACTTTCATAGCGCAAAATCCGCTTAACCGCGGTTTTAAGATTTTTACGGGAAGCAGCCCGGTGAACCAAACCGCGAAATAGTTGTAAATATAATCCCACACGGAAATAATTCAATATTGATTCAGGCAACCGGTAATAACCATGCCAGTCAGAAATTCAGAACCTTTTGAGTATAAATGTGTTTTGTTTAATGGCTGTTTTGTGGAAACAGCGTCGTCCTAATAAGCTTTTTCGCCATACTAATCGCTTTTTTAAAGGCTGCTTTGCGGGGGAAAAGGGTCGTCTTAATGAACAGACAAAATCCGCATCACCGTTTCCTTAGTCTGTAAAATCTGCTTTTGGTTTGCAAATCAGGCAGGATTTCAAGGAAATAATGAGTTTCATTGGACTGAATGCCGGAAAAAACCGGCGTCCATACGCCATTTAGTTCGCTCGTAAATTCGGGGATAAAATCATCACGTATTTGCCATCTCAGGACAAGTTTATCCGGTTGTTTCAAAAGTTCGAGCGCCACAGGTTGCGGCACAGGTGGCGAGTATTCCGGCTGCCAGTATGAGCCCGGTATCGGCGGCAAACCCATCAACATAAGCGCAATGTTCGCTGTGTCTCCATTACGCAATGGCTGGGGGACTCTGGCGTCCTGAACAACACGGTTCGTCCCAGGATCAAACCTGTTGGAAAAATAATGATACAAATCCGTTCCGGGCAAAAATCCCGGCGCCTTTATGAAAATTGGTATTGTGTAGTTATACAGCCTCGATGGGTCGAAATGCTGAGCCAGCGGGTCCGGGTCTCCACCGCCGCCATGGTCGGCAGTCACAATAATTGCCACGTCGTTGGAAAGTGCAGGGTTTCTGTCAATAACATTCAGAATCTGACCAATCCAGCCATCAATCGAAACAAGCGCATTGCTCCATTGCGGTGAAAACCATCCGGAACTGTGTCCAATAGTATCTGTCTCCACAAAATGGAAGAATGTGTAATTCGGCGGATTTGTCGCCAGCAAGTTTGTCATAGTCGCCAGAAGCGTGGGACTTTGACTTGCTATCTGCGCATAATCGTATTTTTTTCTCCCGTTGTCTACGCCGATCGTATCAGGAGCGCCGTTGGTAGCATTATAACTGTCTATGCACGGCGATAATTTTGTCTTGCCAAGAAACACAGCCACAGAATAACCGCGGTCGTGAACAACATCCATGAAACTGGCTTTGTAAAACTTCGGATCTACGTTATGGATTATCCCGGAATACGCGGTAAATCCATGATTGACATTTGTGGCAACGCCGCCGGGCTGAAGAGTGGGTCGTGCTGTGAAAATTGTAACGTGTCCCGGCACTGTCTCGGAATAATCGTAATCGCACCGCGCGTTAAATGTAAATGCCCCTTCTCGTTGCAATCTTTTGAAGTTCGGGAAAGCCGCCGCATTCGTCTCCAGAAATCCTTTGACAAAATAACCGCCTACCCCGTCAACGGTAATATGAATTACATGCGACACAGCCCCCTGCGAGGAATAAATCCCCAAAAGAACAATAGACAAGATAAAGATTAATTTCCCGCGCATTGCGTTTTTTTAAAAATACCCGATGCCGCTTTTTTCCGCAAACAAAAACGAAGATAAAAAGTCGTAGCTTAATTAAATCTTTTTTACTCTCCGATAATTTTCACAAGAACCCGTTTTCTGCGCCGGCCATCAAATTCGCCGTAGAAAATCTGTTCCCATGGACCTAAATCCAACTTGCCATTTGTGATTGCAACCACGACCTCTCTTCCCATTATCTGTCTTTTTATATGTGCGTCGGCATTGTCTTCACCGGTGCGGTTATGGCGATATTTTGAAACCGGTTCATGTGGCGCCAGTTCCTCCAAAAACTCATCAAAGTCTTCAATCAATCCCGGCTCATCATCATTTATAAACACGCTTGCCGTTATGTGCATTGCGTTAACCAGACATAACCCCTCTTTTACGCCGCTTTTACGGACAAGTTCTTCGACCGTGTCTGTAATATTTATGTAATCCCTTCTATGCGGCGTGTTGAACCAAAGATATTCAGTCAGACTTTTCATGAGCGCTATTTTAATGGCTGGCTATACCACTACGGCAAGAATTATTCTCTTTCAGAACCATTTTATTTTCCCATATCAAAAAATCTTGCAAGGTTGACTACACACCGTATATCTGCCGTTTAGCCTTCAAATAAATTTGCTGACGAAGTCCCTCAGTTCCTTTGCATTATATGGTTTCTGCAAAGCCCCTATAAAACCGAATTTTTTGAAATCGGCAATTACCGGGTCAACTGCAAATCCTGTGGAAATTACCGCTCGCACATTCGGGTCTATCTTCTTTAATTCGACCAGCGTCTCTTTCCCACCCATCCCGCCTTCAACTGTATAATCAAGTATTACAAGGTCGTAAGGTGTTCCTGCTTCCATTGCGTCCCTATATTTATCGATCGCCTCTGACCCGTCGTAGCAGATGTCCGGAATATATCCAGCCTGTTCAAGAATAATCTTTACAAGTTCGCAAATGCTTTGCTCGTTATCCATAAACAATATTTTTTTGCCGCGCGGTCTGGAAACAGGAACATCTGTGGTCTTTTGCTCCTCTTCCACGATCTTTGACGCTGGAATATAAATCGTAAACGTATTTCCTCTCTCGGGAATTGATATTACATCTATCTTACCGCCATGACGTATGATAATTAGTTTCGACGAGGCAAGTCCAAGTCCACTCCCGATTCCGAGATTTGTCGAATACGGCTCAAACAATTTAGCCAGTCCCTCAGGGGACATCCCCCTACTGTGGTCCTGCAAAACAATTTTAACATAATCTCCGGGCTCCAGTCCCTTCTCCTCTGAATCTTTATCAATAGTTGCTCTGGAAACACTTATAAACAATGAACCTTTTCTGTTCATCATTGCAACCGAGTAACAGATTAAATGCGTAATTGCCTGTTCCAGCAAGGTGCTATCTCCCTCTACATACACAGGCGTCTCCGGTAAATCGTAACTTGCCATCGTGGATGAACCATATAATCCAACCGCTGCCGCCTGTTTTATCACAGGAATTATGTCAATCCGTTTCTTCACAGGCTCGCCGCCCTTCGTAAAGATAAGCAATTGTCCAGTGATATTTCTTGCCCGGAAACATTCTCTTTCTGCCCTTTCGAGTAAAATCCATGAGTCGCTGCTTCTGTCAATTGACGTCTTCAAAATCGAGATGTTCCCCAAAATCGCCGTCATTATGTTATTAAACTCGTGCGCCAGACCGCTTGCAAGTCTTTCGAACATCTCGAGTCGCGCGGCTTTTATCATCTCTTCCTGACGCTGATGCTTCTCTGTAACATCTCGGAAAACAAGAACCACACCCACCGTACGTCCATCAGTTGCCTTTATAGGGGCGGCGCTGTCTGCGATTATCCGTTCCGTATTATCCTTTGCTATCAGCAATGTGTTGTTTGCAAGTCCGCAGATTACCCCTGTTTCCAGCACCTTCTTGACCGGATTAAGGGCAGGCGCACGCGTCTGGGCATTAACAATCACAAATACCTCTGTAAGCATCTTGCCAATCGCCTCTTCTTTTTTCCATCCGGTCAAACTCTCTGCGACACGGTTCATAAGAACAATCCGCCCTTCAACATCAGTGCTTATTACCGCATCGCCAATAGACGCCAGCGTTATTTCGAGCATTTCTTTCTCACGCGCCAAATGTTCCTGAATATTCTTTAACTCGGTTATATCCTTGCTGATTCCGAATATCCCGACTATCTTTCCGTCCTTGTCTCTGTAAGGCATTTTTGTCGTTAGGGCGTATGTCGTCCTGCCATCATTCCACGTTTTCTTTTCAACCTTACCGATTATTGGCACACCCGTTTTTATAATCTGCTGTTCATCTTCAAATGCCTGGCGCGCATGTTCTTCACTGAACAAATCAAAATCAGTTTTACCAATCAACTCCTCCTGGCTCTTAGCGCCTGTTTTACGAAGAAACTCTTTGCTCAATCTCAGGAATCGAGAATTTAAATCCTTAAAATATACTGCGTCAGTGATATTATCCATCAATTCATTAAACATGTGATTTTCGTACTCAATCTCCTTAATTAGTTCTGCTTTTTCTTTGTTCTGTTTTTCAAGGAGTTCCTTTGCTTCCTTAATTTCTTTCAGAAGTTCAAGCGTCTTATGATGAGACTTAATCTGATACAATATAAATAATGAGAAAATCAGCGCTATTAATCCTCCGCTTAATAATATTACTTCGGACAACATTGTCTGCTTATGTGTCTCAAAATCTACAGTGGACGTAATAATTAGTGTGACAGGCTTTCCGCAGAAAGTGTCTTCAAATACTTTTTTGAACTT
>Ga0078972_1015907_pt1 | contig 11331 bp, 11 predicted proteins | sample YelNatPaOPGAMG01_FD_67568 | JGI IMG/M metagenome (GOLD analysis project Ga0078972, IMG submission 67568) | Hot spring thermophilic microbial communities from Obsidian Pool, Yellowstone National Park, USA - OP-RAMG-01 (SPADES assembly) (version 2) | ecosystem: Environmental > Aquatic > Thermal...
GAGTTGCAGGAACAGTTGCAAACAAACTTATAGAAAGATTTAATCGTCCTGCCTTTGTATTTTCTATTCAGGATGAAAAGGCAAAAGGTTCAGCAAGAAGTCCTTCCGGTATCAATCTGCAGGATTTATTAATCAACAGTAAGGAATTGCTTATAAGATTTGGTGGACATAAACAGGCTGCTGGAGTAACTCTTTTAAAGGAAAATCTTCCACTATTCAAAGACAGGGTTTGTAGTCTTGCAAAAGACATTTCAATTGAAGATAAAAACATACTTAATCTTGATGCTGCTGTTAGTCTTTCAGAAATAAATGAAAAAGTTGCAGAAGAGATAAAACTTCTTGAGCCATTCGGAGAAGGCAATAGAGAACCTCTTTTTGGTGCAAAAGAACTTACTGTGGTAAATTTAAGAAAAGTAGGCAACAATCACCTTAAAATGTTTTTAAGACAAAATGGAAGCAGTATTTCAGCCATAGGGTTTGATATGGGAGAGGAAAATATTCTTGAAGGATGCCTGATTGATGCTGCATTTATTCCAGCAATAAATGAATGGGAAGGGATGAAAACCCTTCAGCTTCAGCTAAAAGCATTAAGGAGAACAAAGAGATGAGATTTACTGTAAATGATTTATTTAACAAAAAAAAGCAGGGGCAAAAAATAACCATGCTTACAGCCTATGACTATCCATTTGCTCATCTTGTTGATGAGGCAGGTATAGATATGATTCTTGTAGGAGACTCTCTTTCAATGGTAATTCAGGGGAATGAAACAACCCTGCCTGTAACAATGGATGAGATGCTCTATCATACTAAAATAGTTGTCAATTCAACAAAAAGAGCAATGGTTGTCGCTGATATGCCTTTTATGTCCTATCAGGTAAGCATAGAGGAAGCTGTAAGAAATGCTGGAAGATTTGTTAAAGAAGCAGGAGCACAGGCTGTTAAACTTGAAGGAGGAAGAGAAATCCTCCCTCATGTAAAAGCAATTACCGAGGCAGAAATTCCTGTTATAGGTCATTTAGGACTGACACCACAGGCAATTCTCCGAATGGGAGGATACAAACTTCAAGGAAAAACTAATGAGCAGGCAAAAAGGATAAAAGAAGATGCTTTAAGTTTACAGGAAGCAGGAGCAATAGCAATTGTTCTTGAATTAATACCTTCAGAGTTAGCTCAGGAGGTCACAGAAAAACTCCATATACCTACAATTGGAATTGGTGCGGGTCCACACTGTGATGGACAGGTTTTGGTTATTTATGACCTGCTTGGACTTTTTGAAAAATTTACCCCTAAGTTTGTAAAAAAATATGCTAACTTAAGAGAAAATATACTTAATGCAGTAAAGCAATTTAAAGAAGAGGTTGAAAAAGGTGAGTTTCCAGGTAAAGAACATTCTTTTTAAAGGGGAGGCAGATGCTAACACCAGATAAACAATTTGAAATAATAAAGAGAGGAACTGTAGAGATAATCCTTGAAGATGAACTTAAAAAAAAGCTTGAACGCTCTTATAAAGAAGGTAAGCCATTAAAAATAAAAGTAGGATTTGATCCAACTGCTCCAGATATACATCTTGGACATACTGTCCTTCTTGAAAAAATGAGACAGTTTCAGGAACTGGGACATGAGGTTATATTCCTAATCGGAGATTTCACAGGAATGATAGGAGACCCATCAGGCAAGACTGAAACAAGAAAGCCTCTTACAAGAGAGGAAGTTTTAAAAAATGCAGAGACATATAAAGAGCAGGTTTTTAAAATCCTTAATCCAGAAAAAACAGTTATAACTTTTAACAGCGAGTGGTTTGGACACATGACAGCACTTGATATGTGCAGGCTTGCAGGAGCGGAGACTGTTGCAAGAATGCTTGAAAGGGAAGACTTTAAAAAGAGATTTGCAGAAGGACGCTCCATAACAATTCTTGAATTTCTATATCCTTTGCTTCAGGCTTATGACTCAGTTTATCTAAAAGCAGATATAGAACTTGGAGGGACTGACCAGAAGTTCAATCTTTTGATGGGAAGACAGTTAATGAAAATTTATGACATAGAGGAACAGGTTGTAATAATGATGCCACTTCTTGAAGGTCTTGATGGTGTACAAAAGATGTCTAAGAGTCTTGGTAACTACATTGGAATTAATGAACCACCTGATGAGATGTTCGGGAAAATAATGTCAATCAATGATGAATTAATGCTTAAATACTACGAACTATTAAGCCACATTTCAATTGAAGAGCTTAATGAGCTTAAAAAGGGTATAAAGGAAGGGAAAATTAATCCAAGAGATGCTAAAGAAGCTCTGGCAATAGAAATTGTCACAAGGTACCATAATAAAGAGCTTGCAGAAAAAGCAAAAGATAGGTTTATAAAACTTTTCAGGCAGAAGGATATTCCTGATGATATTTTATCTGTTGAGATTAAAGATGAAGGTGAAGGAGTATGGATACCAAAAATAATGAAAGAATACGGACTTGTAAAAAGTACATCTGAAGCCATAAGACTTATAAAACAAGGTGCAGTAAGATTGAATAATGAACAAATATCAGACCCTCAAATCAAAATAAAGAAAGGTGAGTATATTTTAAAAGTTGGTAAAAGAAGATTTATAAGAGTTGATATAATTTAAAAGAGTTTCTATTAATTCTTCCTCTTTAACTGTTTTAACAATTTTGCCTTTTACAAAAACAATTCCCTGTTTTTTCCCTCCTGCAATTCCAAAATCAGCCTCTTTTGCTTCACCTGGTCCGTTTACTGAACATCCCATAACAGCAATTTTTAAAGGTTCTTTTATATCTTTTAAGGCTTTTTTTACTCTTTTCACCATCCTTTTTATATCAATCTCACATCTTCCGCATGTAGGACAGCTAATTATCTCAATACCTGCCTGCCTCAATCCTGTAACTCTAAGTATTTCATAAGCAACTCTGACTTCAGTTATAGGAGAATCTGTAAGTGAAACTCTTATTGTATCGCCAATTCCTTCAAGCAAAAGAAGTCCTATTCCAATAGAACTTTTCACAACACCTTCTGGCACAGGTCCTGTTTCTGTGATACCCACATGGAGTGGATAGTCATATTTACTGCTAAAAAGCCTGTAAGCTTCAACTGTTTTTAATACATCAGAGGCTTTCAGTGAAACTTTGATATCATGAAAATCTTGTTTTTCAAGAATTTCAATATGCCTTTCAGCAGCTTCAACCATTGCTTCTGCTGAAGGATGTCCATATTTGTCAATCAAATCTTTCGGCAAAGAACCTGAATTAACTCCTATACGGATAGGAATTTTCTTGTCTTTTGCAGCACTTACAACTTCTTTTACTTTCCAATTATCGCCTATGTTACCTGGATTTATCCTTAAACCATCAACTCCCTGACGGATTGCTTCAATTGCAAGCCTGTAATTAAAGTGAATATCAGCAACTATGGGAATTTTTATCCTCTTTTTTATTTCTCCTAAGATTTTTGCTGCATTCATGTCAGGAACTGCTAATCTAACTATTTCACAGCCTGCCTGTTCAAGTTGCTTTATCTGCCTTACTGTTGCTTTAATGTTTCTTGTATCTGTTTTGGTCATTGACTGAACAGCAATTGGCGCTCCTTGTCCAATTGGAACTTTGCCAATATAAATTCTTCTTGTTTTTTTTCTCTGGATTTTATTCAACAGAGGATTCCTCTCTAATTTGGCTTATCGCAGAAAGATGACTCTTATAGTCCGTTGAAAATTCATGAGTTCCATCGCCACGAGAAACAAAATACAGATATGGAACATTTGCAGGATTTAATGCTGCAATTATTGATTTTAAACCGGGTGACGCAATTGGTCCTGGTGGCAGTCCTTTAATTATATAAGTGTTATAGGGAGTTTTATTTTTGAGGTCTGTCTTTTTAACCCCTTTATTAAACCTTTTTATTCCATAAATTGCAGTTGGGTCTGCCTGAAGAGGCATGCCAATCTTTAATCTATTATGATAAACTGCAGAAATAAGAACTCTTTCTTCGTCCAATTTTGCCTCTTTTTCAATTATAGAAGCAAGAGTTAATACCTGATTTACTGTCCAGCCCATTTTTTTTGTTTTATTTATAAGCTTTTCATTATAAACTTGCCAGAATTTTTTAACCATCATTGTTAAAATTTCATCAATATTCATTCCTTTTGGAATAGTATAAGTAGCAGGGAATAAATAACCTTCTATGCTCGGAGAATCTATATTAAGTGACTTCAAAAACTCTTTGTCAGTGGCAAGTTGCCATATTTTTTCTTTAAATTCAGGATTGATTGTCCCGAGCTTGTCAGCTATTTCATAAAGACTGTCTCCTTCAACCACTGTAAGTGGATACTCAATTATTCTGCCTTCAAGAAGTTTTTTAATAACTTCAAGCATTGTCATATTCTTTGTAATAAGGTAATACCCTGCTCTTGCTTTTTTTTCTATACCAAGTATTTTCCCTGTAATTATAAAAAGGTTTTCATCTTTTATAATCCCTTTTTCTTTAAAAGTAGATGCAATGAAGGAAAAACTCGCTCCCTTAGGTATGTATACTTCAGTGTCTTTCTGAATTCTTACAGGTTTAGTAAGCATTATAGCAACATATAGTGCAAGAAAACAGAAATATAAAAGGAAAACAAGAAAAAGAGCTTTCCAAAACTTCATTTATTAATATTATCAAATAGTTATATCAAATGGCAAATTTTATCCTAAGAATGCTGATATAAAAAGCTGTATTCCTGAAATTGCTATTAGGAAAAGGAGGGTTTTTCTCTAATCCCGTCATTCCGAGGGAGTAAATCCCCCGAAGCGCTGTCCTCAGCCGAAGCCCTGAGCTTATGCGAAGGGACTCTCTAATTGAAAATAAGGAAGGAGATTCTTCGCTATCGCTCAGAATGACAGAATAAGAAAACCAGAATGACCTCTTACTGTGTCACCCTATTTTCTCTTCTGTCACCCTTATTTCTCATTTGTCACCCTGAGGCGTAAGCCGAAGGGTCTCCTGTGGAGATTCTTCGCTATCGTTTACTCGGAAAAGGATGAGATTCTTCACTCCGCTGACGCTTCGCTCAGAATGACCCCTTTTGTCACCCTGACCCTCAGCCAAAGCCCTGAGCTTATACGAAGGGTCTGCGAAGGGTTCACAAAATCACCCGAAAAGAGAGCTCTATCGGCAACTTCAGGTGTATTTAAATCATTTGATATTTTCAATTTTTATGATAGAATTAAATATGAAGAAGAGGAGGAAAAATGCTTACAGAAAAAGTTAAAGCTGCTGGTTGAGCAGCTAAAATCGGTCCTGGGGACCTTGAAGAAATATTGAAAAATATACCTTTACCAGTTGACCCAAACCTTCTTGTAGGTTCTGAAGACTGGTCTGATGCGGGTATTTATCGCCTGAGGGAAGACCTTGCACTGGTGCAGAGTGTTGACTTTTTTACTCCTATCGTAGATGATCCTTATGATTTTGGACAAATCGCAGTCGCAAATGCCTTAAGCGATATATATTCAGCAGGTGCTAAACCGCTTCTTGCTCTTAATATTGTTTGCTTTCCAATAAATGATATGGATAAATCAATCTTAAAAGAAATTTTGAAAGGAGGTGCTGATAAACTCAAAGAAGCAGAAGCACTGATGATTGGAGGACATAGCGTTGAAGACCCTGAGATAAAATATGGAGTAGCTGTGACAGGTATTGTTCATCCTGAAAAGTTTGTTACAAATAAAGGAGCAAAAACAGGCGACCTTTTAGTCCTTACAAAGCCAATTGGAACAGGAATTTTATCCACTGCTGTTAAAGGAAAACTCCTTGACCCTGAAACAACAAAACTTCTCACTCAAACTATGGCTACATTAAACAGAGCAGCCTCGGAGGTAATGATGGATATAGGTGTTAATGCATGCACTGATATAACAGGTTTCGGACTGATAGGGCATGCTCTTGAGATGGCAAGAGCAAGCAAAGTAACAATAAAAATTTTCAAAGACAAAGTTCCCCTTTTACCAAAAGTATATGATTTTGCTTCAATTGGAATTGTTCCAGCTGGTGGAAAAAGAAATGTAAAATACTGCTCTAAATCAGTAGATACAGGAGACACAGATGCTATATTACTTGACATACTTTCAGACCCTCAGACATCAGGAGGACTTCTTATTTCAGTCCCACCAGATAAAGCAGATGAATTGGTTTCAAAGTTAAAATCGCATGGCGTACAAACAGCTGTTGTAATAGGTGAAGTCATAGAAAAAAGCCATGGAAAAATAGTTTTGATTTGATATGATTTATATAAAATTTTTTAATGAAATATCTTGACAAAAGCAGATATTAAATGTTAGATTTAGTTAGTTAATATAAATATCCATCAAAGGAGGTGGAAATATGACAAGAAAAGAATCAAAAGAAGTATCAAGAGTTGAGCCAACTTTGCTATCTCCCTTTGAGGAGATAGAACGTTTCTTTGAGGAATTTGCAAGAAGACCTTTCTCATTGTTTGGGTCACTCGCTCCGAGATTAAGAGCGGAACAGGAGGTTATTTCTCCAGCGGTTGATATATTTGAAGAAGGTGACGACCTGGTTGTCAAGGCTGAACTCCCAGGGATAAACAAAGAAAATATTGAAGTTAAGGTTACAGACGACTACATCACCATATCCGGTGAGAAGAAGAAAGAAGAAAAGATTGAAAAGAAAGACTATTACAGGTATGAACGTTCTTATGGTTCATTCTCAAGAACATTCAGACTTCCTGTTGATGTCCAGACAGATAAAGCAAAGGCAAAGTTTGAAAATGGAGTTCTGGAAATAAGAATTCCAAAAACAGAGGAAGCCAAAACTAAGGAAAGAAAGCTTCAAATTGAGTAAAACTTGTGGAGGGCTAATGCCCTCCATTATTTTTTAAAACGGGTTAATGAATAATAAAATTCTCATAACAGGTTCAACTGGTTTTGTAGGAAAATATATTGTAAATGAAGCTTTTCAGAAAGGCTATGATATTCATCTTATTGTAAGAAATCAGCAAAAAGCCAAGCATATTTTTGGACAAAGGGTAAAAGTTTATGAAATTAATGACCTTACCAACAAAAATCAACTAAGAGAAATTTTAGAAAAGGTCAAACCTGATTATGTGATCCATTTAGTTGGAATAATTAAGGAAATAAAAAACAAGGGCATTACCTTTGAAAAAGTGCACTTTGAATATTCAAAATGCCTTTATCAAGTTTTAAAAAATTTTTCACCAAAAAAGGTAATTCATATGAGTGCTCTCGGGGTTGATAAAAATGCTCCTTCTAAATATCACATCACAAAGTTTAAAGCTGAAAATGAGTTAATAAAAAGCGGAATTCCTTATGTAATACTCAGACCTTCCTTCATCTTAGGACCGGAACAGTTGCTTTTTGCCAAACTGAAGCCTTTTTTAAAAAAATTTCCTGTTTTAATTTTCCCAGACATTTTAGGATATTACTTTCAGCCTGTTGATGTGAGAGATGTGGCAGAATGCTTTATAAATGGAATTGATTATAAAGGAAACGGCATTTTTCAACTTTGTGGAGACGAAAAGGTAAGTTTAAAAGAAATTGTTCGGGATTTTGTAAAACATAATAGTAAAAAAGCTATTTTTATTCCTGTTCCCAAATTTATCCTTAAAATATTTGCATCTGAGCAATACAAAATGATGTGGAGGAATAATATTTGTAACAATTCTGATGAATCACTATCAATACAGAACTTGTTAGGTAGGGAACCTATTCCTTATAAAGAATCAATAAAGTGGTCATCTCTTACCTAATCTATAATTTCAACGGAAATTTTTTCTCCTTCTTCAATTCCAATAAGGTCTGAAGGTATATGAGCAATACCATCAGCCATTACAAGACTCATTATAAGACCTGATTTGCTTAAAAGAGGCATAGCCCATAGTTCACCATTCTTTTCTTCAATAGAAACTCTTATAAAATCTTCTCTTCCAGCCTGCGAGTGAATACATCTTGAAATCCTCGCACTTATAGTTTTTCTGAATTTTTTATCAGTTAATCCAAGCATGTGCTCAATTACAGGTTTTACAAAAATTTCAAAACAAATATAAACAGCAACAGGATGTCCAGGAAGTCCGAAAACAGGTTTCCCTTTACAAACTCCGCCTATTATTGGTTTTCCTGGTTTTATGGATGCTCCATGAAAAAGCACTCCAGGAGAACCAAGTTCATCAATAACTTTTGCAGTTAAATCCTTAACTCCCGCACTTGTTCCTCCTGTGATTAAGATAAGATTACTTAAGGCATATGCTTTCTGAACAATTTCCTTTATTTGCGTATATTCATCCTTTACAATTCCCATTTTTAATGGAATAGCTCCATTTTCATAACTTAATCCCGCTAAGGTAAAAGAATTAACATCTCTTACCTTTCCCTTCATAACTTTTTCTGTATGTGGAACTATCTCATCTCCTGTAAGGATTATTGAAACAACTGGTTTTTTTGTAACTTTAATCTCCTTGATACCTAATCCAGCAAGTGCGCCAATATCCTGAGGTTTTAGCCTGTGCCCTGCTTTTATAACTATTTCACCCTTTCTTACATCCTCATCTTTAAATATCACATTCTCTCCTGGCGAGACAGCTCTTAAAACTTCAATCAGGTCATCAGAGATTATATTGACATGCTCAATCATAACAACAGCATCTGCACCTTCTGGAAGCATGCCTCCTGTTGCAATAGATGCGGTTTCGCCCTTAGAAAGAGCAAAATTCGGAATAGCTCCCATTGGAATATCACCTTTTAGATTAAGATAAGCAGGCGAACTTTCTTTTGCTCCGAATGTATCAGAAGCCCTTACTGCAAATCCATCAACAGTTGAGCGTTCAAATCCAGGAAGGTCTTCAGGTGCGATGATATTTTCACATACTATCCTTGAATAAGCTTCCTCTATAGGAACTGTTTCAGGAGGAAGACATCTGAAAGGAATATGTTCAAAAATCAAATTGAGAGCATCCTGTGGAAGCATATATTTTTTATCAAGCATAAAATCAATTATACAACTTAATATTTCAGAAATTCTAATAGATTAATGTAGTTTTTGAAAGTTTCTAAACTTTTTTTATGTTTTTCAGTAAGTTCATAATCCATGTTTTCCTTCCAGTAATAAAGAATTTCTTCTTCTGTCATAAAATCCTTTAAATAATAATCCTTGACCATTTCTGAAAAGTATGCTTTGCATTTATTACGAGCATAAAGGAGTCTATCTTTAAGCTGAATGTATTTAGTGTAAAGTTTATTTTCCGGATAGGTAATCTCTTTTCTTACAATCCACAGAGCAAACACAAAGGGAAGTCCTGTATGTTGATACCACAAATTTGCAAGGTCATATACTTTTTTTCCGTTATTCAATTTTCTGTATCTCAATGCATCATCACCAATCAACAGAAAACTTTCTCCTGTATGTGGAGCAGAAGAAATATCATAAAAAGGCTTTAATCCCATGAATTTCTCAAGGATAATCCTTAACAATAGATGGGAAGTAGCAGACTGATCAGTAAGTAGAATTTTTTCACCGTCAATCTTTTCCAATTCATGCTCACTGAACAAAAGCACACTTCCAACATACTCTTTTGAACTTATGCAGATTCCATCAATATAATCATAAAGTTCCTGATTAAGAAGATATTCCACTGAAGAAGAAGGACTCACATCAATTAAGTTATTTCTCAATGCCCAGTTTAACTGAGATGGGACACCTTTTACAAGATGAACATCTTCAAGTAAATTCTCCTTTTCAAGAACATAAAATATTGGATAAACATTGGCATACTGAATCCATCCTACCTTTAGTTTCATCCTTTTATAACCCCAATTGGTTTAAACTTTGCAATTTTGCGGGCAATACCTGCATTATGTATAACATCAACAACATTTGATACATCCTTATAGGCATCAGGCATTTCCTCTGCTAAGGTTTCTTTACCAGCAGACCTTACAATTATTCCTCTTTCAGCCATTTCCTGTTTTATTGAACGACCCCTTGCCTGTTTTATCGCCTGATTTCTGCTTAGAAGTCTTCCAGCTCCATGACAGGTTGAACCAAAAGTTTCATACATTGCTTTTTCAAGTCCCACAAGAACAAAAGAAACCCTTCCCATATCCCCTGGAATCAAAACTGGCTGACCAATTTCTTTATAACAATCAGGTAACTCAGGATGTCCTTTTGGAAAAGCACGGGTAGCACCTTTTCTGTGGACAATTAGCTTTTTTTGCTTACCCTCAACTGTATGAAATTCTTCTTTTGCAATGTTATGGGCAACATCATAAACAATCTTCATTCCCAGCTCTTTAGGTGAAAGTTTAAAAAGTCTTAAAAATACTTCTCTTGTCCAGTGCATAAGACACTGTCTGTTTGCCCATGCATAGTTTGCAGCACCTTTCATTGCTGAAAAATACTGCTGTCCTTCTCTGCTACGGAATGGAACACAGGCAAGCTCTTTATCAGGTAATTCAATTCCATATTTCCTGACAGACTGTAACATCACCTTTACATAATCCTCGCAAATTTGATGCCCAAAACCTCTTGAACCAGTATGAATCATAACAGTAACCTGTCCCTTTATTAACCCCATAACGGATGCTATTTCAGGTTCATAGACCTCTGCCACATACTGAACTTCAAGGAAATGATTACCAGAACCAAGTGTTCCTAATTGGTCCTTGCCTCGCTCGTAGGCTTTTTTGCTTATCACATCAGGGTCTGCACCTTCAATACATCCGTAAGATTCAATTCTCTGCAAATCTTCAGCTTCACCAAAACCCTGCTCAATTGCCCATATTGCACCTTTTTTTACAACTTTCTTAGCATCCTCTGGTGAAAGCTTTATTTTTCCAGTTGAACCAACACCAGAGGGAATGTGAGTATATAGTAAATCAACAAGCTCTCTAATTTTTGGTTCAACTTCCTCTTTTGTGAGATTACTTTTAAGAAGCCTTACCCCACAGTTAATATCATATCCCACACCTCCAGGTGATATAACACCTTCTTCGGTATCAAAGGCAGCTACACCTCCTATAGGAAAGCCGTAGCCTGTATGAATATCTGGCATGGCAAGAGAATTTCCAACAATTCCAGGAAGTGTTGCCACATTTGCCACCTGACGAACTGAATCAAGCTCAAGTTCCTGCTCAAGGGTTTCATCTACATATATAATGCCTTCTGTTGTCATCCCCTGCACAAAGCCTTTAGGGACTCTAATTCTGTATGGGTCTATTCTTTCAGTTCCTTCTATTTTTGGCATAATACACCTCCTTTGAGGCTGACTTTATTATATCTTTAAATGTCAAAAATTATCTCTGCAATCCAGAGATTGTTA
>Ga0078972_1015908_pt1 | contig 11330 bp, 5 predicted proteins | sample YelNatPaOPGAMG01_FD_67568 | JGI IMG/M metagenome (GOLD analysis project Ga0078972, IMG submission 67568) | Hot spring thermophilic microbial communities from Obsidian Pool, Yellowstone National Park, USA - OP-RAMG-01 (SPADES assembly) (version 2) | ecosystem: Environmental > Aquatic > Thermal...
AGAACAACAAATGTTTGTTGACCAAGATAACAATCTTGAAGAAGATTTAGTTATTAAAGAAAAATTGCAAAAAGTTCTTCAGTGTATAAAAAAACTTAAACAAAAATATAAGGAAGTTATTCTTTTGAAATACATTGAAGGGTTAGATATAAACCAAATTGCTGAAGTTCTTAATACCACTGTTGCTAATGTGAAAGTGAGATTACACAGAGCAATGAAAATGATAAAAAAGAAATAAATATTTAAAAAATTTTGTTCATTTGTAACCTTTTTATAATTTTTTCGTATTTTAATAATGGGATGGAGCAAGAAAATAAAAATATAGAAAGTTTGTTGCAAAAACTTTCTGTTAAATTAGAAAAGATGAGTCAACCACCAGACAAAATTTTATCTTATCAAGAGATTAGAAACTTAATTATCACTTTACCACTACTTAATCAAGAAATAAGTTATTGGGACGAAGAAAAAGAAAGTATTTTTAATTTTAAAAACTTTTTTTCAGAATTATTTTCACATTTTTTTGTCCCAACACTGATAACAATTTTGGTTATTATATTTTTGTTAAATTACAGTTATAACATTTCGCCAAAAAATATTGAGGTTACATTCCAGATTGATTCTCCTCAAGCAAAAGTTGTCCAAATAGTGGGTGATTTTACTAAATGGAAACCAGTGCCGTTAAAAAAGAAAAACGGTCTGTGGATAATAAATTTAGAATTAAAACCAGGTAAGTATAGATATTTTTACTTAATAGATGGCACACCATATATTGATCCACAAAAAGATGTGTATGAAGATCCTTTTGGTACAAAAAATTCTGTGATTTATATATAAAAAACAAAATTTTCAATAACGAGGAGGGATAAAATTGTATGAATAATAAAACTAAACTAATAACAATGTTTTTGTTATGTATAAGTTTTACGGCATCGTTGTTTGCTCAAGGTACTATCTCAGGTACTGTAATAGACAATACTACAGGTAAAGGGAAATACTGGGTATGGGTTTCTACTGAACCATTAGGTCAACCACTTGTTGTAAATGGTACAATGTTGTTGTCTTCTTATACAACAACATCCCCGCCATTACAGTATGTTTTTAATAATGTTCCTTTTAATATTCCATTATATGTAAACGCTGCAAAAGATGTGAATTCTCCATATATAGAAGATTATTTATCTAATCCTAATAGTAATATAAACCCTCTTTTAGGAGACCCAACTGGAAGAGTGTCACAACCTATAGTGTTAGATCCAACACATACAATTGTGCAAGCAGATATTTCTCTTACAGCACCAGCAAGTGGTAAAATCTCAGGAACTGTGTATTACTACGGACCTATACTACAAGGACAGAGAATGAATGTTTTAGTATTTGATGGTTTTCCACAAGAAGGTGCACAACCAGTAGGTGGTACTGAGATCACTAACTTTTCAGGGCAAGATAACTACTATCCGACAAACTATAGAATAGATTATTTACCAGATTCTACTAACTATTTTATCTTAGGTTTTACGAAACTACCTAATGATGAAAAATCAAGAGAATCTGGTATTATAGGACCTGTAGAAGTTAAAAATGGTGGTGAAACTACAAATGTTAATTTTGGACATGTTACAGGCGTGATTTCGTATCCAGGTGAGGTACCACAAAATTCTGTATTAAAATTAATAGTTTCTGCATCGCCTATCAGCAGTGGTAGTATACAACCTGTTGCTTATCGTGAGATACCCGCAAGTTCAGGTTTATACTTTCCATATTCGTATGCAATAAACTTTGTCCCACAAGGAAGTTATTATGTTATAGCAATACTTGATGATAACGATCCTAACACACCAGATCCGTTTGCTCAAGTAGGACCTATGGATACACCAGGTGTAGGGTTAGGTGGTGTAAACCTTACTTTAGTGAAGCCACAACAATCTACTTCTGTTTCTACTATTACAGTAAATGTATCTGTTACAGTAAAAGATGAAAAAACAAATTCTGCAGTTTCTGCAGCAACAGTTAAATTCTTTTATACAAATAACAATGATAACCCTAACGACGATATTATGTTAGTTTCTGGAGTAACAGATAATAACGGAGTAAAACAATTTTCTAACTTAAGTGTTAAAACTGGCCAAGCATATTATGTTGTAGCAGAAAAAGATGGGTATTTGACTAATTCATACTTTATCCAATCGTTTGGAACATCAGATGATGGACAAACAAGGGATGTTGTAATATATCTTACTCCAAGAACTGTAAGTATTACACCAAGTTTAACTTTTGAACCACAAGACAGAGTTATCTCGCCAGATAATGATGGTTCTAATGATATACTAAAATGTAAATATAATATTGTGTTTGACACATCAGATATGAACCAGATTTATGATATTACAGTATCTTTAGCAATTGATGTGAATAAAGATGGTATTATACGACCTGTAGAATGGAACAAATTTTTCTGGGATAACCAAAACAGAATATTTATTAAGAAAAATCCTGATGATTATATAGACTGGAATAATCCCGATTATTCAAAACTTATCGGACCTATATCACAGGATGAATACAACAGAATCATTGCTTCATATGATGTTACAATTGATAAATGGATTTCAAAATACGATGCTAAAATTAATACACAAAATAAGTTAGAATACAATGGTGAACTTGTGTTTGAAGGTAAAGATAATGCATGGAATCTTTTACCTAATGGAACATATCCGTTATTTACTAAAGTTGCAGTATCTGGATATGGCTTATCAACTGTTATTTATATATCTTCAACTGATTTCACAATTGATACTGCTGGAATAAAAGGTAAAGTTGTTGATAATAACAACCAAGCGGTCTCTGGTGCAAAAGTTTCTTGTTCAGGACCTAATGTGTGGAGAACAGTGTTTACTGACCAACAAGGAAATTTTGTTATTTCAGGACTTCGTACAAATGATAAATATCATATAGAAGTTGATAAAGAAGGATTTGTAAAATATGTACTTGAAGGAGTTGAAGCAAGTAAACCTGAGAAAGATGTTGGAACTATACAACTTCAAAAAGGTGTCACAATTTCTGGAAATATTATTCTACCGAATCCACCATTAGCCGGGTCTATAAAAGACCAATGGGGTAATTTTGTATACGATTTGTGGATACATATTGAAGCACAGGATTTGACTGGTGGACCATGTATATGGAAAGATATCCCTGTAAGATTACCTAACAGTCAAATAAGTATGTCATCTGCTTCATATTCAATATCTGTTTCACCAAATAAAAAGTATCGTATCGTAGCTAGAACCATAGGGTATGTATCAAAAGAAGTTGTTATTGAAGTAGGACCATCTGATATAACTCAAAATATTGAACTTACAAAAGCAGTCCGCGCAATAGGTTATGTCAAACTACCAACTGGTTCTGCTGAGTTTGATGAACTAAAATCAGCAGTGGGTAACAAAGGTTTTGATGTGAACATATGGGCAAGGTCTAAAGAAGGGAAATATAATTCATGGGCAAAAGTTCAGTTTTCAGATTCTGACCTAATTGAAGGCAACCAAAAAGTGTTCTATGTAGATAGTTTAGTACCAAACACATCATATTATATAGGTATAGAAGGAAGTGGGTTTGTAAAACAACAAAAAGAAGTGTTTATCGGTGCTGCTGATACTAATATAGAAACATTTGTTCTTTCAGCTGGTGCAAAGATCAGTGGGTCTATAACTTTTGGTGATGGTGTATATGATTTGATTAAAGATAAGTTTAGAGATGATCCATATCGTGGTAAAGGTATATGGGGATGGGTTGGAATATTTGATGAATCATATCGTTGGGTTACTGATTCAATGGGACAATTGTTTATCACATCTACCACTCTATTAGTTGATAAAAAAATTAATTTTACACTCTCTGGGTTAGAAAATGGGAAAACATATGTTTGCAAAGTAGATATTTCTGGTGTTGAAGGTTTAGAATTTCAGCCAAGTAGAGAATTTAGGTTCGCTGTGTCAACTGCTACATCACTTGATATAAAAGTTTTGATACCAACAGGTGTTGTTAAAGGTAAACTTGTGAACTCAACTGGTTCTTCAATAGATTTTAGCAAAGTGTTTATATTAGGAGTTGTGTTTAACGGAGGTGAACCAAAAGTCGCTCAAATTAACCCACAGACCAGCGAGTTTATGTTTACTGGTATGCCCACAGGGTTTGGCGTATTATGGGGTTCAGCATACGCAACAGAGGCAGATTTACCAGGACCAACAAGCATATTCGGTGTTCCATCAGGTGATACTCAATTGTTTGCTAAAATGTTTTATTCTATTTACGGTTCCACTGTAGATGTAGGAACAATTGAACTTAAAAAACCTGGAACTATTGAAGTAATATTAAAAGGTTCACCACAGCTTATAAACGAAATATATCAAAAAGAAAATGAACTAATGGCGTTCTTAAGTTCGCCAACAGTACATACTATTGGTGGTCCATGGGGGTTTGTACGTGTTCAACCAGTATTTTTCAAGATGTTAGCTGAAAAAATATCTGGAATGGACCCTATGATGAAAAAAGAAGATGTTGCAATTGGGTTAGATAAAACTATATCATATCAAATTATTAGTAGTACAGAAGCACAAGTAAAATATGTATTCAAAGGTGCTGAGGAAGGATTCATAGATGTTTATTTTGCAGTTGGTGATTTACCAGTGGCTAAATATGAGATAAATACTGGTGATAGATGGGAAAAAGGAGAAATAAATGCACCACTTACAGTGTATCCTTTTAAACAAACTGTGTATATAAAATCAGGAGAGACAAAACAAGTTGTGTTCAATGCGAGCCAAGGTGTGAATGTTGAAGGAATTATATCAAGGCCTATTGCAGGTTTTGAAGAAGTTATTAGCGTATATTTGAAAGATAAATTTGTAGGGAAAACTGTTGCATTCCAAAATGTTGAGTTCAGTTCTAACACAAAATCTCTAAGTTCTTTATCGTTCAAGTTTGAAAAAGTTATCCCGGGAACATATTTGTTAGTAGTTGTCTCACCAAATTATAAAGTTTATAGTAAAGAAGTTACTATACCGGATGGTCTTGCATCTGTAACTTTGCCACAGATTAATCTTACACAGGGTGCTAATATCACTGGTTTGTTAGTAGATGAAAAAGGGACACCTATAACTTCTGGTGTGTATATAGAATGTTATGCAGATCCGTTTATTGAAGGTGCATACAGAAATACTAATATGGTAGGGAATACAATTTCGTCTGATACAGGGAAGTTTATATTGAAAAATCTACCTAAGGGAACTTATACATTACGTGTAACAAATACTGCTGGGAGTTATACAAACTATGCTACTATGGTTAAAAGTGGTATTTCAGTTCCTGATATACAAGGGAATATAGATATTGGTGTTATCTCATTAAAACCAGGTGTTGAAATAACAGGATCAGTTAAAGATGTATCAGGAAAACCTTTAGCTAATATTCCAATTGTAGTATATCCACAAGATTTTCAATTGAGAAAAGATTATAAACAATTTGCTACAACTGATAAAGATGGTAATTTTGTATTCAAAGGTATTGATAAAAATATAAGATATTGGGAATTAAAAGTTAATGCTCATCCCGAAGATCCGTCAAAAGCAATACCTGAGTTGTTAAAATATGCAGAAGTTGTGAAAAGTTATATAAATGTTACAAAAGAAGAATATAGAAGTAATATAAATATTATACTTCCTACAGCCGATGTTACTATAATTGGTAAAGTTAACACTTCTGACAATAAAGAATTGTATTTACCATTTAAGATTGAAAATATAGATACAGAAAACTTCCCTGCTGCATTAGTTGTTTTACAATCAGAAAAAGATAAATTGTCACAAGACCCACTTGCTGGGACGAAAATTTTCACTGATTCTGCTGGCAATTTTGTGATAAAAGGTATAACAAAAGGTAAATACACACTTAAAGTTTTGGCAAAAGGATATTCAATGGGAGTAAAAGAATTGGATATTAATACATCAGGTGAAACAGATGTTGGAACTATTACACTTACTAAAGGGTATAAATTGTCAGGAACTATTACTTCTGCTACTGGTGAGAAAGTTTCAAATAAATTGGTCAATAAGATTGTTGCTACTACAAAAAATTATTCTGATATGGTTATAGGACAAGTGAACTATAATCCTGTAACTTATGAAGTTATAGATTACTATATTGATGGTCTAAAACCAGATGTGACTTATTACATAGCAATGGTTCCTGAGAATGCTGATGGTCCCGCTGCTGTTACAATAGACCCAGTTCCTGTTGTCTTATCTGCTGATGCAACAAGGAATCTTGTGTATACAAAACCAAAGCCGCATATTGAACTAAAATCGTTTAAGTATAAGAATATAAACAAAGATTATTTATCATTGTGTATAAAATTTGTTAAAGAAGAAATTGATGGATGGAGATTGTTACAAGAAATCAATGCAAAAGATTATTCTCTAAATGATCTTCCGAAACATTTATTTGTTGCGTTGTTACTACAAGATAAAGATATTACATCTTTAGCAGCAAATTTTGATATCTTCTTTATCTACGGGTTTGTATCACAGCCGATTACTGCAAGTTCTGTTGAAGAAATCGTTTCTGGGGAAGCAGCTTCAGGAACACTTATACCAGTATCGTTGTCAGAATCAAAACAACAGTTTGTAGTATGTTATGTAGCAGGCGGTGAGGATAATACAAGAGGATATTTTGAACTAGGAGTTGATGTAGCAAACTATTATGGTATGTCCGCACAAGTTAGTTATAAGATATACTTAGGCGAAGATGCACGTGTTGAAAAAGTTGTAACACCAGTTTTAGGTGGTGGAACAACTATCGGTGAAAAAGATAATTCTGGTATAGAAATACCAGCTGGGACTGAATTTGAAGGAGTAGATGTTTCATCACCTGTAAATGTTATAGTTAAGAAGTTAGAAGGTTCAACAGTATCTTCTGCAGCAAAACTTTCACCAAAGATGTTCTCAAGTAAAGTTCCATCAACTGATTATCCGGGAGAATTAGTAAGTTCAATATATGATGTAGAAGTAAGATTAATTTCAGGACCACTTGCTACTTTAGCACAGAATAATAAAGTTAAACTTACAATACAAATTTCTACTTCTACAATTTCGCCTGCAGAACAACAACTTTTAAAATTAGCACATTATAATGATCAGATAGGTAAATGGGAATTAGAAAATATTCCTATTGAAGTAGATTTTAATAACGCTGTTGTTAAAGCAGAAGTTACACACATGTCAAAATTTGCTGTGTTCAAAGTTACTGTGTCAACAGTACAACCATATAGTGGTGAGTTTAAAACATTTGCATATCCGAACCCAGTGAAAAATACTGATAAATTTAATATAAGATATTGTTTACCTGGTAGTGGAAAAGTTAAAGTTGAGATAAAGATTTATAATATAGCAGGCGAACTTGTCCGTAATTTAGAAACACAAGAAGTTGATGCTGGGTATATTTATGATGTGAAAGATATAGAAACTAAAAATGATAAAGATGAAAACCTTGCTTCTGGTGTTTACTTTTACTATATAAAAGCTGGGGATTACAAAAAGTTAGTCAAGTTTGCTATTATAAGATAGTTTTGAAATTTAGGTGTCAGTGAACAGTGGTTGTGATTTGTGGGGCACGGCTTTAGCCGTGCAACTTGCGGGATTTTGGTAGTATTTAAAATTGGAGTAGCAGACTAAAATCTACTACTCCATCCTATGAATTTGTAGGTGCTAATGGAGGTGATTTAAATGAAAAAATTTTTATATTTTATATTTATATTAACCATAACTTCATTGGCATTTAGTTCTACAATAGTAGTAGTAAAAATAAGTGGAAAAGCATTTGTAAGAAATATCGCTGAACAACAATGGACAAAATGTTATCCTGGACAAACATTAGATGAAAACTATGTAATAAAAACAGAAGAGAAATCTAAAGTTGAACTATTGTTATTTGACGGGACAAAAATTGTTGTTTCTGAAAAAACTGAGATTGTCTTATCAAAAATTGCTCCTCAAGAAAAAGTTATACAACAGAAAACAGGTAAAGCAAGATTCAAAGTTAGTAAATTACAGGAAGGTGCTAAGTTTGAAACAATAACACCTACAGCTATAATGTCAGTTCGTGGAACTGAATTTTCTGTTTTTGTAAAAGAAGATCTATCAACCGAGGTAAAAGTTTTTGAAGGTATCGTGAATGTTAAAACACTTGCTGGTGAATCAATAGACCTTTCTGTAAATGAAAAAATTGAAATAGTGCCAAACTTACCTCTACCTGAAATTAAAAAGTTTGAGAAACAAGATCTTGAAGAAACAAAAAGTATTATAAAAGAAGAAATGAAAGATGTTTTGGCCCCAGAAGTACAAATGGATATGACAAAAGAACAGGTACAACGTGCAGCTGCTGAAGAACTAAAACTTGCTGAATATCAACAAGGTAAATCTTTAATAGATGTATGGGGGAACAGAGTAAGAATTGAAGAATATATTGTAAGGAAAAATTTACAACCTAACCAGTTCAAAATGGTTGTTCTTAACGAACGAGAAAACAGGTTTGATTATTTTATTTGGCTTGCTACTTTTAATAAAGAACTTCCTACTGATCTAACCTTGGCTACAAAATGGTTGTCATGGAAAGAAGGGGTAGCATTACCTGAATATTATTTAAAAGAAAGCTATTCAGGTGCAAGTAATACGATTGATAAAGTGGAATGGAGACTTACAGGCGATGTTATTAAAGAAAATTCTTTATATAAATACCAACAAAACCTTGTTTCCTACAGAATCAATAATAACGAAAAAATAAATTTGATACCTGACACAATGACTGTTTCGTATCCAAAAGGAAATAAATTTTCTGCTTATACTTATAGTATAGTATTCAAAGACAACACTTGGGCAAAAGAAAGTTATTATTGGATTGATGATAACGGCATTGTACCAAGTAAAAAAGATTTTGTTTCAAACGGGTTGTTAAATTATAACCAAGAACTTGTATTTGAAGCAAAAGAGTTTGAAGGAAGAACTATAGATTTAGTAGTAGAACCAAAAATTTTTGTTGATGCTGGTATTATAAAGTAATGGTTAACATATCGTAAAAGGAGGGGATATGCAGACTAAAAAAGTTGTATTTTTAGTTTTTACATTTTGTTTTATATTCTCTTTTTTATTTTCTGCTCATACAACATTAATTTTAAGTTCGGACTTAAGTGGTGGAGGATATTCGTTTAATAACGAATCAACATCTTATGGTGGTAAAGTGGTTTTTAACATAATTCCTGCTGTGAAATGGAAAGAGAATCTTTTGATACCAGTATATTCTTTTGAATACAGTGGTGTGAAAGATGTTAAGGAACTTGTAGGTGGAGGAACTCTTATACAACAATATATTACAAATATGTTGTATATAAAACCTGTATTCAAATTGTCTAAAACAATAAAATTGAAACCAAAAGTCGCTTTAACATCACAACTTATTAAAGAAACAAATGATGAAGAATGGACCAAAGGATTGTTTGATTATTACAAAACAAGTTTTTCGTTAGAAACAGAGATTGCTTTTGCTAAAATATCCAAACTAACAATTATCCCGTCTGTTTACACAGTTAATTTTTATAATTATAAAACATTGGCATCTCAAAAAACTGAAGAAGATTATGGTAAAGAACTTACTTCGGTTGGGAAAGATATCTTAAACTTTAATGCTTTAGAAATATCTGTTGATTATAAAATGACCGAATTTATTGGCTTAAATTTGTATGGTACACAAAAAAGTTTTATTGATCAATATGTAATTACTGAAACTGGCGAGTATTCTGCTGACAAAAGAAAAGACAATTATGGTTTTTTAAGTGTTAATTTTAATTATCCAATAAAACCCTTTGGTGAAACAACAATTATATCTGCTTTCTCATTACAATATGCTATAAATAATTCTAACCAAAATCATTACGATGTTGAACGAACAAAATATATTGATAACTATTATGGATACAACGAAATTTCTGTTACACCACAAGGTAAGTTTAGTTTCAATACTATACCTATGAATTTAGATATTACTTACAATATATCATTGAGGCAATATGCAAACAGATTGGTGCAAGACAAACAAGGGAATTATGATACTGAAAAGATATATGTTTTAACTCAGTATATTTCTTTAGTATTAAGTTTTCCAATTATAGAACATATAAATGGTTTCTTACAACAGAATTATTTTGTTTCAAGTTCAAATATGAAATACGAACAAGTATATAGATACAACTATACTGCATACAATGTTTTAGCAGGTGTAAATATTACGTTTTGAAAAAAATAAAAATTAAAAGGAGGAAAAAATAAAGATGAAAAAAGTAATAAAATCAGTAGAAATAGTAGTTGTATGTGTCTCATTGGTATCAGTAGTATTGTTTGCAGGGAACCAAAATGTAGGAACAACATCTGCTATGTTTAAAGCACTAATATCGCCAAAAGTTGTCTCACTTGGTGGTGCATACAGTACATTTACTGACGCTGATTCTTTATCAATAAATCCAGCAGGTGTATCACTTGCTACATCAAAAGAAGTATCTTTTGCTTATACTAAATGGTTAGTGGACACTTCATACGGGTATTTATCTTTTGTTTTCCCAACAAAGATAGGTGGTTTTGGTATAGCGGTTAATTATTTCACTGCTGGTGATATGGACGAATACGATACAAATGGTAATCCTACAAACAAAACTTTTACAGCAAACGGTGTTTTATCTTCTTTAGTTTACTCAAGAAGATTAAACGAAAAAATTTCGGTTGGTATTGCAGGAAAGTTTTATTCTGAAACAATTGACGACAAATTTGCTTCTTCACCATCAGTTGATATTGGTGGTATTGTTGCACTGAACGAAAAGTTGAAATTAGCTGCAGCAGTACAGAACTTGTTCGGTAGTATAAAATTTATTGAACAAGAAGATAAACTACCGTTAGTGTTTAAAGTTGGTGGTAGTTATCAAATAATAAATAATTTAGTTTCAGCAATAGATGTTAATCTACCAACAGATAATAATGTTTCAGTTAGTTTAGGAGTTGAGTATAATATCAAGTTTTCAGATTTTGTGATACCTATTCGTGCAGGATACAACACATCGACTGATGCTTTAATAGGTTTTTCATTAGGTTTTGGTTTTGGATACAAAGACAAGATTGGTATAAACCTTGCCTGGGCACCATCTATTTCTGAACTTAACCAACATGTCCTTAACGCAGGTGTTTCTTTTAAGTTTTAATTAGTTCTCCCGCTTGCGGAATTTTATAGATGTGTTT
>Ga0078972_1015912_pt1 | contig 11329 bp, 11 predicted proteins | sample YelNatPaOPGAMG01_FD_67568 | JGI IMG/M metagenome (GOLD analysis project Ga0078972, IMG submission 67568) | Hot spring thermophilic microbial communities from Obsidian Pool, Yellowstone National Park, USA - OP-RAMG-01 (SPADES assembly) (version 2) | ecosystem: Environmental > Aquatic > Thermal...
TTCGATTCTGAAATTTGACCATTGGTTTTACTTGGCTACTTCTATTCTCTCTCCCTTCTCCAGAGTTACTATCGCTTTCTTAAATCCCGGCTTTCTACCTTCATATTCCCCTACCTGCCTAAATTTAGAAGGCATCTTTAAAATATTAACGTTTTTCACTTTAACCTTATATAACTTTTCGACCGCTTTTTTTATCGCTATCTTGTTTGCATTTTTCGATACTTTAAAAATATACTTGCCCATCCCTTCTAAAGCTGCCCCTTTCTCCGTAATATGGGGACTAAAAATCACCCCATAGGATTCAGCATCTTCTCCCTTGGGCAGTTTCACCGCCGGAGTTGGTGGAGTTTCTACTTTTTCCTCCACTATTTCTGCCGGTTTTGGTTTTTCTTCTTCTTTTTTCTTTCTTTTAAACAATCCCATACTAAATAAATTACAAATCACAAATAACAAATTCCAAACCCCGTTAGAAATAAAACATCAAGAAACAGTCTAGGGCAATCATTAATTGGAAATAAGTATTAACATATAATAAGGCAGGAATAAACGGTTGCGATTTCTAACGGGGCAAACAAATTACAAATTACAATGTTCAAAACAGTTTTGGATTTGGTATTTGGGTCATTAGGTATTGTTTGTAATTTGTAATTTGGGAATTGTAATTTTTATTGGTCATTGGTTATTGGAATTTGATTAGAATAATTAGGTTAATTAGTAATTAGTAACTAGTAACTAGAAACTAGAAACTAGAATGGGTTAAGGCTTTACATTTTGAACGTTCTTTCAATCACCGGTATTGACTCCTTCAATAAAACCAAGTATTTCTTCTCCAATAAATCTCTTACATTTAAATTCCTTGCTTCGATTGTCTCTACAAACGGAAGATTATTGACGGCCTGCAAAATCGCTTCGTTTCTCTCTGGCATCACAAGTAAAATTGAATCTCTCTTTTTCTTATCCTTTTTGTAACCAACCAATTTTTCTGACAGCCTATCGATCACGCTGAATGCTTCTTTTGTTTTTGGAGTATTTAATTTTAGATCGTCCAATAACATCAATTCTTTATCATTAGCCTTGGAAGACAGAACCATAAAAATAGCTTTTCGCTTCATCTTTTTATTTATCTTTTTTTCAAAATTTCTCTCCTTAGTGGGCCCAAATGTTACACCGCCACCTTTCCAGAGAGGCGATCTTCGTGATCCATGCCTCGCTCGCCCTGTACCCTTTTGCCGCCATGGCTTTCTACCACCACCCCGGACTTCGCCTCTGTCTTTTGTATGGGCTATAACCTGTCTTGAGTTTGCCATTTGGGCGGTCAAAACTTGATGCACCAAATCAGGGTTTATTTTTAAACCAAAAATATCATCCGGTAATTCGGCTTCCCCAATAATTTCAGCATTTTGGTTGTACAAGTTAACTTTCATTTGAAATTTTTAATTACATCTTAACTATTTCCAAAAGCGCTCCCTTTCTACCCGGTACTGCCCCTTTTACCATCATCAAATTCTTCTCTTTATCAATCGAAACTATTTCCAGACCTCTAACTGTATACTTCCCGCCACCCATTCTCCCTGCCATCCTCGTCCCCTTTAAGGTATGCTGAGGGAATCTTTGCCCTATTGCTCCAGGATGACGCAAAACATGATGGTGGCCATGGCTGGCTGGCATTCCATGAAAACCATGTCTTTTCACAGCTCCTTGAAAACCCTTTGCCTTTGTAATCCCACTTACTTTTACAATATCGCCGACGTTAAAAATAGAAACATCTAATCTATCACCCCTTGTCAAGGAGGCTTCCCGCTCCTGACCATCAGTTTTCAACCTAAATTCTTTTAAATATTTCAACTGCTCTAAACCCTTCAAATGACCGGCTTTTGATTTGTTTGGCCTCTTGTCCTTGCCAAAACCAACCTGAACCGCTTCATAGCCGTCTTTATCTTTGGTCTTAATCTGGGTAACTACAACTGGCCCAGCTTCAATTACGGTTACTGGTATAACCTCACCATCATCTCTAAAAAATCTCGTCATCCCAATTTTTTTGCCAAGAATAAATGCCATGTTCCTTTTCAACAAAAAGCCGGACTTAGCCGGCATAACAAAAAACCAACTAAATCTAAGGTTCAGGTTTTAATAAAAAATAAAACCATCCCAAAACATTTATTTTGTCACTCCACAGAGCTAGAGTAACAAATGTTGTCGTCGTTTTCAGGCGACTACATTTATTACCCTTACTCCGCTAATTTCCCCGCATTAGAAAAAATGCTAACCAGCTACATCTTTAACTCAATATCCACACCGGCTGGTAAATTAAGATTCATTAAAGAATCAATGATTTTGGAATTAGGATTAGTAATATCAATCAACCGCTTGTGGATGCGCATTTCAAACTGTTCTCGGGAATTCTTGTCAATAAAAGCTGAACGATTAACGGTATATCTATGAATTTCTGTCGGCAACGGCACAGGCCCAATTACGGTGCCATTATTTCTTTCAACGGTCTCAATAATCTGCCTGGCAGATTTATCAATAATCTTGCTATCATAAGCCTTCAACTTTATCCTTATACGCTGGCTAATTTCCGGGTTTTTATCTTTTTTGCTTGGCATTTTGATAAAAAACTAAAGAACTTTCCTTTTATTTATTACCACTTTTTATAAATAACGGCGTAAACTGGTTTTATATCCGAGAAGACAACGAGCCCCGACGGTTGCCGTCGGGGCTCGTTGTTTCTAAGAAATAATCTTTGTAACAACTCCTGCCCCTACTGTCTTACCTCCTTCACGAATAGCAAATCTTAGTTTTTCCTCCATTGCAATAGGAGCAATAAGCTTAACTTTTAAATTAACCGTATCTCCTGGCATTACCATTTCCATACCCTCCGGCAAGGTTACCTCGCCTGTAACATCTGTCGTTCTAAAGTAAAACTGCGGCTTATAGCCCGAAAAGAAAGGAGTATGCCTTCCCCCTTCTTCCTTTGATAAAACATAAACCTCTCCCACGAATTCGGTATGAGGCGTAATCGTTCCGGGTTTTGCAATAACCTGACCACGGGAAACGTCCTCTTTTTTAAGACCACGTAAAAGCAAACCAGCATTATCGCCAGCCATTCCTTCGTCAAGCTGTTTATTAAACATTTCGATGCCGGTTACGACAGTCTTTTGGGTAGGACGAAGACCTACTATTTCCACCTCTTCATTCAATTTGATTGTTCCTCTTTCAATACGACCAGTCACAACTGTTCCTCGTCCCTCTATTGAAAATATATCTTCTATAGGCATCAAAAATGGTTTATCTATCTGGCGAACAGGGTCGGGAATATAAGAATCTAAAGCGTTTACCAGCTCCATAATCGACTTGGCTGCTTCATCGTCTTTCGATTTTGCCTCAAGCGCCTTTAAAGCCGAACCTCGAATTATAGGGGTTTTGTCTCCAGGAAATTGATATTTCGTCAAAAGCTCACGGATTTCCGCTTCTACCAAATCAACCAACTCGGGATCATCAACCTGGTCGATTTTATTAAGGAAAACGACAATAGCGGGTACCCCCACCTGCCGGGCAAGCAAAATATGCTCACGAGTTTGGGGCATGGGACCATCAGGCGCTGAAACAACCAAAATCGCGCCATCCATTTGAGCCGCCCCAGTAATCATGTTTTTGATATAATCGGCATGCCCCGGACAATCAATGTGAGCATAATGGCGCTTGGGCGTTTCATACTCCGAATGGTGAATAGCAATAGTGATGCCACGAGCTTTCTCTTCGGGAGCGTTATCTATTTGATCAACGCCCTCAACGCGAGCAGCATAACCTTCATTGCGCGCCAAGTCCAAAGTATGCAAAATAGCTGCCGTTAAAGTCGTCTTCCCGTGGTCCACATGACCGATCGTACCAATATTTAAGTGCGGTTTTGTCCGCTCAAACTTCCCTGCCATAATAAAACCGAATTATTAGGCGTTGAGTTATAGGTTCTAGGCTGAAAAGCTTAGCACTCAAAACCCATCGCCTAGTAGTTTATTATTTTTGCTAGTAAGTTTATTGTAATCAAAAACTTATTCAAAATCAAGCCCATCTTTTGTTGACAACAATTAAGGGGCTTCTTGGTGTATTACTCGAAGAGAGTAGAATCATTTGCCGGCTCTTCTTCCGCGGTGCTTTCGGCAAGCTCAGCTGATTCTTTTTGACGTATCTCCTCTTTAAGCGCCAAAATTTCACGATTTAATTTCTCTATGGTTTCTTCTTCGCTCTCAGAGTCCTTATTATCCGCCATTTGACTTATCTTTTCGTACTGATCATACGGCAAGATAATAAACTCAGGTTCATTCCCGTTTAAGACCAAGATTCCCCCCACTTTTTTTGTTAGCTCTTTTAATTGATCAAAGTCCATCTTCCTGAAAGCGACGACAGATTGGGTTATCCCTATCTCTACGTCACTACTCAGTTTAGAAGGTTTTCTTCGACCTGCAGATTACCCTATGCCTTACTTATACCAAAACAAAAAAATATATGCAAGCCCCTGCGCTTTTTACTAAAATCTTGTCCATGCCCGAAGGGTTTAAATAAAAATTTGACTATAAAAATAAACTTTGCTAATCTGTTTCTAACTAATGACAAATGAAATCGAACCAAAAACATACGAATTCGCCTATCATCTAATCCCCGAAATTGAAGAGGCGGAGGCTAAAGCTCAAGCTCAAGAAATTTTTGATTTAATTAATAAAAACCACGGTTCTATTTTGTCTTCAAGGGGACCGGAGCGAATTCGCCTTTCTTATCCTGTCCGCCATAAGCGTTTTAGCTATTTTGGGAGCTTTGACTTTACCGCCCCTCCCGAGGCAATTGGAAAGATAAATGCTCAAGCAAAACTACAAAATAATATTCTACGCTTCCTCCTAATTAAAAAACCTTCCAGTAAAGACGGATTAAGAGTTTTAGGCGACCAGAGAATAGAACGCCCAAGACAAAAAGCAAAAGAAACATCAATCTCAACAGCAAAAACTAAACCATCGGTTGAAGAAACCAAAAAGACCGAAGAAAAGGTTAAAGCTGAGGAGATAGAAAAAGAAATAGAAGAGGTAATAAAGGGATTATAAAAGCTGCAAGCAATAAGCTGTAAGCTATAAGCCATTTTTTTGAAAACCCGGCCTAAAGCTTACAGCTTATAGCCCAAAGCTGATTAATATGAATCTAAATAAGGTCTTCATAATCGGTCGGCTGGCGGCAGATCCAGAATCACGGACTACACCTAGCGGTCAGACAGTAGTTTCAATAAGAGTTGCCACCAACCGGGCTTGGAACGATAGAACAACAGGCGAGAAACAAGAGCGGACAGAATTTCATACCGTAATTGTTTGGGGAAATCTTGGCGAAATTGCCTCTAAATACTTGCGTAAAGGCCAATTGGTTTTTTTTGAGGGACACCTGCAAACGCGTTCATGGCAAGGGCAGGATGGCGTCAAAAGATTTAGAACTGAAATCGTGGCCGAAAATATGCAGCTTGGACCTAAAGCAATGACTAGCGGAGCAATTTCCTCAGATCAAGGTCAAGATCAAGCTCGTCCTGATCAAGCTCAACAGGGTCAAACCCCAGAAGAAATAAAAGAAGAAGATATTCCAGTTATTGATGAAGATGCGCCTGTTTCCAGCGGTCCGATAATATCAGAAGACGAAATAGAAGAAAAAGAGATTGATTTAAAAGATATACCGTTCTAAAAATCCGAAATTCGAATATCGAAATCCGAAACAAATCCAAATCACTAAAATCCTAAATTCAAAACGTTTTGGTCATTTGGAAATTTGAGTTTAGATATTGTTTAGGATTTTGTGCTTCGTGCTTTGTGATTTACGTCTATGCCTTGTATTTGTTGCCAGGAAAAAATAAATTACGTTGACTATAAAAAAACGGACGTTCTCCGTAAATTTGTGTCGGCTCAATTTAAAATCTCCTCCTCTGCCCGGACAGGGCTTTGCAAAAAGCACCAGCGGATGGTCGCTAATGCTATAAAATTAGCAAGATACATGGCCCTGATGCCTTACACCAAGGGCCAAACTATAAAGAAATAAGGGAGCCGAATAGTACCTTGCCGTTTTCAACAAGAAATCCTGCCGCTATAAAAAGCTTTTAATTAGAAAGGAATTCTCCTTGGCAATTTTTTAGTCTGGCCGTTTTATAGTCTCTATCTGAACACCGTATTAATAACTCGGTTAAAAGAAATCTAGGATTTCTTTTTAATCTTAAGGGCTGACTTAATGTAGTGGCGAGCCATAGCTGTCTTAACAAATTTTAGCCACTTTTCGCTTGGTTTTTTGTTCTTTTGGGTAAGAATTTCCACCATATCACCAGACTTAAGCTCCGCATCCAACGGAGCTATTTTCCCATTTACCCGAGCGCCTATCGCTGAATTGCCTATTTCACTGTGAATATGATAGGCAAAATCAACGGGCGTTGAACCGGCTGGCAAATCAATCACATCGCCAGCTGGCGTAATCACGAAAATTCTGTCTTTTAGGAAATCTATTTTCATCGCTTGAATAAAATCGGCTGCGGTACCAGATTCTCGTTTAAAAGTTTCCTGCCAATCGCGCATCTGCTGAACCCATTTTATCTCTTTGGTTAGCCGTCGAGGCGCCACTTTCTCACCGTTTTTTGCCTGCTGATAGAGCCAATGAGCCGCTATGCCTAATTCATCTTCTTCGTGCATTTCTCTGGTTCTTATTTGAAACTCTACAATTTTTTCTTGAGGCCCTATTACAGTGGTGTGTAGGCTTTTATAACCGTTGGGTTTAGGCATAGCAATGTAATCTTTAATTCGGCCAGGTAAAGGAGGCCACTTTTCATGAATTATACCAAGGGCAGCATAGCAATCAGCAACAGTTTTAACTATCACTCTAACAGCAGCAAGGTCGTATATTTGATCTATGTCCCAATCGTGAGTTACAAGCTTCTTATAAATACTTCTATACCGTTTAGCCCGGAAATTAATTTCAAACGAGCTTATGCCACCTTCTCTTAGCAATGTTTCAATTTCCGGTTTTATTCTCTCTAAATAATTTAAACGTTCTTCATACTTTGCAGGCACTAACTTATCAAGTCTTTTATACTCCTCTGGAAAAAGATATGGGAAAGCAAGATCCTGAAGTTCGCCGCTAACCTGCTGCATCCCTAGCCGGTAAGCTAACGGAGCGTAAATTTCATCGGTTTCAAGGGCAATCCTTTTTTGTTTCTGAGGTGGTAGCGCAAAAAGGGTTTTCATATTGTGCAACCTGTCAGCCAGCCTTACAAAGATAACGCGCAAATCTTGAGCCAAAGCCAAAATCAATTTTCTCATGTTCTCAGCTTTAGACTTAACCCCTCGATATTTCACTCGACTTATTTTACTTACCCCATCAACAATAAAAGCGACCTCTTCGCCAAATTCCTTCCTAAGAGCATCTAAACTTACGCCCGCATCCTCTATTGAATCATGAAGCAAACCGGCGGCAATGGTAACTTCGTCCAGTTTCCAGCTCATTAAAGTCTCGGCTGTTTCAAGCAAGTGATTAAAATACGGTTCACCAGTTTTCCTTTTTTGGCCAGAATGTATTCTTTGAGCAAAATTAAAAGCTCTAGCAACTAGCCCTCTTGGATTATTAGCTATCAATTGATTTATCGCCTCTTCGCTCATACTCATCAGAAGATAGAAGGCAACGTCTTAACTGCCCAAATTATTTAATATTAAACACTCTCTTATAAAACTTATTAACCCCTTTTGAATTTAAAAATTTAAAAAACTTTATAGCTCAAACACTAACTTTCCATAAAAAAGAATGGCAACAGTAAAAATCGCTACTAGACCAAAAGCATCCCAAAGAAAAAAATGGTTATACCTTAAAGCCAAGTCGAGGAGTAAATTTTATTCTTTAAATTTCCGCCGCTGCTGCGGCTTTTTTAATCGAGGAGAGAATTTCCTTTTCTATTTTAGGATTTTCTTTTAGAAATTGGCGGGCAGCCTCCATTCCTTGGCCAAGTTTTATTGGTTCGCCGCCTGTTTTGCCATCAGGCAAAAAATTATACCAAGCGCCGGATTTGGCAATTACTCCAAAAGCAACACCAGTATTAACAAGATCGGCATGCCGCGAAATTCCCTCGTTATACAATATGTCAAATTCAGCGCTCCTAAACGGCGGAGCAACTTTATTTTTAACAATTTTCACCTTTACGCGATTGCCGATTATCTTTTCCCCCGACTGAATCTGAGCGCTTCGCCTCATATCAATCCTAACTGAGGAATAAAACTTTAAAGCCAAGCCGCCGGTTGTAGTTTCGGGATTACCAAACATCACTCCCAACTTTTGTCGAATTTGATTAGTAAACAAAACTGTCGTGTTTGTTTTAGCAACAATGGCAGTAAGCTTGCGGAGGGCATGAGACATTAACCGCGCCTGCAGCCCCATATGCTGCTGATCCATTTCACCTTCAATTTCGGCTCGCGGTGTTAAAGCAGCGACAGAATCAACCACCACCAGCTGAACGCCGCCCGAACGAACCAACGTCTCAACTATTTCAAGCGCCTGTTCGCCATCATCAGGTTGAGAAATAAGCAAATCATTAATATTTACCCCTATTCTCTTAGCGTATTCTGGATCAAGAGCATGTTCGGCATCAACATAAGCGGCAACTCCGCCCATTTTCTGAACTTCGGCAACAAGATGTAAGGCCAAAGTGGTCTTACCCGAACTTTCCGGTCCATAGATTTCAATAATCCTTCCTCGGGGGATACCTCCGACTCCTAGCGCCAAATCAAGCGAGATTGAACCGGTTGGGATTACATCGACATCAACCTTTTTAGTCTCCCCCAATTTCATTATTGATCCCTCGCCATATTTTTGCTGAATCTCTTTAACTGCTAAATCTACCCTGCTAGAAATCGCGCCCGCGCTTCGCCCCTCTTCAACTTTTTTATTTTCTTTTTTTTCTTTGGTCATATTTTTATTTATCCCTCCCAAAGGATAAATTAAGAAATTAAAGTATTTTTTTATTCCTCGGTTGCAATTTTGTCATCTAATCTTTCATCAGCCGAAATGGCTTGGGGAATTGATTCACCGGGTTTTATAAACACTTCTCTTGGTTTTGCTCCTTCTCCGGGTCCGATAATTCCACGTTCCTCAAGTAAATCAAGCAATCGCGCCGCCCGCGCATAGCCAATCTTCAAACGACGCTGAAGAAGCGAGGCTGAGGCTTTACCCGCTTGGGCCACAACCTCTTTAGCGTCAAAAAATAGCGGGTCGCCCATATCTTCTGACTCGGCGAGGGTCGCCTCGGCTGCCATATCATCCCACTTTATTTTCAATTCCTCACCGCTTTTTTCTCCTTCCTCTTCTAATTGTTCAGCCTGCTGTTTAATAAATTTTACTACGTCTTTAACTTCTTTTTCGCTAACAAACGCCCCCTGAATCCGACGGAGTTTTGAAGTATCGCCAGCCTGGTAAAGCATATCACCATTACCAAGAAGCTTTTCGGCTCCAGCCGTATCAATGATTGTCCGAGAATCAACTTGCGAAGCCACCTGGAAAGCAATGCGAGAAGTAATATTTGCTTTAATCAAGCCGGTAATTACTTCCACTGATGGTCGCTGGGTCGAAACTACCAAGTGAATACCAACGGCCCTTGCTATTTGGGCAAGACGAACAATCGCCGCTTCAACGTCACGGCCGTGAGCTGCCATCAAATCAGCAAGTTCGTCTATTATAATGACAATAAATGGCATCAGCTCTTTTTGGGCCGCTGCCCGCTTGGCATTATACGAAAAAATGTCGCGGGAGCCAACATTGGAAAGTTCTACGTACCTCCTATCCATTTCTTTCACCACCCAACGAAGAGCGCTAACCACCTTTTTGGGTTCAACGATAACCGGTGTGATTAAATGAGGGATACCATTATATAATGTAAGCTCAACTCTTTTTGGGTCGATTAAAAGCAGTTTCAGAACTTCCGGAGAATGACGATATAAAAGCGACATTAAAAGGGCATTAATAGCAACGGATTTACCTGTACCGGTAGCCCCCGCAATTAAAAGATGGGGCATTTTTTCAAGACCGACATAAACGGGAAATCCTGCCACATCGCGGCCTAAAGCATATGGGAAAAAGTAGGGGCTCTTTTTAAATTCGTCAGAATCAATTAAATCACGCAAGCCAACAATAGCTGATTTCTTATTAGGTACCTCGATGCCCACCAGGGGTTTACCGGGAATCGGCGCCTCTATCCTTATGGGGTGGGCTGCTAAAGCTAGAGCTAAATCATTGGCTAAAGCAGTAATTTTTGAAAGCTTTACCCCCATTGCCGGACGCAAAGTAAACTGGGTTACGGTCGGGCCAATTGAAACCTCTCCCATTTCAACATCAATCCCGAAATTAGCCAGCGTCCGTTTTATAATCGCCACATTGGCGTTAATGTCTCCCGAGCGAGGTTGTTCCTTATCTGAATGCAAAATCTCAATCGGCGGCAAAACCCACTTTCCCGATTTTAGCGTCTTAATTGTGAATTCCTTATCTTCATCCGTCTTAGCAGGAGTTGCCAACGGTTTTTTCTCGCTTACTGCTTGGCGCTTTTGCTGAGCTTCCTCAGTTTTTTGAGCCTCTGCGGTTATAACCTGAGCACCACGTTTAATAACCACATTGTCCTTAAGTTGTTCTTCTCCTTTCTCTTCCTCTTCTCCTTCTTCCTCTTCTTCTTCGCTGCGCAAAAAGATTTTGTGGGCTGGAATATTAAGAGCAATAAGCACTGAGATAAAAAGCAAAATAACTAGGACAATAAAAGAAGAGGTAGAACCTACAGCTTTTAATAACGGAAAGCCAAGAATCAAACCAAGATAACCGCCTTGATGCACTCGTGTCGCAAAATCTCCCTTACCTATAATATTAAAAATTGCTAAAAAGCCTAATACAAAAAGGGTTGTTCCGATTATAGCGCTCAGGTAAATTTTACGCGAAATTGACTTAAAGAAAGCAACAGCCAACATTAAAAAACCAACTGGCACCAAAAAAATTCCCCAACCAAAAAGTGATTTTGAAATAATAGTGAAAAGCTCTCCGGCTTTGCCTGCTTTATTAAAAAAAGCTAACGTGCTTAAAACCGCTAGCCCTAAAGAGATGACACCCCAGATACCATTTTTTGTTTCTTGCGACAAGCCCAGGACCGGCTTGGGTTCAGAATTTTTAATAACTTTCTTCAATTTCTTTACTTTCCGCCTCATCCCCTTGGAAGTAGCAACACCAGCCCATAAGTTAGACTTATGGTCGCTACGCTGCTTTAGTTAAATTAAAAATTAACTTTGATTCGCAAACCCCGTTA
>Ga0078972_1015913_pt1 | contig 11328 bp, 13 predicted proteins | sample YelNatPaOPGAMG01_FD_67568 | JGI IMG/M metagenome (GOLD analysis project Ga0078972, IMG submission 67568) | Hot spring thermophilic microbial communities from Obsidian Pool, Yellowstone National Park, USA - OP-RAMG-01 (SPADES assembly) (version 2) | ecosystem: Environmental > Aquatic > Thermal...
TGGAAGAAGGTCTACTCCTACTCCTCCTCCTATGCGCGGCAGACGGGTACCGTTTACACCTACGGCTACGACACCTACACCAGGTCGGTCCGGTGGGTGGATGACTACGGATGGGTTTACAAGGGAAAACAGGAGTTCTCCTCTCCTCCCGTGAATGGGGGAGGATGGGAGTACAGGAACGTGACCCCCTACAGCAGGCAGGTGCTCGTCGGCTACGAGGCCTCCAGAATGGTTCCGGTGTACGGGTGGGTGGCCAGGAGCGGGGAGGAGCCTCCCTTGGGGGCCAGGGTTTGGGACGGTTACCTCTTGGGTAAGGTGGAGGACGGGAGGTCGGGGATCCGGGTGGTCTACGGCTCGGAGACGGCCTCCCAGCCGCAGGTGGGCTGGATCACGAACCTGCAGCAGACCTACGAGGTCCGGAGGGTGCCCAAGATGGTGGTCGAGAGCTCCACGGCCTATCACCTTTACGAGGTCCCCTCCTCCTGGAGTCCCGCCTCCTCCACCGTGCAGGTTTCTCCCAGGAACGGGTACTCGGGGACGGTGCGCCTCTCGGCTGAGGGGGGAAGCCTGGGAACCGGCCAGCTCCACCTCAGTCCCCCCGCCTTCACCTCCCTGAGCGCGGGGCCGGGGGTGGCCAGGGTGAGGGCCTACGCCATGGACGCCAGGGGGGTGGAGAGGGAGGTGGCGAGCTCCGAGTTCAGGGTGGAGGCGGGAGGGCTGATCAGGTATGTGAGGGACACCGCCGAGCCCTCCGAGAGTTCCGGGGTTCTGGTGTCCTTGGTGGCAACCCCTGTGGGTCCCTCGTCCCAGCTCACGATAACTCCGCCGTCGTACGATAGAGGGACTTACGACGGGGGGACAGCGGGAGGACCCATCACGCAGATGTACGCCGTAGATCCAAATAAGCCCATCATCACCGAAACCCTGCCCGACGGAACCACCATCACTTACCTAAACTATCTGAATCCGGAGATGAGGATGCAGGCCAAAAAGTGGGCAATAGGATATCGGTCGATAACAGATTTCTAAATCGCGGGATAAAGACGAACCCCCACGTTTCCGTAAAACTCTATCTCTCTCTGGTAGAACTCTATCCTTTCGCGAGCGTTCTCTCGAAGGGGTCTCAAGAGCTGAGATACGAACCGGACGTGGACTTTCTTATCGAAAGGTTGGGTTGGTACCGGATTATAGTATAAGGACTCTACGCTTGGAACCATATCCAAGGTTGCTCTACTAAGATTCTCCTGCCCGGCCATTCTAAGGGTCAGCTTCCCAGCCTTACTCCTCGGAACTTCCACCTTACACTCCTCCCACAGAACCTCCCTAGGGTACAGTCTGTCGATGAAAGTCACATTGTGGGGACCCACATTAGTTGGGGCTACTCCACTATCCAGAACCTCAGGTGGGCTTTCTCTTTTGCCGTATAGCTGGAGCACCTGGATTTCCCACTTGCGATCCACCGCTCTCTGCCAGAAGATTACCTGAGGCCGTAAGTCCCCGTTGTCTTCCAAGTAGTACAGAATCCATCTTGACTCCAATAAGAACTCCCCACCCTCCTGCGGGCACCAGTTGTCCACATTGGGAGCAAGATAGCCTATATCGACATTCTCAATCGGCCCGTTGTCCTCAGTCCCGAGGATGTAGGTTATGAAGTAGGCGTATCTGGTCTCGTACCCTTCCTGTTGTGGCTGAGAAATTTTGAAGGGCCATCCCGCCAGCGGGCAGGACACCAGCAGGGCCAGGGCGCAGATGACTCCGGCGTGGGCCGCCCAGGGCTTCCTGAGGATCCGGGAGACCAGGGCCGAGGCCAGGAAGGCCAGGCCCCCCGTGGCCACCAGGGTGGGCCAGGAGTCGGGCCAGCCCAGCACCCGGTTCAGCAGGAGGACCGCCAGGGCCCAGGCCAGGCCCCCCGCGGTGGCCCCCAGGACCGCCGAGAGCTTTCCCTTCTTCTTTCCCATCCTTATTCCCTCCTTTTTCCTTCGTTAAGTATTTCCGGATTCGGGCGATCACCTGCAGAGTGCGTACCTCAGGACCGGGTCAGCGACCTCGTAGACGCCATCCTTCACCTCGAGAAAGCCCGCTTTGAGCAGCTCACTCAGCAAACCCGCCAGGTTGGCATCGTATATCCTCGCCCCGCTCTCGCTCTCGAGGTGGGCCTTGATCCCCGCCCACCGGGCCGGCTCCCTCGCCACGCGCTTCATGATGGTCAGATACCTCTCGGAAGCCGGCCTTCTCTTCAGGAAGTTCTCAAACTCCCGGAGGGCCAGACCGGCCGCCTCTTTCATGAGTTCATCCACCAGGCCCTTCGATGCCTCTCCCTTGAGATAGCACTGCCAGCCGAAGTTCGAGAGCCATCCCACGATTCCATCCAATTTCTCAACGGCGTACTCTATCGTCTCATCGCTCACCCTCATCCTGCACTGTTTGAATCCTTCCCTCAGGAACTCCGCGGATTGCTCGACCGAGAACCTGCCGAGCAGTATCTCGCTCCTGGCCCTCCCGTAAAGGGGTGAGGAGGGATCGTCGACCCCCAGGATATCGTCGAGCAGACCGACCTGTGAGCCCGTCAGGAGAAGCTGAAGGTTCCCATCGTAATCGTAGATGTGGGCCAGCAGCCCTGAAAAATCGAAGTTCGCCAGCTTCCTGAGCTGCTGTGCCTCGTCCACGGCCACCACCACCTTTATCCCGCGGTCTTCCGCGAACCTGTTCAGGATATCGAACAGGCCCGTCAGGCTGAGCGTCCTCTGGGTGCTCCAGCTGAACGTGACGGAAAAGTCACCCACCTTCACGCCCCTGACCCTGCTCAGGTGCTCCTTCAGCGCTGACCACAGGCTCCGGTGCTCCCTTATGAAGCTGTTCACCGATTCCTCGAGGGCTCCGATCAGGGCTCGGCGGGGAAGGTGGGACACCTCCTCAAACTGCCTGCAGTCGATCAGGAGGTGGGGTGAGCCGAGCTTGGACAGCCCTATGAGCATCAGGGAGCTCTTGCCGAGCCTGCGCAGGCCCTTGACGACGGTGAGGGCGCTGCCCTTCCTCAGCGAGTCGAGTAGCTTCCTGAGTTCATTCTCCCGGTCGTAGAAGTCCTCCCCCCTAACCTTCGGTCTGTCGCCGAAGTACAACTAGCACCACCGCTAGTAACTAGCACTACCGCTAGTATATAAGCTTCCCGATTCGGCCGCGCCTCACGGACTTCGTCTGGGGAACGGTATTCCAGAGCCGCACGGGAAACCGACCCTCATCCCTTCCCCAGGATCTTCTCCAGGTGCTCGTCCCTCTCCAGCCCCGCTATGATCTTGGCCAGCCTCTTCTTCTCCTCCACTCCCCCCCTTCTCCTTATCACGATCTTCTGGGCCTGGGGGGATCCCGCCCCGTGCATGCACTCCGGCAGCCCTCCCCCCACCGAGAGGTTCTCCACCAGCCTGAACAGCCTCAGGATGTGCTCGGCCGGCACCCCCTCCTTCCTGGCCAGGTACTTCTCCACCAGCCTCCCCACCTCCGGGCTCCTCAGGTCCCTCTCCGAGGGGGCCGTGGTGATGAGGCCCCCCGCCAGGTCCTGGGCCAGCCTGGACCACTCGAAGGGGAGCCTGGTGATGTTGAGCTTCACCACGTTGGCCAGCAGGGGATCGGGCCAGTAGGCCCCCGAGGGGGTCCTCAGCCCCCGGTAGGAGCAGGCCAGGGAGCAGCACCAGCAGGTCTCCGCCAGGTGGATCATCTCCGTGAGCTTGTCCTCCACGTGGGAGGACCCCGCTATCCCGCTGTACTCCGCCAGCAGGGCCGAGGCCCCTATCAGGACGTCCGCCACCCCCACCTTGCACCCCCCGTAGTTCTGGCGGTGGAAGGTGGCGAAGACCTCCACCAGCCTCCCGGCGAACTCGTGCTCCCCGCACATGAAAACCCTCTCCCAGGGCACGAAGACGTCGTTGAAGATCATGAGGGTCTCCCCCCCCACGATCCCGTACTTGGGGTTCCCGCAGTCTATCTCCCCCTCCAGCCTCCTGGTGTCGTTCGTCTGCCTCCCCAGCACCTGGATGAGGCCGGGGGCGTCCACGGGTACGGAGAAGGCCACGGCGTAGTCCCTGTCCTCCGGCCCCATGGCCCTGGTGGGGAGGACCACCACCTCATGGGAGTTGGAGGCCCCCGTCTGGTGGGCCTTGGCCCCCCTCACCACGATCCCGTCCTCCCTCCTTTCCACCACCCTCACGTACAGGTCGGGGTCGGGCTGCTCGTGGGGCCTCAGGCTCCTGTCCCCCTTCACGTCCGTGACCGAGCCCGTGCACATCAGGTCCTCCTTCTGCACCCTCTTCAGGTACTCCACGAACCTCCGGTGGTACTCCGTCCCCAGCTTCTGGTCGATCTCGTAGGTGACGATGTACAGGGAGTTCAGGGCGTCCAGACCCACGCACCTCTGGAAGCAGCTCCCGGTCTTCTGCCCCAGCAGGCGCATCATCTCCACCTTCTTCACCAGGTCCTCGGGCCCCTGGTGGATGTGGGTGAAGCGGTTGATCCTCTCCCCGGTGAGGTGGGAGGTGGCCGTCAGGAGCTCCCGGTACCTGGGGTCGTGGGCCAGCTCGTAGGTGAGGGCCGCCGCCTGAACGTGCGGCCTGAGCATGGGCTCGTCCGCCACGCTCTCTATCCTCCTCCCCATGAAGTAGAGGGTGGGCTTCAGCCTCCTCAGGCTCTGGAGGTACTCCCTCCCGTTCATCAGCCTGCCCATCTTCCCCCCTTCTCCTCTCCCTAAAAATAGGCTACCTCCACCGGATGAGGATCTCCTCCCTCCTAAAGGTGGCCCTGGCCAGGGAGAAGAGCCCGGCGCTGGCCAGGCCCAGCACCAGCCCGAAGGCCAGGAGGGTCCTTCCCTCCATCCCCACGATTCCCCCCGCAAAGAGGAGGTAGAGGGCCAGGGCGGGGAGGACGCTCAGGGCCCCCAGCTGCATGGCCGCCCTCACGTCGCTCACCCGGGAGGAGATCAGCACGCAGAGGGAGACGGAGAGGAGGCAGACCAGGGGGGAGTAGACCCCCACCACCAGCAGGGAGAGGAGATCGGGCAGGAAGGGATGACCGAAGAGGGGATGGGTGAGCAGGTCCACCGTGATCACGAAGCCCGCGAAGGAGAGGGCGGTGACCAGGAGGGAGGGGACGAGCGCCCCCAGGATCTTCCCCAGCAGGAGCTCCAGGTCGGTGAGGGGGGTGGCCAGAAGGGGCTCCAGCTGCCTGTTCACCTTCTCCCCCACGAAGGTGTAGGAGGCTATGGTGGAGGGTATGACCGCCGGGAGGACCAGGAACATGAGCAGGGAGAGGTGGATCGTCCCGGCCACCACCGCCTGCCTGGGTGAAAGGCCTGGCTGGGCGAAGGGTGGGAGCTCGTTCTCCGAGGGCTCCTCCCCGGTCACCACGGGGTAGAGGGAGACCAGGGGGATGAAGAGGGAGAAGAGCAGGGGGATCGCCACCAGCCCGTAGAGCACGTACCGGTGCCTCCTGGCGCTGCTCATGTCCTTGCGGGCCACCGCCCAGATCCTGTCAGGCCTCACTTCCCCTCACCAGCCTGAGGTAGGTCTCCTCCAGCGCGTGGGGGGAGGGCGTGACGTACCTCACCCTTCCCCCCCTCCTCACCAGGGCCTCCACCAGGGAGGGGTTCTGGGTCTCCGGGTCCTCCAGCTCCACCACCAGCTTCTCCCCCTCCACCTCCACCCCCCTCACGAACCCCAGCCCCCTCACCGCCTCCACCAGCTCCTCCGTGACCCTCTCCAGGTGGACCTCGGTCCTGGGGGAGCCGAACCTCCGCTTGAGCTCCCCGGGGGAGCCCAGGGCCAGGAGCCTGGTGCTCAGGATGGCCACGCGGTCGCACAGCCTCTCCGCCTCGTATAGGTTGTGGGTGCAGAGGAAGATGGTCCTACCCTCCCTCTTCAGCTCCAGGATGAAGTCCCTGACGATCCCGGCCGCCTCGGGGGAGAGGGAGGCGGTGGGCTCGTCCAGGAAGAGCACCTCGGGCTCGTGGAGGAGGGCCCTGACGATGGCCAGCTTCTGCTGCATCCCCCTGGAGAAGGTGGCCACCGGATCGTTCCTCCTCTCCCACAGGTCCAGCATCCTCAGGAACCTCTCTATGTTCTCCCTCCTCCTCCCCTCCGGCAGGCCGTGGAGCCTGGCGTGGAACTCCAGGTTCTCGTAGGCGCTCAGCTCCCCGTAAAGGCCTGGGTTCTCGGGAAGGAGCCCCACCACCTCCCTCACCCTCTCCGCCTCCTTCACCACGTCGTGCCCGCAGACCCTGGCCCTCCCCCGCGTGGGCCTGATCAGGCTGCAGAGCATCCTCACGGTGGTGGTCTTCCCCGCCCCGTTGGGCCCCAGGAGGCCGAAGATCTCCCCCTCCTCCACCTTAAAGGTCAGCCCCTCCACCGCCACCCTCCCGTCGAACTCCCTGCTGAGACCCTCCAGCTCTATCACTTCCCTCCCTCGGGTGGGGAGCTCCGAAATACCTTGCTGGCTCACGGATCGCCTAACCCTCTTCTCTTCATCGCTCCCCTCCCCCCTCCGGCGGGGTCGGGGATAAAGGTTGGGGTCAGCCTATCCTCAGCACTCCGCTCCCCCTGTACCTTCCCCGCTTGAGGGAGAGCAGGGCCTCGTTGGCCTCCTCCAGCCCGAACTCCGTCACGGAGGGCCTCAGGGGGATCTCCGCCGCCACCCTCAGGAACTCCCTCACGTCCTCCCTGGTGAGGTTGGCCACGCTCTTCACCTCCTTCTCCCACCAGAGGTGGGAGGCGTAGTCCAGCTCCGGGATGGGGGTCTCCTTCCTGATCAGGTTCATCACCAGCCTTCCCCCCCTCTCCAGGTTCCTCAGGGCCTCCCTCACGCTCTCCCCGGAGGGGGTGGTGTCCAGGGCCCGGTGCAGCTTCCTGGGAGGGGTGTCCCCCGTCTCCCCCACCCAGTCCGCCCCCTGCTCCTCCGCCAGCCTGCTGGGGCCGTCCCCCCTCCTCTTGGTGAACACGTAGACCTCCGAGGAGGGGAAGAGGTGGCGGATGAGCTGGTGGACCAGGTGGGCGGAGGAGCCGTACCCGTACAGGCCTATCACCTCCCCGTCCCTCAGCCCCGTGAGCCTGAGGGAGCGGTACCCTATGGCCCCGGCGCAGAGGAGGGGGGCCGCCTGGGTGTCGGAGAGGCTCCCGGGAAGGGGGTGGGCGAAGTCCTCGTGGACCACCATGTACTCCGCGTACCCCCCGTCCGCGTCGCACCCGGTTCCCCTGAACTCCGGGCAGAGGTTCTCCCGGCCCGAGGTGCAGAAGGCGCACCTCCCGCAGGTCCGGTAGATCCAGGCCACCCCCACCCTCTCCCCCCTTCCCAGCTTCCCCGCTCCGGGCCCCAGCTCCTCCACCCTTCCCACCACCTGGTGGCCGGGGATCACGGGAAGCCTGGCCTCCACCCTCCCCTCCACCTCGTCCAGCTCCGTCCTGCAGATCCCGCAGACCGAGATTCTGAGGAGGACCTCCCCCTCACCGGGGGAGGGAACGGGAAGGTCCTCCAGCGAGAGGGGCCTCTCCTCCGCCGGGGCCACCCTCCTGAGGACCGCCGCCCTCATCTCCGGCCCCTTTCCTTCCAGTACCTCTCGGCCTCTTCCTCCATCTTCTTCAGCCTGAAGTAGTAGTCGGGGAACTCGCGGAGGTGGGCCAGCGCGATCTTGCCCGTGAGGAGGAGGTCGTCGTCGGTCACGTTGGTCTCCGGGTCCCTCTTCCCGTGCTCCAGCTCCACCTCCATCCCCATCCTGAACTGCTCCACGTCGAACTCCTTCCAGTCCAGGCCCAGCTTCTCCCCTATCTCCCTGGCCTCCTTCAGGCTGATCCTCTTCCTGGCCATCTCCGACCTGGGGAGGGGTGATAAAAATAGCTCACGGTGCACTGGGAGGAACTCGAGCAGCGGTTCAGTACTTCCCGCTTCCGCTGGGCCTATCTCAGCAGACCCAGCTCCCTGAGCGCCTCCCCGGCCTTTCTCCCCGGCTCCACGATCTTCACCTCTATTCCCAGCGCCCTCAGGAGCTCCGAGGCCCCCGGTCCCACCTCCCCGCTCACCACCATCCTGACCCCCCTGTCGGCCAGGCCCTTGGCCACCAGGGGACCCCTTCCGTGCGGTAGGTTGGAGGCGGGGTTGGGGATCACCTCCCATCCCTTCGCCCTCCCCCCCTCCACCTCCACCAGGGTGAAGGTGGGGGCGTGGCCGAACTCCGGGGAGACCCTGGCCTCGGGCCCTCCCTTGCCCACCGTCGCCACCGCCACCAGCATCTACTTCCCGCCCTTCAGCTCCTCTATCCTCCGGCTTATCTCCGCGAGCTCCCTCTCCAGCTCCCTCTTCATCTCCTCCAGGGCCCTGAGCTCCTCCTCCCGGCCCGGGTAGGCGGCGGGATATCCCCACCATCCCCTAGCCCAGGCGGGGGGCCAGGGGTGCCTGGGGCACCACCATCCCCTTCTCTCCCACCACATCTCCTCTCACCTCCTTTTTGAGATATTTCACATAATTTTCCTGGGACGGGTATTTAAGTTTTGTGATTAATCCCAATAAGATGGGACCCAGGTGGTGGAGGAGGTGCAGGAGGGGGGAGATGGGGAGGCCTCCCAAGCCCGTGGCGGTGGGGTGCCTCCCCCCCTGCCGCAGGCTGGATCCCTCCCCCTGCCGCAGGGCAGAGCCGCTCACCCTGGAGGTGGCGGAGGTGGAGGCCCTGAGGCTGGTGGAGCTGGAGAAGCTCTCCCTGGAGGAGGCGGGGAGGAGGATGGGGGTTTCCAGGAACACGGTCTGGAGGCTGGTGGAGGGGGCCAGGGAGAAGGTGGCCAGGGCGCTGGTGGAGGGCAGGGGGATAAGGATCTCGGAGGAGCAGCCCTCAGGCCCCTGAGCCCGCCACCGCCTTGCCGAACTCCTCCGCCCTCCTCTCGTCCTCGGGGGTGGGCCTCCCCTTCCCCAGGAACTTGAACCTCCCCCTGCAGGAGAACTCCCCCACCACCTTCCCTCCCCTCCCCTCCACCTCCTTCCTCATCCTCCTCAGGGTCCTCCTGTTCCCCAGCCCGGCGTAGGTGCAGAAGAGGGCCACCCTCTTCCCGCTCCAGTCCCTCCCCCTGAGGAACTGCAGGATGGGCTTGGAGGGGCCGAAGGAGTGGACGGGGGTCCCCACGAAGACGAGCTCTTCCTTGACCTCCCCGGCGCTCTCCACGGGGAGGCACCTGGCTCCCGCCCCCCTGGCCACGGCCTCCGCTATCCTCCTGGTGTTGCCCGTCCTGGAGTAGTAGACCACGGCCCCGGGCATCTTCCCTAACGGGAGGGGGAGGTTAAAGGCTTTAGCTTTCCTCCCGGGAGGCGAGCAGGGTGGCCGTGAGGTTCAGGAGGAAGGCGGTTAGCATGACCGCCCTGAGGCCGAAGAGCTCCGAGACGGCTCCCCCCAGGAAGGGCCCTATCACCCCCGCCACGCTCATGGTGGAGCCCAGCAGGCTGGTGGAGGTGGCCTTCTCCAGGTTCCTCCTGAGGAGGTGGAGGAGGGAGCCCACGTACAGGGTGCTCCAGGCCACGGCCAGCACGGGCTGGACGGGGAGGATGTGGAGGTAGGAGGTGGCCAGGGAGTAGGCCAGGAAGGTCACGGTGGAGAGGAGGAGGCCCGTCCTCACCAGCAGCCGGTCGTCCAGGGGCCTCCTGACCCTGCTGAAGGCGGCCATGATCACGAACTGGAGGCCGCAGTTGAGGGCGTAGAGGAGGCCCACCCACCCCTTGCTCGCCCCCAGCTCCACCAGGTAGAGGGGGAAGACCGTCCAGACGCACTGGGCCCCCGTGTGGCGGAGGAGGTAGTGGAGGTAGGTCCTGGAGTTCCTCCTTATCACCTCCAGGGAGGAGAAGTTCCTCTTCCTCCTCACCCCGACCTCCGGGAGGGAGAGGGAGAGGAGGAAGCCCGTGAGGAAGAAGAGGGAGGAGAGGAGGAAGGCGGCCTCGTAGGTGGGGAGGAGCCCCGCCCCCAGGTACCCCACCGCCCAGCCCAGGGAGGTGAAGCCCGCGAAGAGCCAGACCCTGCTCTCGTATCTGGGGAGGCCGGAGAGGTAGGCCAGGAGGGGGAAGGTCCCTATCCCCAGGCAGAAGCCCGCCAGGGTCCTGACCAGGAGGAGGGAGGGGAAGCCCCCCATCAGCACCTGGAGGAGGAAGGCGGGGAAGCAGAGGAGGAAGCCCAGCCTCACGAAGACCGTCCTCCTGCCCAGGGAGTCGGAGAGCCTCCCGAAGAGGAAGTAGGAGAGGGCGGAGGCCAGGCCGTACCCCATCACCACTAGGCCAAGCTGGAAGAAGGAGAGGCCCAGGTCCCTGCTCAGGAGGGGGATGAGGATGGAGGAGAAGGCCACCCCCGTGTTGGAGAGCAGGGTCAGGGCGTAGGCCGTCCTCATGGTCCCAGACCCGAAGGGGGGAGGGCGGGCTTAAACCCTATCCGTTGGGCCCCTGGCCCAGCAGCTCCCTTAACCTGAGGGCGTCCTCCAGCATGTGGACGTTGTTGAACATGAAGTAGATCTCCCTGACCTTCCCCTTTAGCCCCTCGGCCCTCTCCCTGAGCCTCTCCAGCTCCTCCCGGGAGTAGCGGTAGTTATACATGGAGGGCTTGCCGAAGCCGTGGAGCCTGAAGTAGGCTATCTTGGCGGAGCCGAAGTGGAGGGGGTCGGAGCGGAGGGGGTCCACGCAGTGGAGGAGGTCCAGCTCCCTGCAGAGCTCCCTGATCAGGTCGGGGTGCTCCCCCCAGTCCCCCCTGGGCTCCCAGGCCACCGCGAACTCCCTCCTGACCTTCCTGAAGAACCTCCTCAGGTTCTCCGCGTTCTCCTCCGTGCACCTGAAGTTGGGGGGGCACTGGACCACGCAGACCCTGGCCCCCATCAGTCTCCCTATTCCGGCGGTCTCCCTCCAGGCCCTCAGGTTGTCCTCGGTGGGGCGGAGCCAGCCGAACTCCTTCCCCCTCAGCTCTTCAGGGCTGAGGCCTGACCTCCTCCAGGTGGGGCTGGTGGTGGGGTGGGTGAGGGCCTGGAAGGCCTTGAAGGTGAAGACGAAGCCCCCCGGGGCCTCCTCCCTCCACCTGGAGGCGGTCTCGGGCCTGGGGAGCCTGTAGAAGGTGGACTGGACCTCTACGGTCTCGAACCTCTTGTAGTACTGGGGGCGGGAGCAGGGGAAGCCGCAGCACCCCACCAGCACCCTCGTCATCCTCCCTCCCTCACCCCTCCGGAAAGTATTTTTTTCGGTTCTTCCGGGAGGGAAAGGGCGGGGGTAACTCAGCCTGGGAGAGTGTCCGGCTGAAGACCGGAATGTCGTGGGTTCAAATCCCACCCCCCGCACCAGCTT
>Ga0078972_1015915_pt1 | contig 11328 bp, 10 predicted proteins | sample YelNatPaOPGAMG01_FD_67568 | JGI IMG/M metagenome (GOLD analysis project Ga0078972, IMG submission 67568) | Hot spring thermophilic microbial communities from Obsidian Pool, Yellowstone National Park, USA - OP-RAMG-01 (SPADES assembly) (version 2) | ecosystem: Environmental > Aquatic > Thermal...
CGACGACGAAGCCGCGCAGCTCCTCTGCAAGCAGCCCGCACTCGTCGAGCGAGAGCTTCTTCAGCTCCGCCGGCGAGGTGATCGTCGAGAGCAGAGGATACGAGCGCTTGTCGTCGTCCACATCGTTCCCCTCACGTCAAGTGCCCGTGACCAACCGGTCACCGCGTTTACTCGTGGCTCATCCTTCCAGAGACGCGGCGTGTCGTCAACGAGGCGAGCGGACCACCGCAGCCGCGGCTGCGAGCCGCCGCTGTGTCGCCAGGGGATTCAGGGTCGCCAGGGAACTCGGGGTCGCCAGGGAACTCAGGCGAGGCGCGCTGCGTCGTCGAGCAGACCGGTCGGCGCGCTGTGGTCGGCGATGACGACGCGCCGCACGGCCTCGAACACCGCGCGCGCGACGACCTCGTCGGGCGTGCCCGGCTCGTGGTCGACGACCCTGCTGTCGAGGGTCGACCGGACCGCGTCGCCGACGGTCGAGGTCAGGGAGCGCAGCGCGGTGGCATAGCCCGGGCGTCGCTGTGCCGCGAGGGAGGTCAGGTCGAGCACGACGGCGAGGTGGAGCGACATCGCCGCCGCGAGCACGCCGACCGCTTCCTCCGGCCCGATCCCAGGGGCCGCGTCGCCGGAGAAGCTCTTGGCGACCTGTCGGGCCACCGCTGCCGCCACTGCGAGGAACAGCTCCTCTTTCGACGCGAAGTACCTGTAGAAGGAGCCTTTCGCGATGTCGGTGGCCTTGCAGACGTCGTCGACGGTCACGTCCGCGTACCCGCGCCTGCTGAACAGGGTCGTGCCGACCTCGACCAGGCGCCCGCGTGTCGCCAACGAGTCGTCCTTCCCGGCCTCGAGGACCTCGCGCCACACGTCCGCGCGGAACAGGCCTCCTGCTGGCCGTCCCACGAGGTCGGGCAGCAGCTCGGGCAGGACGCGGCCGATCGCCTCGAGCGAGAGCCCTCTGCGCTCGCGTAACAGCCGGATCAAGCGGACGACCTCGACGTGGCGCTCGTCGTAGAGAAAGCGGTTCGCCGCGACGCGCACCGGTGGTGGGAGCAGGCCAACCGTTAGGTAATAGCGGACGGTGGCAGGGCTCGTCGCCGACCTTGCCACCAGCTCGGCCATCGAGAAGGTCCGTGCGGGCCCGCCGACCGGGTCCGTCCCGGCCGTCTCGACGCCGAGGGGCTGAAGTGCCGGTATCGTTCCCGCCGTGGGCCGCGTCGCAGTCGTCACGGACTCGAGCACCTGCCTCCCGGCTGCGCTCGCCGAGGCTTTCGGCATCCGCGTGCTCCCTATCAGCGTCTACCTGCCCGAAGGCCGGGTCTCTCCCGATGCAGAGCCCGTCATCGAGCCCGAGCTCCCCCTGTCGGAGGATGCCGAGCAGGAAGAGCTCACAGGAGCCAACCGGCCGTTCGTCACAGAGTACCTGGCCGCCGTCGAAGGACCTGGCCACGATGCGGCCGTGCTCGTCACGCCGGCTGTCGAGTTCGCCGCGATGTTCCGGAACGCCTCGCTCGCTGCCGAGCTCGCCGATCGTCCGGCGGTGGCCATCGACGCCCGGACGGCTGCAGCAGGTCAGGCGCTCGTCGTGCTCGCCGGCGCGGCCCGGGCGGCCGAGGGGGCGGATCTCGAGGCGGTCGTCGACGCGATCGAGGATGCCTCCCGGCGCGTCGAGCTCGTCGCGTCGCTCGCTACCCTCGGACCGCTCCGCAGGAGCGGTCCGGTGCCCGACGACCTTCTCGGGCCCGACGACGCGTCGGAGAGCCGGACCGTGTTCCGCATGCGCAAGGGAGCGATCGAGCCGCTCGGCCCGGTGGGGAGCGCGGACGAGACGCTCGAGACGATCCGGCGCGCCTACCTCGAAGGTACCTCCGAGGGCGTCGAGCGCTCCACCGTCTTCCACGCAGGAGCCGCCGAGCTCGCCGCGCGGCTCGAGGCGATGATCGGCCCGGTCGACTTCGTCAGTGGTTTCAGCGCGTCGATGCAGGTCCACACCGGCCAAGGTGTCGTCGGCGTGGCCTGGCTCCCGAGAGCGCCGGCGCGCCCGGTCGAGGCTCCGACGTGACGCGCCGGGAGCGGCTCGCCGACGACAAAGGGCGCAGGTCGGAGGTGCCCGGGCCGGTCGGGACGATCACCGCGGAGCTGCCGGTCGTCGCCGGGCGGGGGCTCGTCCGACCCGAGCGCACGGCGCGGCCGCGCCGGCGTCCCGCCCCCTACCTCCTGCGCCTTATCGTCTGGCTCCTCGTCTTCGTGCTCGTCTGCATGCTCGCTGCCGCCGGTGTCGAGCACTACCACCCGAGGTGGTTCGACTTCCTGCGCAACCGCGTCTCGACGGCGACCGGCTCCGGCATTGCCGCCGGCACGACGAGCGCGCGCCCGGGCGCGTCGACGAGCCCGTCTGGGTCGTCTGGGCCGTCGAGCTTCCGCCTCGTCCGCACGGGCGCGCACGGCGCGGACTACGTCGTGCCGGCGCAGAGCTATGCGATCGTGGTCACGACCGACCACCCGTGCTGGACCCAGATCGCCGAGCCGGCCGGCTCGACGACGTTCCGCTACGCGCAGACGGTCCTGGCGTCGTCCTCGCCGAAGAGCTTTCCGGTGACCGGCAGCTCGTCGGTCACCGTCGACGCAGCTGCGACGAGCATCGCCGTCGAGATCCACGGCGCCACAGTCGGTACGATCCACGGACCCCGTCTCGGCTACAGCTATACGTTCAGCCCAGCGGGCAGCTGAGACGCTGCCCGGCGCCCGAGCCGGCCACGAGCCCACGAGCACCCGAGCCCGACGACGAGGAAGGACCCGCACGTGACGTCGCGACCGCACGAGAGCTCCGGAGGCGTGCACGGCACCGCGCGGGTGAACATCGCGCGCCAGAGGCGCTTCTGGGACCGCAACGCGCGGTCGTGGGACCACCATGCCGGCGACAGCCCCGGTCTCGTCAAGGTGGTCGAGCGCGTCGTCGCCGAGGGCGCGCCCGCGGCCGGCGAGCGTGTCGTCGATCTCGGCTGCGGATCGGGACAGCTCGCCCTGCGGATCGCACCGGTCGTGGCGTCCGTGGTCGCCGTCGACGTCAGCCCGACCATGATCCGGCTGCTCGAGGAGAAGGCCCGAGCTGCAGGCATCGCGAACGTCGAAGGACGGGCGGTGCCGATCGAGCACCTCGACCTCGAGCCGGGGTCGGTCGACCTCGTCGTGTCGAACTACGTCCTCCACCACCTGCGCGACGAGGACAAGGCGGCAGCTGTCCGCCAGGCTGCGACATGGCTGCGGCCCGGTGGCCGTCTCGTCGTCGGGGACATGATGTTCGGACGGGGCGGCGACGCTCGTGACCGGGAGATCATCGCGTCGAAGGTCCTGCTCATGTTGCGCAAAGGTCCAGGTGGCTGGTGGCGGATCGCGAAGAACGCGGCACGGTTCCTGTTTCGCGTGCAGGAGAGGCCGGTCTCGATGGACCGCTGGGTCGCGATGTTCCGAGCAGCGGGGCTCGTCGACGTCCGGGCCGTGCCGGTCGTCAACGAGGCGGCGGTCGTCGTCGGGCGCGCGGCCGCGGCGCCGTCCTGACGATCGAGCCGACGATCGGCACGGTTCGGGTCGCTTGGTCGACAGACCGGTGAGCGTCGTGAGCGCGCCGCGCGTGACGAGGTGCAGCTCCGCGCCGCCCCGGAGCGGCTCGCTCCGGGGCGGGATCGCTGCCCGCAGCGCTAGCGTCTCGGTGGCGGCACGCACGAGGTCGCCGTCGGGCGGGGGCGGGCCAGACGGTGACGAGGGGTCGGCCGGGCCGAGAACGTCTCCCCGGCGCTCCGGGGACGATTCCTTTCGGAGGCGATGACCGATGACCTTGCGACGCCTGGCCGAGCTCGCCGACAGCGGAGCGTTCCTCCGCCGCCATGTCGGCACGAGCACGAGCGACGAGGCGACGATGTGCGCTGCACTCGGCGTCGCGAGCCCGTCGGAGCTGCTCGAGCGGTCATTGCCCCCGGGGCTGCGAACGAGCCGGCCTTACCGGCTGCCGGCTCCGGTCGACGAGGCGTCGGCGCTCGCCGAGCTCGCCCGGCTCGCGGAGCGCAACGAGCGCTGGACCTCGCTGGTCGGCATGGGCTACCACGCGTGCGTCACGCCGCAGGTCATCCAGCGCAACGTGCTCGAGAACCCGGCCTGGTACACCGCGTACACGCCCTACCAGCCCGAGATCAGCCAGGGTCGGCTCGAGGCCCTGCTCAACTTCCAGACGGTCGTGAGCGATCTCACGGCGCTCGAGCTCGCGAATGCCTCGTTGCTCGACGAGCCGACCGCAGCCGCCGAGGCACTGTCGATGTGCCACGCAGCTGCACAGCACGGCGGCGCGTACTTCGTCGACGAGGGCTGCCATCCCCAGACGATCGAGGTCGTCCGGACGCGGGCGGCTGCACGGGGCATCCCCGTCGTCGTCGGCGACCCTCTCGACGGTCTCGCCGACGCCGCGCACGGCGCAGGTCCTCTCGCGGGCGTGCTCGTGCAGTACCCGTCGACCATCGGCGAGGTGCGCGACCTGTCGGCGATCTGCGACCAGGCGCATCGGGCTGGGGCGCTCGTGGTCGTCGCCGCCGACCTGCTCGCGCTCACGCTTCTCCGCCCTCCGGGCGAGCTTGGTGCCGACATCGCGGTCGGGTCTACCCAGCGCTTCGGCGTGCCACTGTGGTTCGGCGGTCCCCACGCGGCCTACATCGCGGCGCGACCGTCGCTGCAAAGGCTCCTCCCCGGTCGCATCGTCGGGGTCTCCGTCGACGCCGACGGGCGACCTGCGTTGCGGCTCGCGCTCCAGACCCGCGAGCAGCACATCCGGCGGGAGCGGGCGACGAGCAACATCTGCACCTCCGAGGCCCTGCTTGCTGTCGTGGCGGGCTTCTACGCGGCCTACCACGGACCAGACGGGCTCCGGGCGATCGCCGAGCGGGTCCACCGTCTGACCGTGCTCCTCGCCGAGGGCGTGCGCCGCGCCGGGCTCGAGGTCGTCACGGCGAGGTACTTCGACACGATCGTGCTGCGCACGGCCGAGCGGACCGACGAGCTCCTCGCAGCGGCGGCGGCGTTGCGGATAAACCTCCGCCGGGTCGACGACGCGCACCTCGGCATCTCCCTCGACGAGACGACGACCGCCGAGACCGTCGAGCTGCTCTACTCGGTCTTCGGCTGCGGCGAGACGGCCCGCGAGCTCGACGCGGTCGCGACGAGCCCGCTGGGCGACGACCTGCTGCGGACCTCGGCCTACCTCGGGCACCCGACGTTCTCCCGGTACCGCTCGGAGACGGCGATGCTCCGCTACATGCGTAGCCTCGCGGACAAAGACATCGCCCTCGACCGGTCGATGATCCCGCTCGGCTCCTGCACGATGAAGCTCAACGCCGCCGTCGAGATGGCGCCTGTCAGCTGGGCAGGGTTCGCCGACGTCCATCCGTACGCACCGCTCGAGCAGGCCCAGGGCTACCTCGAGCTGATCGGCCAGCTCGAGGCGTGGCTCTGCGACCTCACGGGCTACGACGCGTGCAGCGTCCAGCCCAACGCCGGCTCCCAGGGAGAGCTGGCCGGGCTGCTCGCGATCCGTGCCTACCACGAGAGCCAGGGTGAGCCGGGCCGCCGCGTCTGTCTCGTCCCGAGCTCCGCGCACGGGACGAACGCCGCGAGCGCGGCGATGGCGGGCCTCGAGGTCGTCGTCGTCGCCTGCGACGACCATGGCAACGTCGACCCCGTGGCGCTGTCGGCGAAGCTCGTGGAGAACCGGGGCACCGTCGCCGCGCTGATGATCACCTACCCGTCGACGCACGGCGTCTACGAGGAGGGCGTGCGTGAGCTCTGCGCGCTCGTCCACGACGCCGGGGGCCAGGTCTACATCGACGGTGCGAACCTCAACGCGCTCGTCGGTGTCGTCCGGCTCGCCGAGCTCGGCGGCGACGTCTCGCACGTCAACTTGCACAAGACGTTCTGCATCCCGCACGGCGGCGGTGGGCCGGGGGTCGGTCCGGTCGCCGCGAAGGCGCACCTCGCGCGGTTCCTGCCCGGCAGCGCGACGGTGCCCGACGCGCGTCCGGGAGCCACGGGCGGAGCGGTCGCAGGGTCGCCGTTCGGCTCGGCGGGGGTTCTCCCGATCGCCTGGGCCTACCTTCGTCTGCTCGGCGCCGAGGGGATGGCGGCCGCGACCACGCGTGCGGTGCTCGCTGCGAACTACGTCGCCGAGCGCCTACGTGGCTCTTTCCCGGTGCTCTACTCCGGGCGCGGCGGCACCGTCGCCCACGAGTGCATCCTCGACCTACGTGACGTGACCCAGCGAACCGGCGTGACCGCGGAGGACGTTGCGAAGCGGCTTGTGGACTACGGCATCCACGCCCCGACCATGTCGTTCCCCGTTGCCGGAACACTCATGGTCGAGCCGACGGAGTCCGAGCCGAAAGCCGAGCTCGACCGCTTCTGCGACGCGATGATCGCGATCAGGAGCGAGATCGACGAGATCGGTGCCGGTAGGATGCCGCTCGCGGCAAGCCCGCTGCGCCGGGCGCCACACACGGACCAAGCGTGCGCGTCCTCGACGTGGGACCGGCCCTACCGCCGCGAGGTCGGAGCTGTTCTCGGAGCGACCGGGGGAGCGTCGAAGTACTGGCCGCCGGTCGGGCGAGTCGACAACGCGTACGGCGACCGCAACGTCTTCTGCACGTGCCCGCCGCTCGTCGAGGAGGCGACGCCTCAGCGCTCCGGCGGCGTGCCGTCCGGCCCGGGACGCGTCGAGGACGCGTCGAGGATCCGCTCGACGACGGCCACGTCCCGCTCGTAGACGTGCGCGGACTTGACGCGTAGTAGCAGCGGGCCGGTTGGCACACCGACGCCGTCGGCGACGAAGCCCTGGATGCGCGCGAGCTCGACGAGGTTCGCGTAGCCCTTTGTCCCCATGTCGATGCTGTGCGCGGTCACGACGAGCTCGAGCGCGCCGCCGGGGATCCAGAAGTCGAGCAAGCTCACGCACGGGATGTAGGTGGCGTCGCGCCCGGGCTCGAAGGTCGTGACGGTAGCCGAGCGTGACGAGCCGTCCGTGCGCAGGCGCTCGACGACCCAGGCGATCTGGTCGAGACCGGTTCCTGCGTAGTCGTAGAGGCGAGTCGCGTAGCTGTCGGCGCCCCCGAGCTCCTGCACGGGGCCGCGTGCGGCGAAGTTCTCGTGCATCCACGCGAGCCGCTCGGGGTCACCCAGCCTGGCGATCACGGGGTCGGGAAGGCGGGGCGCCTCGACGAGGACGTCGAGGTGGCGGAGCTCGCGGATCGCGGCGCCGTCATAGGTTGCCGGCTCACCGTCGGCGAGGATCGCCCGCGCGGACTCGAGCCAGGCTCCGCCGAGATCCGCCGAGGAGATCGCATGCACCACCTTTCGAGCCTAGCGAGCGGGGGACCGCCCACTGGCAGGGCTGCGGGCCCTTGCCGTCGCACCGTCTGCAAAGATCGTGCCGTGCGTGCGGTCGTCTTCGACGCGTTCGGGTCGGAGCCCGTGGTCCGTAGCGTGGCGGACCCGGTCTGCCCGCCCCACGGTGCTGTCGTGGCCGTGCAGGCGACAGGTGTCTGCCGGAGCGACTGGCACGGGTGGATGGGCCACGACAGCTCGATCGCCCTGCCGCACGTGCCCGGCCACGAGTTCTCGGGCATCGTCGCCGAGGTCGGGGCGCAAGTGCAGCGGTGGCGGCCCGGCGCGCGCGTGACAGCGCCGTTCGTGCACGCGTGCGGCGAGTGCCCGACGTGCCGTGCCGGCGACCAGCAGGTCTGCCCGAACCAGAGCCAGCCAGGCTTCACGAGATGGGGATCGTTCGCCGACGCCGTCGTCGTCGAGCACGCGGACACGAACCTCGTCGCGTTGCCCGACTCGCTCGGCTTCGTCGAGGCGGCGAGCCTCGGATGCCGTTTCGCGACCGCCTACCGGGCAGTCGTCCACCACAGCCGTCCGTCGGTCGGCGACTGGGTCGCGGTCTACGGCTGTGGCGGCGTCGGGCTCTCGGCCGTCATGGTCGCGCGGAGCCGGGGAGCACGCGTCGTCGCCGTCGATGTCGGACGCGAGGCGCTCCGGCTCGCGCGGTCCTTCGGTGCCGAGATTGTCGTCGACGCGCGCGACGGCGAGGTCGCCGCCCGCGTCCGTGAGGCGACCGGCGGAGGAGCGCAGCACTCGATCGACGCGATCGGGCGGGCGACGGTGGTCGCGGACGCGCTCGCGGGGCTACGGCCACGGGGCCGGCACGTCCAGGTCGGGCTCCTGCTCGGTGACGATGCCCGCCCGGCGGTCGACTTGGGGCTCGTCGTCGCCCGGGAGCTCGAGGTCGTGGGGAGCCACGGGATGGCGGCGCGCCACTACGGCGAGATGCTCGCCGAGATCGCGACAGCTCGGCTCGATCCCGCCGCGCTCGTCGTCCGCACGGTGGGGCTCGACGAGAGTGCACGGGCGCTCACGACGCTCGACAGCGCACCGCAGGTCGGCACGACCGTCGTCGTCGTCGGAGCCGGCGGCACGGACCCGGCGGGCTGACCGGCGGGCAGGAATACCCGTAGGGGTATCGTGGTTGACACGTTCACCGACCTTTCAACCCGGACCAGGAGGAAGCACATGGCGACGATCGCAGTCACGAAGGAGAGCTTCGAGGAGGTGGTCGCGTCGAACGACATCGTCCTCGTCGACTTCTGGGCGGCGTGGTGCGGCCCGTGCCGGATGTTCGCACCGGTGTTCGAGGAGGCATCCGAGCGTCACCCGGGCGCGGTCTTCGCGAAGGTCGACACCGAGGCAGAGCAGGAGCTCGCGGCGAGCTTCGGCATCATGTCCATCCCGACCCTGATGGTCTTCCGGGACAAGGTCCTGCTCTACTCCCAGGCGGGAGCCCTGCCCGCTGCATCGCTCGAGGACCTGCTGACCCAGGTGGAGGCGCTCGACATGGACGAGGTGCGCCGCCAGATCGCCGCGCAGGCGCCGGCCGAAGCCACGGCGAGCCGGTCGTGAAGGCGATCGAGACGACGCTCGACCGTCCGATCGAGGAGGTCGAGCAGGAGGTCCGCGATCTCCTCGCCGGCGAGGGGTTTGGCGTCCTGACCGAGATCGACGTCGCGGCGACGCTGCGCGCGAAGCTCGGCGTCGAGAGGCCGCCGTTGCGCATCCTCGGTGCCTGCAACCCGTCGCTTGCCCACAAGGCCCTCGAAGCCGACCCGTCACTCGCCCTGCTCCTGCCCTGCAACGTCGTGCTCGAGCAGGTCGGCCAGGCGACGCGGGTCGCAGTCGTCGACCCGGTCGAGCTGCTCGGCGGTGCGGTGTCGTCGGCTCCCGAGAGTCCTGCGAGCGACGAGCTCGCACTGCTCGCGGCAGACGCCAGCGCACGCTTGCGGCGAGTCGTCGACCAGCTGGGAGGGCGTCCGAGGTAGCTCCATGCGGCGCGGCCTCCCGCGCTCGGGCAGACTGGGGCCGTGCCCGTGCGCGTGTTCCTCCTCGACGACCACCAGGTCGTGCGCGAAGGCGTGCGGCGACTGCTCGAGAGCGACGACGAGATCGCCGTCGTCGGCGAGGCTGCTGCCGCGTCGGAGGTGCTTCCCCGGGTCGCTGCGTGCTCGCCGGACGTCGCGGTGCTCGACGTGCGGCTCCCGGACGGTGACGGCATCGAGGTGTGCCGCGAGATCCGGGCACAGCATCCCGAGGTGGCGTGCCTGATGCTCACTTCGTACTCCGACGACGAGGCCCTCGCGCAAGCGGTGCTGGCCGGAGCGGCGGGGTACCTGCTCAAGCAGATACGTGGCAACGACCTCGTCGCCTCGGTGAAGGCCGTCGCCGGTGGTGCGTCGCTCATCGACGGCGCGACGGCTCGACGCGTCATCGAGGAGCTCGGTCGTGGTCACGCGAGCCGGGACGGTGCCGAGGCCCTCACGCCGCGGGAGCGCTCGATCCTCGAGCTGATCGCCGCCGGCAAGACCAACCGCGAGATCGGTGCCGAGCTGTACCTCGCGGAGAAGACGGTCAAGAACTACGTGTCGAACCTGCTCGCCAAGCTCGGGATGGCTCGCAGGTCCGAAGCCGCTGCGTACGCAGCCAGGCTCGCCGAGCGTCGGGCACAGGATTCCCGGAACCGCGAGCGGGAGACGCCCCGGTACTCGCCGTGACGTCCGCGCCGTCCCGGCCGGCCGACCCGACGTTGCCCGCCCGTCTGGGCCCCGCGACAATGGCGCGATGGCGCGGCTAGGAGACGTCACGCCAGCGGACGCACCAGGCTCTGGAGACGGTCTGGTCGGGTCGCTGCTCGACGGGCGCTACCGGCTTGACGCCCTTCTCGGGCGCGGGGGAGCAGGCTCGGTCTACCGGGCCCTCGACCTCCGCCTCGACCGGGACGTCGCCGTCAAGGTGCTCAACGGCACCGACGGCCTGGACGGCGCCGGCAGCGCGGGTGGTCGGGCCGACGAGGGGGAGCAGCGCGTCGCTGCCGAGGTGCGCACGCTGGCGCGCTTCTCGCATCCCAACCTCGTGCGCCTGCTCGACGCAGGCGAGCTCGACGGTCGCGCCTGTCTCGTCATGGATCTCGTCGACGGTCCCACGCTCGCCCGGCGTCTTGCATCAGGTCCCCTCGACGAGCAGGTCACGGCGCGAGTCGGCGCGGAGATCGCGTCGGCACTCGCGTACGTCCACGGTGAGGGGATCGTGCATCGTGACGTCAAACCTGCCAACGTCCTGATCGGGGCAGACGGCGTGGCACGTCTCGCCGACTTCGGGATCGCCCGGCTCGTCGACACGACGGGGCTGACGGCGACCGGCTACGTGCTCGGCACGCCGGCCTACCTCGCGCCCGAGCAGGTCCAGGGAGAGGCCGTCGGACAGGCGGTCGACGTCTACTCCCTCGGCCTCGTGCTCCTCGAATGCCTCGCCGGCCGGCGAGCTTTCGCGGGGACCGCCGCGGAGCTGACCGCGGCGCGTCTGCACCGGGACCCTCCAGTGCCTCCCGGTCTCGGCGCGCACTGGTCCGAGCTTCTCCGGGCGATGACCGCGCGCGACCCCCTGCGGCGGCCGAGTGCTGCGTCCGTCGCAGACCGCCTGGCCGACCTGCGCCGGAGGGCGAGCGCACCGGGCGCGGTGGCCGACCCTCTCGAGACGACTGGTCTCGACGCGACCGCTCTCGTCACGACGGCCGGTTCCGCGACGGCCGGCGTAGCCGAGGGTCCGACTCTCGCTGTCCCCGTCGTGCGAGCGGCGGCCCCGGGCGACGCGGGCGCACCGTCACGCCGGCGCTGGCTCCTCGTGCTCGCCGGGCTCCTCGTGCTCGCCGGGCTCGGCGTGGGGCCGGCAGAGACCCTTCCCGGCGGCCGCGCC
>Ga0078972_1015916_pt1 | contig 11327 bp, 5 predicted proteins | sample YelNatPaOPGAMG01_FD_67568 | JGI IMG/M metagenome (GOLD analysis project Ga0078972, IMG submission 67568) | Hot spring thermophilic microbial communities from Obsidian Pool, Yellowstone National Park, USA - OP-RAMG-01 (SPADES assembly) (version 2) | ecosystem: Environmental > Aquatic > Thermal...
TGACCAGAGGGAATTCCTTATCTTTAAATTGCTCTCGTTGTTCAGGAGGAAGTTGTTCTAGTTGCTCTTCAGTAAACTTGCGAGACTCAATCGTCTGGAATCTCTCAATTTTAAATTTTCTCTTATTATCGATACCACCAAAGTAAGAAAGAAATCTGTCACCTTTAGCAATAGACTCCGGTGTTATGATACCAAATTCCACTACTTTATAAAAATTATTTTCGATTTTGATAGCACCTGGTGTTTCCGAAGAAGATGGAATGAGTAGTGTTACCTCTTGTGAACCAGAAATGCTTCTTAAGGCCTTTATATAACCTAATAGTGATTTTGAATATTTGCCACTACTTCCTTTTTTAGGAAAATAGATATATGTTTCTTCTCCTGCTTTACCACCTAATAACTCAAAAGTATCTACAAAAGGAAGGTAGTCTAAGAAATATTGCAGGTATAAAGCTTTATCACCCAATAACTTAATAAGAGTATCTACAAAAGAATTGATACTCTCATCTCGAATTTGTGCCCTTGCTTTTTCCTCTAAGTTCGTTGTTGGCCTAATCCCTAATGGTGAAGTAGGATCCACGATTATCGTTCCGCCTACTAGTAAATTAAAAAACTGAATACGCTGTTTTTTGGGTGTTTTTAATACGGAATCCTTCGGTAAATTCACTCCGTATGCGCGACGTGCTAAAGGATCATAGAGAAGAGTAATTTGAGGAGAAAGAGGTTTTCCATCGCAACGAATTGGTTTTGTTCCTTGAGTCGATAACAAGGTATTTGTTTTATTTATTCCTGCTGTAGCATAAGCAATAGTTTTTGGACCAGTAGGAACTCCGTCTCCTTGAGATTTTGGTTTCCCATCTCCTTGAGATTTTGTTGTAAAGTTAGCCCAATATTCGCCTGTCCCAATTAAATATCCTGGTTGACCTAATCCAACAAATTTATATATCTTAGGATAAAATGTCTTCCAATTCTGCTGACCTATTTCTTTTGATTTAATATAAGAGTCTTGCTCAAAATTAAATTCTTTAATGAATTGATGAATAGAATCTAAAGAAATACCTAAAATACCCTGTCCTTTTTGAAAAACTTCATACGCAATTGTACCTTCTGTATATTTGTTTATACTTCCTTTATCGATAAACTTATGCATCTCAAACCAATCTTTTCCGTATTTCTCATTATACACTCCAGTTAAACGATTGGTGATTAAACGCACGATGTTTTCCGTAGCTTGGGAATGGATAGCAGAGAAATAACGGTTAATTAAAGTATCCAATAAACCGCCGGTTTGGGGTTTTTCGCCATTGCTTAAATATGTCTTCCAATCCTTTTGCGTCCAACTGGAGTTAGGAAGATTTCTTGCCTGTCGGCTAAAATCAATCATATTTGCCGCAAAAGAAGCGCCCGGAGGGACAATATAATAAAGCTCTCCCTGAGAATTAAGGATAGCCGGTCCTGCGCTTAAAAATTCTCCAATCGCTGCGCGTCTATTGTAGTCAAACAAACTTGTGCCTAAATCTACCCTTGAATGTGACTCTGAAGAAGGACTAATTTTAGAAAATCCGCTATATAGAACAATACTTACTCCCAAATTGAACATAGCGCCGGTAAAAGGACCTAAAGCCGCCAAATCTTTGGTAGCATGCTGTAAGCCTGCATTCACCAAACCGGAAAACGCCGAAATGACAACTGTCTGACATAAATTACTACCCTTTAGCAAAGATGAAGGTATATTTCCTATTGCGCGGGCATATTCCGGATGTCTTTCCCAACCAAACTGCTTCTCCGCCAAATATTGAACACCCAAACTTATCCCTTCGCCTAATAAAGGAAGCCAAGTTTGTTTAATGCTGTCTTTATTAAAAAATACCGGCTCATGGACAATTTCAATCCCCTGTTTAGCAAAGTCTTGGGAGGACATTCCTTTAGAAATCCAAATAGGCCGGTTTACATTTCCTACTTTTTGCAATCCCCAGCCACCCAACACTTGACTAAACGCTGCTTCTGTTAAGGTTGCGCCGATTTTAGAAGCAAAAAAGGATGCCCCGCCAAAAAACTTCGTATCCCATTTGTGTTTATAACCGTAATCCTGAATTGCCCCTGCCACTGCCCAAGTGGTAGCGGTCTGTAATATCGGTTGCCAACTGTTAGATTTGGCAAATCCGCTTACATCAAAACCGCCTTTGCCATTATTGAACCCGCCCTGCAATGCGCCTGCCACAAACGCTGAACCGATTTCTCCCAGTGGTTTTTTCAACAATTTAGGCACGCCGTAAGATATAGCGTAAGTGCGCGCAAAAGTAGTCACTGATTGCCCGGCAATCGGAGTAGCCACAAAAAATGCCGCACCTGCAAATAAACCAAAACTATCCACATTGCGATAACGTCGCGAACTAGCGCCTAAAATATTTTTGGCTTCCTGCTCACTCAACAACTGGTAATAAGCGCCAGAAGAAGGATAATAAGCGGTTAAGCCGTATCCGGAAAACTCCTCCCAAAATTTCTCATAAGGCAGGAATTCTTCTCTATGTTCGTCAACAAAATAAACTTTATCTGCGGAAACTTTATTAATCAAGATATAGTGGTCGCCCTTTAGATGCGCGATAAAAGGGGTAAGCTGGTTATCGAGTTTATTTATTTTTACCGGGTAAAGTTTTTGCCCGAAAAATTCCGCGGTTTTAGACAAAGCGTATAAAGAAGTTTTAATTATTTTGGGTTCGCCTTCTGGCTTGGTTATTTCATTTAGGATATCTATGCTTAAACTCATTACCGCAATATCCTGCTCTGCGGCATTTATATTTTGATAGGTCAGAAAATCATAAAGGGCTTTTGTCCCGCAGGGTTTACCCTTAAGCCAATTATAAATCTGTTCAATCCTCTCGTTGCTAAACTTTACAGGATGCTCTAATTGGATAATTACATTATCCGATATTTTTATGGCATTGATGGGTTGGCGGGAAATGTCTTTCAGAATGTTCTTTATCGCCAAAGGAATGTCTACAGAACTAATATCTTTAAGATAAGGCGCAGTAAAAAGAGAATTTATGCCCGGCTTATACCAAAACACACTCCAGTCATATTCTATTGCATAAGAGACCTGCTCCGGCAAAAAAACCACCAATACTATCCACGCCAAAAATCTAATCCACGGCTTAAAACTGGATTTAAACGAAGGGCGTTTAGTAACGGTTTTTTCCGCAATTTGTTTTTCTTTATCTTTGCTTAATTTAATTTTTTTATACCCGTCTGCGCCCATTCTTACCTAAAAATAAAAAAAGGGAAATAAAAAATTTCCCCTTTTTCCCCATTTACTTCATTTATTTTTTTTGAGGTTCTCATCTCTATAATCTTTATAAATTCTTTATTAAAATTTTTAATAACTTTTCAAATAAAAAACCGAGTTGTCAAATTTTTGTTTTCTCGTCGGTATTCGGCAACCCGGCTATCTTTTTTAAGACCCGCGGTTTTGCGCCCTCAGGTCACCCTGAGTTTGCCCTTTCGTTACCGCAACATTGGTTGTCAACTTGTAGTTTAAGTATAGCATATAAAAGAAAACTTGTCAAGGAGATATTTATATATTAAAAGAAAACGTTTTCTTTAACTCATTTAATTTTTATGGAATTTTGTCTCTGCTAAAAAATTTATTTTTCTCCTGTTTTTTATAGAATGGCTTATTTTCGTATTTTTTATTATTTTTAAAATTTTTTATTTTAAACTTTTTTAAACTTTTAGATAATTAAAAAATTAAAGAGAGGCATTTATTACACATTAAATTTGCCACGGGATTTCTGCCTCTCTTTTTAAATTTCTTTAAAAAACTTAAAATTTTGCCTTTTATTTCAGTTTGGACATTTTTAAAAGATTTCAAAGAACAGATTGGACATTTAAATTACAATTTTTAGATTAATTTTTCTTTTTATTAATTGTATTAATATTATTGGTTATTGTATTTATTTGTGAATTTATATTATCAATTCCTTTTTTTATTATACCCTCTTTTATGTTTAATTGTTTCTCTATAGCATTTATTTTGTTCATTTTTTCATCATATATATTGTTTTTATCGTTTTTATCGTTATAGTTAAATACTCGATCAATTTCTTTAGCCAATGCTTCGAGTTCTTCCCTGCTCATCTGGGAAGTATCAATATTTTCTAAATATTTAAGGAATTTCTGTTGTTCAGGATTAAGTTTGTTTTCCGCTGGAGCAGGTAAATTGTTTGCTGGTTGATTAGGCAAAGTAGTTTCTGGCGCAGGATTGGTTACAGCAGGTAATTTGTTATCTATTTTTGGTTGAGCTAAAGCAGAAGTTGGCAAAGAAGCTTGGGGTAAGTTTGCTTCTTGGGGTTCCAAAGGATAATCCAAAGAAGCGCGTTCTGGAGGTTGTGTGGGAACGTTATTATTAGGCAGAGTTTCAAGAGAATTAACAGGATGAGATACCTCTATAATACGGTCATCTATTGTATTACGCAACTTATCTTGGGTATCCATGCTTGACTCTAAAATCCCCCAAACCGCTCCTCTTCCATGAAAGAGTATTTTTTCTTTATCAAAATCATTAATACCTTTTTGTAAAGGGCCTTTTAAAGCATTAAAGATTTCTTGTTCGATTTTACTCAACGCGCCTATTTCTTGTTTTTTCGCATATTCTGAATAAATCTCTTTTAATTCTTTAAAAGGTTCTCTGAATGCGTAAAGACGCAAAATATTTTTGTCTCTGCTGACACTCTGTTCGATTTCTGCTACCGGAAGCAGCGCTTTTAATGTTTCTTTCAGCTCAGTAGGTATATTTTCTTCTTCAATAATTTTATCTATGTCTTTAGGATTAATTTTCTCTAAATTATTTAATTTCTCCATTATTTTATTTAATTTCTCCATTATTTCACCTAATTTCTCTTTATTTTGTTTTTGTAGTGCTGCAATTTGTTCTTTTAATATTTTTCCAAGTTTTAGCATTTGCTTATGATTTTCTTCCAAAATATTATTTTGATTGGTAGTGCGGTCCTGTATTGCTTTTGAAGAAAGCAAAAGCACATAAGGTTTTTGGATATTGCCAGAAACAGCATCATAGATATTATTGACTGCCTGAGCATGCAAAGAACTGGTAAGCTGGTCTGCCATTGCAGAAGGCATACCATCCTTATCCAATGTTTCAATGTAATTCGCCAAACGGCGGTAATAGAACACGTCCATAGGTTTTGTTAACTCTATACCCCAAACCGGCGTTCCATCTTTATAGGAAATTACCGGCTCGCCCCTACCCATACTTGCCCAATCAGTATAAGCCCCAGTAAGACTAGCCCTCATTAATTCATAACCCAACATCATACGCGCTTTTAACATATTTTCCGGTGTAGTAAGCATAGATTTGATGGAACCATCCAATTCTTCAGGATTTGCCACCATCTTATCTATAGGCAAAGCAAAAATGTTTTGGGACTTCACAAAAAACCCCTGCATAAACCCCGTCAAACCCGCCATAAACCAACTGACATCCAAAGGAGATAAATAAGGGCTTTTTGTCAACTTATCAGTTGCTTTCATCACTATCAAAGAAATAATTCCTTTTTTCAAACCTTCAAAAAATGCCTCTTTAAAAGAAATTTCCAACATTGCTCTCTGGCGTTCGCCATTTCGAATTAACGCTTCATAAACCTGTTTTAATTGCTGTTCTTCTGGCGATAAAACCCCATTCTCTTCAAATTTCGTATTTAATTTCGCCAACTCTTCCTCATATAATAATATTTCTTTATTTATCTCCTTAATTTCTTCTTGTTGTTGATAAGGATTGAGGCGGCGCGCGACATAGGGCCCAAGGATTGAGCTTGCGCCTGCGCTTAAAACTATCCCTAAATCCCTGTATTTTTCGCCTGCCAGAGACATAGCCCCTTCGCAAACCATAGCTACCAGAAACCTGCTTTTAAAAATATCCATCTGCCTTTTTATAAGTTCATTCAAAAGTTTCATATCAGTAATTTTAAAACCTTCCGGAGTGATGCCTGTTAATTTTTCCAGTCCCAAACTTAATGAAAAACTAAAAAGCATCCCTCCCATACCGCTAATAAAATATGCCATTGAATCGCCGATAGAGTTTTTAAGTTTGTTATAAATAATCCTGCTAAAAGCTGCAAAAGCCATTGCTTCCGTAGCTTTTATTAAAGCAAATGACCACGGTCGGGCAAAACCAGTATATAAAGATTTATTGGAAAAAATCTTTTTCAAGGATAAAAAGGAATCTTTTACACCGCTAAAGAAATTCCCTATTTTTTGCGTAAACGTAGTTTTCCCTGCCTGTTGAACCAGATTTCCAGGCTTAAGAAGTTCATTAACCACGGCATCAGTAGATAAATTAGCAACACTGATACCATATTTTACCGCTAACTCCCTGGAGATTTGTTCATACATTTCTTCTGCTGCTTTTTCTGCCATATTACCGGATTGTAACCTTTTTAACAAAGCCAATTTACTGGCAGCAGTATTAATAATACTTTGTTTAAACGCCTCTTTAAATATAATTGGCATTAACTTGCTAAGCATCCCTTCTTCTATTACTGCAACGTTTATGTCTTTAAGTACTCTCTCTGCTACTTTAACTGCTCCATTTTTCCCCAATACAGGAGTGAGTTTATCAATTATGATTTCCTTAAAAACGTCTTTGGATATCTGTTGTCCTCCGTTTCGAGCCATCTCTTTGCTTGCTTCTGTAGCTATTTCAGCTGATTTTTTTGCTACATTTTCCGCCATTTGCTTGGTAATCCGAGGCGCTACCACTGTGCTCTCAAATCCTGCAGTCATTAATACGGTTAACCCCACTTCCAGAATAAAAGCCAAGGTTTTGTTATCAATATGCAGAGCGTTAACAATAAGATGCGCAATTTGAGGAATCAAATAAGTGATGACTATGGTCTCTATTACTGTCCAGGCAGGATTTACAAAAGCAACCTGAATAATCCCCATTCCTATATTAATCAAATAATCCGCGGGTCCGGGCTCATCATGCAAATCAATATGCTCTGCCCAAGCAATCTGCTCAAAGGAAAATACTAAAACGAGAACAATGCTGATTATTTTTATAACTATATTATTTCTTAACCTAATCATCCGCCACCCAACCCCTTCCACAAGCCGCTCTGATTAAACTGCAGCAATATCGGGCCGCCAATGATAATCGCAATCACCGGCAATATGCAAAAAATCAAAGGAAACAAAATTTTGATAGGCGCCTGCATCGCATATCTCTCCCCGCGATGAAAACGTTGTAAGCGCGTATCTTCGGATAAAATCATAAATGCTTCGGTAACCGGCGTGCCCATCTTCTCCGCCTGTACCAAAGTCTGCACAAAAGAGGTCACCTCAGGAATATTCAATCTCTTGGACATATCCCTTAAAGCCTGAATCCTGGATTTCCCCCATTTTATTTCTTCTAATATAAAAGATAATTCTTCTGTCAAAGGATTGTGAGTGGTTTTTTCCACCACCCATTTTACCGCGGAAGTAAAATCCAAGCCTCCTTCTACGCACAATCCCAAAAGGTCAATAGTCTCCGGCAGCAGGCGGACAATGCTGTACTTTCTGTTGCTAATTATGCGGGAAACCCAAAAATCCGGCAGGATATATCCCAGCGCAATTGCCACCACTATAATTGGCGGGTTGGCTTTTTTAAAAAGGAATACTGACAAAACACAAAATAACAACATAAGAAATAATTTTACATTCAAAAATTCTTTTGCATTTAACTTTAAATGCGCGGCGTCTAAACGGTTCTTTATCTTCTCTTCAAGATTAAATCTCGTAATAATTATTGCGCTTAAGGGCGAAAAAAACGAAAATAGGTAATATAATCTTGGCTTTTCTCTTAACTTTTTCTCATTACCCAGCCTAAGCTTCTTTACCCTTAATTGAGCAGAGGAAGTCAAACCCAGCACAATAAAGATAACTCCTAAAAACAACAAAATAGCAATAAGGATAATCATTTTCCTCCTATACCTTTATAGTAGAAAACTTTTTGATTAAAATCATCCCTACAATCTGCAGAAAAATCGCCGAAAGCAAAAGCACCCTGCCAATTTGGTTTTCCAACATAATATCAAAATGCTTCGGGTTAAAAGAAATTACCCACCAAACAAACAAAAATGGCAAAACTGACATAATCATCGCCTGCATCCTTCCCTGCATAGTAAGCGTTTTTATGCTATCTTTTAATTTGCGGTTATCGCGAATAGTGGTGGCTAAACGGCTGAAAACCTTAATCAAGTCGCCTCCGGTTTCCCGCGCCACAAGAATAGAATTGACCATCAACGTTAATTCCTCTATCTGCATCTTTTCTACCAGATGTTTAAGACTTTCCTCCAAAGTTATCCCCATTTTATTCTCCCTTACCACCAAGCCGATTTCATAGCTCATAGGAGGAGAACTTTCTTCTGCCAAAACCTCCAGCGCCTGCAAGAACGAAAGTCCTGCCTTTAAAGAACTGGAAAGAATCATCACCGCATCCAAAATCTGGTCGGCGAAACATTGCTTATACTTGGCTTCTTTTACTTTTAAGACAAAATTGGGGACAAATAACCCCAGCAACGCGCCTGCCAGCGCAAAAAGAGGAGATTTATTGATTAAAAACGCGCCGATGGCAAAAACAGGAGGCAAAATAAAATAAAAACGCACGATCTGTTTAGGGTTTCTATCGTAAGAAAACATCTTATCCAATGTTATGGCGACTGCCTCCTCTTTCTTTCTGTGCCAGTTCTTTATCTTGTCGGTAATTAATGGCCCGCTGCCTAAAATCAAAAACATTATTGCTGCAGCGACAGAAAGTATCACTAAAATCATCATTAAAATTATCATTTTACCTGCCCTTCTTGTGGTTCTTCTATTTGCGGATAAAGTTCGTCTAAAAGATTGCGAGTAATGGAAATAAGCGTATGCGCCTTGGAGACCTGCCGCGGCATAGGATAAGCAAAAATAAAAAGCGTCTCGTTATTCTTCTCAAAACACAAAAGCGCCACATTATTTAAAATCTCTTTTGTCTCGCTGAAGCTGCTTAAAAAGCCCAACTGAAAAGCCGGCATTAACTTCCACCCCATCTGTTTTAACGCTTCTCGATAAAATTCTCCCACCTGTTGGACAGAAGCATCAGTTTCATATAACAAAAACGCCCCTTCTTTTTCGGTAAAAATATTCAGCCTTCTTCTACTTCCCGGATAACGCGGTATATCCGCCAAATCCTTACCTTCTGCATCCGGCGCCACCCCCTCTTTGCTAAAAAAATAATCTACCAAAGTACGGCATAAATGTAAGTCCTGCGGGCTTTTGACCAAATAGATATCGCTTGTATCTCCTTCCGGAACCACGCCTAAATAAAGAAAATCCTGCTCTTTGGTAAAACCAAAAACCCCCTGCTCAGGATACTCATCCGCCAATTTCCATCCGTCTTTAGCAAGCGCATCTTTGTAAAAATTGATTATTTCATCTTTGCCTAAATAGCAGGTTAATCGGCTGGCGCGAATAGGGATATTGTTTACCTGCGCGGATTTATCTTCCCAAATAACCTTAGCATTAGCAGGCATAGGTAAATTACGCATCTCTACATCCATCGCAAAAGTTATTGCCAAGGGAAGAAAAATGACCACGCTTATAACTAACTTAAAATTTAATCTTTGGTTTTTAAAAATCATTTTCATTATTTCTACTCCTGCAATTTTATATCGTATCCTGACCAGACATTGCCGGTTATTGTAATGGTGCTGTTATGGGTTATTACTTTTTTCTCTTCCGGTGTGTTTTCAGAAATGAAATAAGCAAAAGTCCTAAAAGGTCGTTTTTTTACATTTACCCCAAATGTGTTGCTGGGAGAAATGGTGATACTGCTAATCCACGCCCAAGGATGAGGCAAAAACCCCGGGCAAATAGATTTATTGCACCACCATATAAAAAACAAAATCATCCGCTGCGGCCTAATAGAAATATGCGTGGGAACATTATTTAATGTTACGCTCGCATATGCATCGTATCTTTTACCTGCTCTCTCATACAGGGGCTCGCCTATAGAAATATTTCCCTCAATAAAATTTTTATCACTGTTAAGTCTTCTATTCCAAGAATAAGAAAGCATATTATTGCCTGCCCAGCCGGGGACATTTTTTTTAAAATCACGGAACTTTTCCACAAAAGGGGATTCCTGATCGCTATCTATATCCCAGCTGTCTAAAACAATCTCTTGACCATCGCTTAATTTTACATTTAATGGCTTGTATTTAGCGATTACCGGCTCATCTATCAAACTGCCCAATATGCGCTCAAATAAATTTTTCCGCGTATTATCCGTCACATTCTCTACTATCTTCTTTGCCTGACTATACATTTGTGCACTTGTGATAATCCCCTGCACATAACCCATTGCTGCGACTACTGCTACAGCTTTGGAGGGCCAAATACCCGCAGCAAGCAGCATCGTCTGTACACGAATATAATTAAGCAACATACGAAAATGGTACTGTCTGACCATATTTAAAGCTCTGGCAAGGCGGGTAGCAGAAGAAATAAGGGCAGAATCCACGGTGGTCATTATCCGCACTTTTTGGTAAGCAAACTCTCCAAGCAAAAGCGTAGCAGTAATCGCCAAAATAAGAATAGCCACCACTCCCACCATAAAAGGAGAAATCTGCCCCTTGTTTTTTTGCATTTTAATTTTCATTTAAAATTACTGTAAGTATTGTAAGTGCTCCTGTCTTTGTCTGCGGTTAATCGCGGTAATTTTATCTAATGCTTCGCTATCTATATATGCCTGACCTAAATTATAGATACGTTCTAAATCCTTGTTTTTACATTCCGCAGTATCCTTTTGTGAATCGGAACAACTACGCTCATAATCCGTCCAAGCATCCAAGCAAACTTTTAATTCGTCTGTTAACTGCTGAATAATATTAAAAACCAGCGGTTGGTTTTTTATTGTTTCTATATCATTAATCAATGTATTGCCAAAACCACTTTGTAACAAATCACTAAGCGGAACTTGAACTACTTCGCCTCTTTCATTAGTAATATTTATATTCCTATTGCCGTATCCCCTTAATAAGTATTGTAATTCTTGGTTTGTTAAATTATTTAATGTAAATGCATCGGGATTATTAATTGTTGCGTTAGTAGTACTTATGATGGTAAATACGCTATTTAGTATCTTTGTTTCGTTTCCCGTCAAATTATAACTATCTTTAATATGCAGATGCGGATGTTCATCAAAAAATTTATCAAAAACACTTTTAATATCTTGATAAGTTGAATTAAATACCCCTGCTGCTGTAGAATTAACTATGCAATTATTTTGCGTGCCT
>Ga0078972_1009772_pt1 | contig 11326 bp, 15 predicted proteins | sample YelNatPaOPGAMG01_FD_67568 | JGI IMG/M metagenome (GOLD analysis project Ga0078972, IMG submission 67568) | Hot spring thermophilic microbial communities from Obsidian Pool, Yellowstone National Park, USA - OP-RAMG-01 (SPADES assembly) (version 2) | ecosystem: Environmental > Aquatic > Thermal...
AGCGTTTCAGATCTCGGAGAAAGGGGCGTCATAGAGCTCATATGGTCCATAATGGAAAAAGACGGGCACTTATCCGGTCAGGTCCTCCCCCCCTCGGACGACGCCTCCGCGATCCTGCTAAATGACGGCAGCTACCTTGTACTGAAGGCAGACATGTTTGTCAAGATGACGGATGCGCCAAGGGGCATGCTCCCTTTCCAGATGGGGGCGAAGGCCGTCACTATGAATGTAAGCGACTTAGCTGCAAAGGGCGCACGCCCGTCGGCCTTCCTATTCTCCTTGGGGCTGCCAAGGAATTATCCCCAGGAGGATTTGAGGGATCTCATATCCGGGATAAGTTCTGCCGCGAAGGGCTACGGTGCACAGGTGCTGGGTGGGGACGTAGGGGAGGCGAGGGATCTCATAATATCCGGATTCGCCGTGGGCTCCACCAGGAACCTGATAAAGCGATCTGGGGCATCCCCTGGCGACCTCGTCGCAGTCACCGGGCATTTCGGCAGCACCGCCGCCGCCTACAAGATCCTTTTAGAAGGGTTGCGCGCCCCCAGGAGCCTCAGGAGGGCGCTGTGCAGGAGCGTCTATGAGCCGAAGGCGAAACCCCGTCTGGGAATAGCCTTGGCAGAGTCAGGGGCGATAACATCGAGTATGGACTCCAGCGATGGTCTTGCATTCACGCTGAACGAGCTGTCAAAGTCGAGTAGGGTCTCCTTCCGCATAACCAACATACCCATCTCGAGGGAAGCCTGCGAATTCGCGTCCATCCACAATATCTCTCCCGAGGATCTGGCTCTCTACGGGGGCGAGGAGTACGAGCTCGTGGTCACCGTGAGACGCGGTGGGTGGGAGGAAGCCGTAAGGGCAGCCGAGGGGGCGGGCGGGGAGCTCATAAGGATTGGGGAGGTCCTCCCCGGAAGCAAGGTCTTCCTCGTCAGAGGCGCCGAGGAGGTGGAGATCCCGCCCAAAGGCTGGGAGCACCTAAAGTAGTGGCGATGCCAGATTGCGTGTCCTGATAATAGACGGATACACAGACGAGCCTGCCGGGCTCGGAGTCCCCCCGTACATTGATGTTTACCCTAGGTATCTGGCTGGGTCTGTTTGGGCATTTGACCCTCACGCCGAGATAATCTACAAGACCATCGACTCTGTCCGAGGGAACTTGGACTGGTTAAAAGATATCTCTTCATCCTGCGACCTGTCAGTCCTTATAGCCGGCGTAACCGTGCCAGGAAAATACCTGAGTGGCGCCCCTGCCACCGTTAAGGACGCTTTGAGGCTGCCCTCATTTTTTAATTCTAAATATACAGCGATATGCGGCCCAGCCGTCAGGTTTGGCTTCGCGAGCGGCGGCGGGAGCACCGCGCGCCTCCCGAGGGAGCTGGAGGATCTCTACGACTTCGTTATACGGGGAGACCCAGAGGTCGTGGTGCAGTCGCTGTTGAGGGAGAACTTCTCGGAGGGAGTCGACCTGGACGCCGTCAGACCCTCTTCAGACACAATAAACGAGTACGCCGCTAGGGGCGCCATGATAATTCAGCAGCACCCTTTTTACCCAGACGGGCTCATTTGTGAGATCGAGACATTCAGGGGCTGCCCCAGGTCCATAACAGGGGGGTGCTCCTTCTGCACAGAGCCCCTCCACGGTCTGCCAGACTTCAGGTCTGTCAGGGGCATAGCCAACGAGATCTGTTCACTGCACTCTTTCGGCGCCAGGAACTTCAGGCTCGGCAGGCAGCCAGACATCCTGATATACGGATCAAAGGACCAAAACGGATACCCTGCCCCCTCCCCTTCAGCCCTAAGGCGGCTATTCTCCTCCATAAGGAAGGTTGCGCCAGATCTGAAGGTCCTTCACATTGACAACGTCAACCCCGCTACTATATATGAACATCCAGAAGAGTCCGAGGATGCCCTAAAAGTCATAGTCTCCTACCACACGCCTGGCGACGTGGCTGCCCTCGGCATAGAGTCTGCAGACGAGGAGGTGATACGCAGGAACAACCTGAAGGTCTGCCCCGAGGGAGCGATGCTGGCGATAGAGATCGTCAATGATGTAGGAAAGGAGAGAGGGGAGAACGGTTTACCCCAACTGCTCCCAGGGGTCAACTTCGTCTACGGCCTGCCTGGGGAGACAAAAAGGACATTTGAAATCAACTTGGAGTTCATGAGGGAGGTTCTGGACAGGGGTCTGATGGTCCGCAGGATAAACCTCAGGCAGGTGATGGTACTCCCGTCGACAAGGATGGAGTCCGTTGGGGACTACCTTGTCAAGAAGCATAAGCACCTCTTCTTCGAGCACAAGAGAAGGATGCGAGACGAGATCGACCTCCCCATGATTAAGAGGGTCGTACCAATGTGGACTGTGATGCGAGAGGTTAGAACTGAGCTTGTTGAGGGCTCTACTACCTGGGCTAGGCAGATAGGCTCCTACCCCATATTGGTTGGCATACCCAAGCAGATGCCCGTCGGAGTCTTCACAGATGTGGTCGTGCTTGACCACGGTCCCAGGTCGGTGAGCGGCCTGACTGTCCCGGTCCATATCAACTCACTCACCATGAAAGAGCTGGAGGCGATACCAGGCATCGGCTCAAAGAGGGCAGCATCCCTCATCAAGAAGAGGCCCTTTACGAGCCCAGATGACCTGCTTTCGAGCGTAGACGACCCATCCCTAATAGAACCCCTCCTCCCTCTGATGGAGTTTAAATAGATTGGCGCCATAATTAGAAGCAGAGCTCTATGTCCGCGTTCTCTATTCGCAAGATCCTTGTTCCCGTTGACGGGTCTGAGTACATGGAAAAGGAGATCGGGCTGGCTTGCACGCTGGCAAAGATGTTCGGTGCCGAGATCACGATCCTGCATGTCGTCGCTGTACCTCAGCCCACTGGTATGGAAGCCCTCCCAGAGGCTTCGAGGCATCTAGAGGAGGTCGGAAGGAAAATCCTGGAAGATGCCAGAGCTATGGCGGAGCGGCTCGGGGTCTCGCCGAGGCTTGAGATGGACTTCTCGGTGGGCAACCCTGGCATAAAGATAGTTAAGAGAGCTGAGGCGTCAAAGGTAGATCTCATAGTTATCGGCGCGAAGGGTAGGAGTAGGTTGCGTGAGATCCTCATGGGCAGCGTCGCAAACACAGTCGTTAACAACGCCCCGTGTCCAGTCCTTGTAGTCCGTCCCCCTTGAGAAAAATAGGAAATGGGAACTGGTAAATAGGAAAATATGTATAACACCAGCTCCAACTTTAGAGCATGGACCTCATTGAAGTGGTCGTACTTGGGGTGATACAGGGGCTAACCGAGTGGCTGCCCATATCTAGCTCTGGGCATCTTGTGCTGGCCCAGACCCTAATGGGTTTAGAGGTCCCTCTGGGCTTCTACGCCGCCTTGCATCTCGGCACACTCTTGGCGGTAGTGGTCTATTTCAGAGCCGACCTTCTCCGAATAATCAGTGCTTTTCTCAGGGCAGAGACTGGCAGCAAGGAATTCAGGCTTGGACTCTATGTGATCTCCGGAACAATTCCTACAGCCGTCCTGGCGCTCGTATTTAGGGGCTTCTTCGAGTCCCTCTTCTCAAGCCCCTTGGCGGTTGCTGTGGGCTTGATGATAACCGGGGTCCTCCTAATATCATCAAGGTTCGGTGGGAGATCAAGGGAGGTCGATCTTCCTCGTTCTCTCCTCATCGGTCTGTTCCAAGGGATCGCAATTGCCCCCGGCGTATCTAGGAGTGGCGCCACAATATCAGTCGCACTGGCGAGCGGAATCCAGCCCAAAGAAGCATTCCGTTTCTCCTTTATCCTCTCCATACCCGCAATCATCGGGGCAAATCTCCTCGAGTTTGGAAGCACCCTGACTGTGAGCTACCAGTCCCTACTTGGCTTTGCAATCGCTGCAGCGACTGGCTACATTGCCATACGTATCGTTGATCGTGTTATTCTGAGGGAAAAATTACACCTGTTCTCGATCTACTGCTTTGCGCTAGCACTCATCCTCTTTATAACCCTGTTATAGGTCCGAGCCCCTTATTTATAAACCTCTTCAGAGACTTATTTCTTGGGACTGACCTGTATGGCAAAGGTCAGTGAATTCATGACAAAGAAAGTGGTCACGATCTCTCCTGAGGCCTCGGTTTTGGAAGCGTCTCTTCTTATGTCTGAAAAGAACATTGGAAGTGTGGTCGTCGCGGAGGGGGACATTCCCGTCGGGATAGTCACCGAGAGGGATATCATTGCGGGTGTAGTCTCAAAGCGCCTGCCCCCCGAGAGTACTCATGTCAAGGATATCATGTCAAAACCGCTTGTGACCTGCACGCCCGAGTGTAACATAGATGAGGCGGCCTCTCTGATGCAGGCCCATAAAATAAAGCACCTCCCAGTGCTAAAGGGTCGAGAGCTTGTTGGCATCTTCACAACCTATGATTTAATGGTCGCGAGGAGCCATGAATACGACAGAATTCAGGCAACCATTGCCGAGCTTATGAAGGAGAAGTGACCTCCTTCTCTTTTTCTTTGTCAGAAAAAGTCCATCCAGCAAAAGAGACGATAAAACTTCAGCACCGCACACATCAATGGACAATGCCGACTCATTGCCTTTCTGCGGGATTCTTTTTGGGGTTCCCCAACAAATGTACTAGGGGATGATCCCCCATTTTTTCCAGAAGCCTCTTATCGGAAGTTACCATTCTGGCGTTTAGGCTTTCAGCCAAAGCTATATAGGAAGAGTCATAGATGCTTATGCCGTACTTCCTTGCTATGATTATCGCCCTCTCCATAATATCTTTTGTCGGCAATTTAATGGAAATCGACAGATCCTCCAGCGCCCTCATTGACTCCTTGAGGTCTTCCTCTGTAAAGTCCGGCTTGTAGTTCAGCGCGTTGGCAACTTCATACAGCAGCAAAGCTGGGGCTATGAGTTCAACGCCACCTTCAACGTGACTCTCCTTATACTGCAGAGCCTCAGCAGAATCCTCCTCTAAACTAAACCACTTAGTAACGACGGAAGCGTCGACAACTATCTTCTCCTTTCCCGCCATTCGCGTATCACCGCCGCACTATCCCACTTTACCTTGGACTTGCTCCTGAGCTCGTCTATCTTTTGGGACGCCCTCTTCATTCTATCTTTCTTCAATTCCTCAGCAATTGCCTGGCGTATGACCTCTGACCAATTTATATGCTTCAGCCTCTTCATCTCCTTTCTAATATTCTTTGGCACCCTAACTGTGATTGTTGCCACAGAGGACCCTCAAATATGTAACTACAAGAAAGCATATAAATTTTGCATTACAAAAGGTAGTTACAAAGAAGGCAATCGTAAATTTTCTTGTTCCGATCTTCAATTTCCATCTGAAATTGAGTAAACAGTCCCCCTTTTTGAAGGTATCCGACTTGGCTCAGCAGAGACCTGCATGCTAGCACCGAGACCAATCCTCTCACACTTTAAGGGGTGTTTTCGTGCCACCTGCTCATCTCCAAACCCTCATATTATCTCGTTCGTCTTCAATGAGACGGCAATCCTCTACGAGGGACTTGGACGATCATCCCCTCGGCCATCGCGTGCTACCCAACCCCATGCCAAGGCATAGGCCACAGGTATTTTTAGCACGCTTCTAAGTCCAAAAAAGGGTTCGTTGTATGATATGGCGGGCCTGAAGGGATTTGAACCCTTGACCAATGGGTTAAGAGCTTCGGCCGCTTAGTTGCGTCCACCGCTCTACCGTACTGAGCTACAGGCCCTAAGTCTTTCCGTAAAAGGAACAAAAATTTAAGAGTTTCTCTCCATTCCAACTTAGTGGTTCAAAATGGGCTCATTAAGCTTCATCGGGCTCGGTCTCTTTGACGAGAGGGGCATGAGCCTCTACGGTCTTGAGCTTGCTAGGTCGGCAGACATAGTCCTCATTGAGACCTACACAAACATCATGCCTTCTCTAAATATCCGCTCCCTAGAGGCGCTTATTGGTAAAGAGGTAAACAGGGTTGACCGGCGCTATGTCGAGGACGGGACCAATTTGCTCATGACGGCATCCGAGAAGAACGTTGCCCTGCTTGTTCCCGGGGACCCGTTTATAGCCACCACCCACATCGAACTGAGGGTTAGGGCTGAGCGCAGAGGCATCCCTGTAATGGTGGCGCACGCCCCGTCCATAATATCTGTGGCTCCAGGCGTGGCGGGCCTCCAGAACTACAAGTTCGGCAGGTCTGCGACCATAACCTTTCCCGACAACTACTCCGAGGTCCCCTACGACACAATCAGCCAAAACAGGAGAGCAGGGCTTCACACGCTCCTCTTTCTCGATCTGAGGGCAGAGGAGGGGCGCTACATGTCTGTCCCAGAGGGGATACGATTGCTGATGGAAATGGAGTCCCGGAGGGGGGAGGGCGTGGTCAGCCCCGACATGCTCGTGATAGGGATCGCCAGAGCAGGCTCGCCAGACCAGCTCGTCAGGGGGGGCAGGGCCAAGGATCTCGCCTCTCTTGACTTTGGGCAACCCCCTCATTCCCTAATAGTGCCCGGGAGGCTCCACTTCATGGAGGCCGAAGCCCTTGAGGTGTTGGCAAGAGTTGACAGGGCGCTCCTCAGCCAACATGTTGAGAGAGCATGATTCCGAGTATATATCCTGTATAGGTGGACACTATGGATGACGAATTAGCAAAGTCAAAACTTGAACGCTACATCAAGTACGCAAAGAACGTCCTCAAGGATATGGTTGTCTGCCCCCCCAAAGACCCTTCACTCTCATCAAAACTAGAGTATAACCTCTCCTTAGCAAGGCAGTACTTTGAGGACTCTGAGTACTACTTCGGGAAAGGAGACTTTATTACCGCTCTTGTATGTATCGCATATTGTGAGGGTCTGCTGGACGCCTGCAGGAACCTCGGCTGGCTAAAGTATGAATGGAATTTAGGTGATAAGGACTGAGTAATGGATGGGATCTAATAAGGAATGCCATAGGGAGGACATAGACATGGAGAAGGGTACGTGGACGGAGATGGAAAGAGGCAAAGGCATGGGTGGAGGTAAAGGTAAAGTTAAAGGTAAAGGTAAGAGAGTCCTTGCCGCGGGCTGCTTCGATCTACTCCACTACGGTCACCTCAGGTACCTTGAGGAAGCCAAGAAGCTCGGGGGCGAGGGCGCCGAGCTCATAGTTGTTGTCGCTAGGGACTCCACGATCCTGAGCAGGAAGGGCAGGCCTCCGGTCATGAAGGAAGATCACAGAAGGGCACTCGTCGAGGCCCTCAAGCCGGTGGACAAGGCGATCCTTGGTGGCGAGGATTTCGACACGCTCGCCGTTATCAAGGAGGTAAACCCAGACATAATCGCGCTTGGCTACGACCAGGACAACCTGGCAGAACTTCTTGCCAAGCAGAACCTCGGCGTAAAGATCGTGAAGCTTGGCAAATACGGTGAGGTGAGCTCCTCCATGATCAGGAAGATCATCTACTCGACAAATCCGGTCAAACAAGGACCTTCAGCTGGACCAGATCCCCGTCCTTGAGCCCGAGCTTCTTCCTCACACTCTCCCCAGCTATGACCTCAACAACGTCTTGCCCGTAGTGAGTCCTATGTATCAAAAGGATGGCGCCATCCATCTTGTCATTTATCTTGGCCCTGAAGCACTTCACATCACCGTATGTCCTCTCACCATTCACGAAGCCCTTCACGACTATCCCTGGGAGGAGCTCGAGCTCCTTCCTGGCTCTTATGTCCTCTATGGACCTGAGCCTTAGGTTCAGGGTTCCTGGGAACGGTTTGAAACCGAGCTTCTCCTCGAACTGACCGCTGTACCCGCTCTTTGTAACGTAGTAAGCCCCCTCGCCAAATCCTGTAAATACCGTCCCACTCAGAAAGAAGACATTTCTCCCCTCCTCGAACCCTGTCCTCAGTACTTCGTAGACCTCCCTGAGCGCTGAGAGCCCCTTCTTCGTGATAAGGACGCTCTGCCCCCTAGGCGTCATCTCCCTGTCTATGTAACCTTTTCTCGCCAACTCCAAGAGCCTCCTTGAAGCCGTCTGCTGCGAGACGCCCAATATCTTGCCCAGCTCCCCCGTCCCTATCAGCACCCTCCTCTTGTGTCCGCCGAGGTTCAGCAGGTGGTACAGGGCGAACCACTCCTCACTCTCCAAGCATGGCCACCTCTTTTGATATTTTATGCGCGAGAAATAAAGGCTCCGGAACCCTGTGCCCCCTCATACACCCCGACACTATCCTGACGCAGTCCTCCAGTGTCACCCTATTTCCCACGCTTACGTAAACCCTCCCAAAGATCCTCCCAAGAGCCTTCCCCCCCACGACGATCGCGTCACCAATTATCTCTGAACCCTTCACGCTCAGCCTCCCCTTTGCTACACCTATCGTCGGAACGTTGAAGACTACCCCAAAGTGGGTAGCCAAGCCGCACCGGCGCGGGTGGTAAACCCCGTGCCCGTCTACCATATAAACATCTGGCTTTGCCTTCACCTTTCTCAGGAGCCTGAAGAGCACAGGCATCTCCCTGAAAGCCAGTAGCGTCGGCATGTAAGGGACGCCAACATCCGCCTCGGCCGTCTCGACCTCAAGAACCTCGAGGTCTGGATAGGAGAGGACAACAGCAGCGCCAAAACCCCTCCCCCCAGAATACGCAACGTCAACCCCGCAGACCCTCCTCGGCTCACCTCCCAAACTCTCCTCCACCACCATCTCTGCCAGCCTTCTCTGCGCCTCCATCGCCCTCCCCACATCAAAAATCATAGGACCACCGCGAGGAAGCTGCCCCATCCCTCGAGTTTCCGCCCCGCCCTCCAGTTCATCTTGACGCCAATGCTCGACTCATTCCATCCTCAGGGGACAACTCTCGAATATACCCCGACAAATACCGGTCCCCTCACGTCGATCTTCCCGCCCTTGCCCGTGATGTACCTCATTCCCACATCGGTGAGCCTCAGGTTTATGTCGCTGAGGAGCTTCGCCATCCTGACTCTCATCTCAACCTCTCCTTCCCTCTCTACTCTGGCTGCGGCAGCCTTGGCTATGGCGTCCACGTACCTGATCCCGGTCCTCACACCCTTCTCCCTTGCCTCCTCCACCAAACTGACCTTCTCCATCCCTCTCTCTGGAACCCCGAGGATGTTCGCATTGTACACAACCACCTCATTGAACGCCGCAGGTCCGACCAGCTTCACGTTCGGGTCCGGCTCAAAGACCTTCACGATTACCCTCCTTCCCCCCACGATCCCCTCGTAAGCCAAGAACTCGCATGGGCTCTTCGCGTCCCTGTTCTCTTCAATCGCCCTGACTATCGCCCTCTCGAGAGCCCTCCCCTCTTCGGTGACCGGCTCCTCCAAGAACCTGATCTGCCTCGCCAGGGCTGCATCGGACAAGATCCACTCCCCGTAGAACTGCGGGTAAGAGAGCTCCCTAACATCGTTGTACCCATAAAGGAGTGCAGCCACCCTCTCGACCCCTATCCCTATGTTCAGCACAGGGAACTCTATCCCGTACCTTGCCAGCGCGATCGGGCTGTAGAGCCCAAAGTCCACGACCTCAAACCAGTCTGACCCGCCAAGCCTCGCGAAGACCTCGTACTCCGTCCCCGGGGCGTAGTACTTCGCAGTTATCTTCTTCCTCTCGAACCTCACGTCCTTGAATCCAAGCCTCTTCAGGATCTCGCCAGCCACCACCTTCCCGTCCTCGACCGAGACCTCCTCATCCATTATCACCGATGAGGCTGCGTGGTGGAACTTCAGGTGCTTCGCGTCCTCCTGCTGCTCCCTCCTCGCCCTCAGCCCCACAGAGAATAGCATTATCGGCCTCTCCAGCTTGTGCTGAACGGCGGCACATGTCAGGAACCAGGCGCTGGTCATGTGCGACCTCAGGAGTTGCTTGGTAGGGATGGGCTCCAGCCTGCTGAACTGCGGGAAAGCCTCGTTCAATACCTTCAGCGCCACAGTATCCTCAACGTTCAGGGCCTCGGATATCTTCTCCACGAGGTCGTCTCCGTCTATCCTGCCCTTCTTGTAATCGTGGAGCGTTACCCTGAGCCTCTCGAGGCTCTGTTGGTCAACCGGTCCTCCCGCCCGCCTTATCGCCTCTATCTCCTTGGACCCTATGCCAACGTCTGGTCTTGGCAGTGTTGCCAGGTAGTAGCACCTGTCCAGTATGGCGGGCGCCTCGCTACCGTACTGCTTGTATATGTCTGCCTCGTCGACTATCATTGGGTTTACGACCTCGTCGAATCCCAGGTCCAGGTAAGCCTCCCGGAGCCTGTTTATGGTCTCCATGAGCACGTGCGGGCTCCCCTTCCTTCCAGCCCTGTAAGCCCCCTTCCCTCCAACGAGGCTCCCCGTCTCCCTCCAGCACCCCTCAAAGTCCCTCTCCGCCCTCTCCAAGATCTCCTTGATGTTTATCCTCATGCCCCTCCCCCCTTGAGCCTGTCCATTGCCCTCTCGATGCTCCCCCTTATCAGCCTCCCATGGTGGGCCAACGTCACGTCGGCCCTAGTCTCCTCTACTTGCCTCCTTATCATGTCCACCCTCCTCTTCAGGTTCGGCACAACTGCCCTCGGGTAGTCCAAACCTTTCAGGGAGACGTAAACCTCCTCCATCACCTTGAGCATCCTCTCGGCCTCCTCCATGTTGTCCTTCCTCAGAGAGTCCAGGGCATACCTCCTCATCTCTCCGACAGCGTCCGCAAGCCCGGCAATGTACGCCTCTGGGGGGACCCCAACCTCCTCTGGCGTTGGGAGGTCCTCCCCTCTAAGTACAGCCATAACTATGGAGGCCTCGGCGAACTCCTGCATGGCCTGGGGTAGGGCGCCTAGGTAGAGGTACTCAGGCTGATCCCTGCAAACCTCCAGCGAACTATGGAGTGCCTGGCGGGCCGCCTCAAAGTTCTCGGCAGCGCTGGCAGAGTCCCCCCTGTGGATGGCCAGTATCGTGCTCCCCGACCTCCTAATAACCTCCCTAGAGTAGGAGATCAGCCTCTCCCTCCTCTCATCCTTCAACTTAAGCGTTCTGTTTATCTCGGAGACTATCTCTGCGATCCTCACAGACCTGCACCCTCTTAGAAACCCTGCTGAGTAGGGCAACCCTGCTCGCGGGCACCTCGTCAACCAGGTCATACCCGGACCTCTTGGCCACCTCTCCCGCGAACTCCAAGACCTCTTCGTGGCTGGGCATCGCCTCAGCACCAAGCCTCCATATCGACGACCCTACATGCATGTACGCCTTCACCTCAACGTATGTGGGGTTGCCCATATTCAGGACCCTTGCATATCCATCTGGGTCCTCCATATTTAACCCCTTCACAAGCGTGATCCTGACCACGGTGGGGCACTTGAAGGTCTTGAGCATGGAAACGGTCCTCAT
>Ga0078972_1015918_pt1 | contig 11324 bp, 9 predicted proteins | sample YelNatPaOPGAMG01_FD_67568 | JGI IMG/M metagenome (GOLD analysis project Ga0078972, IMG submission 67568) | Hot spring thermophilic microbial communities from Obsidian Pool, Yellowstone National Park, USA - OP-RAMG-01 (SPADES assembly) (version 2) | ecosystem: Environmental > Aquatic > Thermal...
TATCTATTAAATGTTTCCAATGATGAACTTTCACCATGGAGTATAGAGAAAATAAAAAGACAAATAGAAATTGAAATTAAATATTCAGGTTACATAAAAAGACAACTGCAGGAAATTGAAAAATTCAAAAAACTTGAAAACAAAAAAATTCCACCTGACTTTGATTATGATAAAGTCCGTGGGCTTCTAAAAGAAGCACAGATTAAGTTAAAACAGATAAGACCACAATCAATTGGCCAGGCGTCAAGAATTTCTGGAGTAACTCCGTCGGATATTGCAATATTATTAGTTCATCTTCAAAAATATAGATAAATTTTGCTAATGTTTATCAGGAGATTCTATTTTCACAGTTAGAGTGAACATCTTAGCTTTACAATAACAAATTTTAAAAAAACTCTTGACAAATTTCTAAAACTCTGTTATTTAACTAATTGAAGTATCCAGAAGCAATAACCCACTTCAGCCATTAGTCAATACCCTCAAAAAATAAATAAAAATGACACTGTTGGCTAAGTGACTAAAATTCACTATGAATAAGTGTATTTTTTGCGAAATTATAGATAAAAATATAAAAACGGAGATTGTATATGAAGACACCAATATCATCGCTTTCAGGGATATAAATCCACAGGCGCCTGTGCATATTCTTGTTGTTCCTAAGAAGCACATAAGTTCAGTCATATCTTTACAGGAAGAAGATGAGAAATATATTGGCCACATCTTTAGTGTTTTTAAAGAGATAGCAAAAAAAGAAGGTGTTTCACAGACAGGTTTTCGTGTGGTTGTGAATACAGGCAAAGATGCTGGCCAGGAAGTTCAGCATCTCCATTTTCATTTTCTTGCAGGCAGAAAATTAAGTTGGCCTCCTGGGTAAGAATTGTAAATTAAACACTTTCATAAAAATAGAAAGGATGGTGAATAAAATGGTCGGGGTGAAAGTTCGTGAAGGAGAATCAATAGATGAGGCATTGCGTCGTTTTAAGAGAGAATGTGAAAAAGATGGTATATTGCAGGAAATCAAAAAAAGAGAATTCTATAAACCACCAAGCGTAATAAGAAAAGAAAAACTTGCAGAAACCCGCAGAAAAATGCGCCTTGCTCGCAGGAGAAACAAAAGATGAAGATTTTATAGAATCTCGATGGAGGTTTAAAAAGTGAAATTAAAAGACCTGTACAGGTTCGTCATAGAAACGGGTATGAAAAAAGACCCGCGTGGTTATTCTACAGTAGAAAAACTTCTCAAAGAAGAAAAAAAGAAGTACGAAAAACTTTCAGAGGAAGAAAAGCGGGAATTCAACATTGAAAAACTGACAAATCCATATTCTGATACGAGAATATTAAATGGCACGGGTGAAGAAGAAATAAATTCAATTTTTGTTGGAATAGATATTGAAACCCCAGAACTACTTCTTCTTGAAACTTTAAGAAATAAAGGTGTAAAAATTGACCTTGCTTTAACTCATCATCCTGAGGGGAAGGCCTACGCGGATTTCTACGAAGTTATGAATATGCAGGCGGATATCCTTCATAAGTTTGGTATCCCTATAAACATAGCAGAAGCACTGATGGAGCCAAGAATAAAAGAGGTATCAAGAAAGGTTCTGCCACAAAATCACACAAGAGCAACTGATTCTGCAAAGTTGTTAAATATTCCATTTATGTCTGCTCATACTCCTGCTGATAATTGTGTAACTGATTATTTACAGAAGTTATTAGATAACAAAAAACCTCAAACACTTGATGATGTACTCAAAATTCTAAAATCAATCCCAGAATATTCAAATGCTATAAAGGATTCATCTGGTCCAGTTATATTTATTGGTTCAAAGGAAAAAAGGGCAGGAAAAATTTTTGTGGATATGACCGGGGGCACTGAGGGCTCTATAGAAATTTTTGAAAAACTTGCTCAGTCAGGGGTCGGCACAATAGTAGGCATGCATATGTCAGAAGAACACTATAAAAATGCTCAGAAATATCATATAAATGTTATAATTGCTGGGCATATACCTTCTGATACTCTTGGAATGAATTTATTGATAGATGAAGTCGAGAAGAAATTCGGAAAATTAGAGATTATACCATGCTCTGGTTTTCGTAGGTATAAAAGAAAATAAAAAATTTAATTTTTGGGTGAAGTTTTTAAAATGATAGATAGAGAAACAATTTCCCGTATAAGGGATTCAATTGATATAGTTGAAGTAGTTAAAAGTTATGTCCATGACCTGAAGCCCGCAGGTAAGGACTTTAAGGCGCTTTGCCCTTTTCATTCTGAAAAAACACCATCCTTTTATGTGAGTCCATCAAAAAATATATTCCACTGTTTTGGATGTAAAGCAGGTGGAGATGTGTTTAAGTTTGTAATGCAAATCGAAAACATAAGTTATCCTCAAGCAGTGAAAAAACTTGCATCAAAAGTTGGTATTGAAATTCAGGAAACTGATGAAGAAGTTTCAACAGACAGAAAAAAGATACTTGAAATATTGAGAAATGTTTCAGATTTTTACAATAGATATCTTTTAAATTCACAGGAAGCACTTTCTGCAAGAAATTATCTAAACGAAAGAGGAGTAAACCAATCTATAATTGAGAAATTTCACCTTGGATATGCTCCTGGTGGAAACAAAATTTTTGAGGAAGGCAAAAAAAAATACAGCGTTGAATTACTTTTCAAGACAGGTCTTTTAAGTATTTCTGAAAAAGACAAAAAACCCTATGATTTTCTGAGAAACAGAATTGTTTTCCCTATTTACGATATAATGGGAAATGTCATTGCTTTTGGTGGCAGAACCCTTGAAAAAGATATTCAACCTCCTTATATTAATACACCCGACACATCTGTTTATAGTAAGTCGCGCTCACTATACGGGTTGTTTCAAGGTAAAAATACTATAGCGAAGATAAAAAAAGTTATTGTTCTTGAAGGATACATAGATGTTTTAATATGCCATCAATATGGTTTTGAGAATGCAGTTGCTCCACTTGGAACAGCAATTACTTCTGAGCAGATAAGAACACTTTCAAGGTCTGCAGAAGAAATCATATTTGTTTTTGATTCTGATGAAAGTGGTAGAAATGCTGCATTAAGAGCGGGAGAAATGTGTCTTGAGGAGGGAATACACTCAAGTATTTGTTCTCTTCCAGAAGGAATTGACCCTGACGAATATATATTAAGATATGGAAAAGAAAAATTTAATTCTCTAATTAGTTCGGGTGTTAACCCTGTTGAATTCAAAACAGAGATTCTATCTTTTAGGATTGACCTTGCAAAGCCAGAAAACAAATCAAAATTTGTTAAAGAGATGATCAACACATTGATAAAAATAAAAGATTCTGTATTCAGAACTGAAATGGTAAAATACATATCTGAAAAAATAAAGATTGAAGAATCAATAATTCTTTCTGAAATGAGAAGAGCCACGAGTAGAAATATTAAAATGCAAAAATTAAATGAGTCACTTCTTGATGGATTGAATATTTCTATAAAATCTATTGAAGAAGAAATTATATGCCTTTGTCTGCATCATCCAAATCTTATAAAATATATTCAGCAGGAATTGTTTACAGACGAAAGATGTATTTTTGTTTATCCTTTTTTAGTAAAAATGGTTGAAGAAAATCTTCCTCTTGTTAAAATTCTTGATTTTTTGGATGAATCTCTATCTTCATGGTTTACCCAACTTGCTTTTGAGGAACGAGAATATGAGTCACCAGAAGAATCGCTTGATATCTTACTAAGGGATTTAAACCTTCAGAGACAGGAAATAAGGCGAAGACAACTTGAAAAAGAAGTAATTCCAATGTGGGAAGGTAAAATACCTCAGGATATTAGAAAAATTGAGGAATATCAGGAACTTACAAAATTGTTGAAGGGGTCTTAAATGGAAGAAAAAGATATTTTCAGAGATTTGCTTGAACAGGCAAAACAACACGGATATATTACTTATGATGAAATTAACAAATATCTGCCGGAGTCAACTATTTCTCCAAGAGAATTAGATAGTTTTTTTGTAACTCTTGAAGACCTGGGTATTCCTGTTCTGGATAAATCAGAGGAAAGAATTGAACCTAAGATTGAAATTCCAGAAAGTTCTCAACTTGATTTTTTAGCAAGTCAGGAAGAAGAATTAATAAATGCTGTCCGGCTTTATCTTTCAGAAATGGGTAAGGAGCCACTTCTTACCAGAGAAGAAGAAGTTCACCTTGCAAAAAATATCAGAGAAAATGAAAAGAAGTTAAAACTTATCATTCTTGGTTCACCTATAACACTTAAAGAAATAAAAAACTGGAAAACGCTTCTGGATCAGAAGGAGATGACACCGAAAGAATTGATGCCAAGAGGAAGAAAGTCAAAAAGTCAACTAAATAGAATGCACATAAAAATAAAAAATACGGTAAAATTTATAAACAACATTGAGAATAAAATATCCTCTTTAGAGAAGCAACTGAAGAAGAAAAGCATCTCCGAAAAATTAAAAACAAAAATACAAACAGCGATTGCAAAAGAAAGACAAAAAATTATAGAAAGAATCATCAGTCTGAACTTGAATCAGGAAAAAATAAAACGACTTGCAAATAAAATTAAAACTATTGCCAGCAGAGTCAAAGAATGGGAAAATGAAATAAAAAGATATGAGAAGCGTCTAAAAATGCCTTATTCTGAAATCTTAAGGATTTATAATCAGGCGTGCAAAAAGAAAATTTCTCCTTCTTTGTTTAGAAAATTGACAGGTTATACACTTACAGGAATTGAATCAACAATAGTGAACCTAAAAAATGTCTCTGGAAAATTGCATCGTTTTCGCAGGTCTTTGCCTGTGACGACACAGGAACTCATGGAAACTTATTCAAAAATAAGGGAATTAGAACAAGTTTTGCTTTCAGACAAACTAAAACTTATTAAGGCCAACTTAAGACTGGTTGTTTCAATTGCCAAGAAGCATGTAGTTCATAGTGGCGGGCTTGACCTTGCTGATCTTATTCAGGAAGGCAGTATTGGTTTAATGAAAGCAGTAGAAAAATTTGAATATAAAAGAGGTTTTAAATTTTCAACTTATGCTACATGGTGGATAAGGCAGTCCATTAACAGAGCAATTGCCGACCAGGCAAGAACTATCAGAATACCTGTGCATATGAAAGAACTTATTTCTAAGATGGCTAAAATGGCTAAAAGATATAGACAATTATACGACAGAGAACCTTCAATTGAAGAGTACTCCAAAACATTAAAAGTTTCAACAAAGAAAGTAAAACATATATTACAGATGATACAAGAACCAATTTCACTTGAAACGCCCATAGGGGAGGACGAGGAATCTCTTCTAAAGGATTTTATTGAAGATAAACAAGGTCCACATCCATTTAAGAGTGTGTTTCACTATCTTAGAAAGGAAGAAATTAAAAAGATTTTCTCTGCCATCACTCCTAGAGAAGCAGAAATTCTTACAATGAGATACGGACTTGATGGCGGTTATCCAAGGACACTGGAAGAAGTTGGTAAAATTTTTGGCATTACAAGAGAAAGAGTTAGACAAATAGAAACAAAAGCAATTCGGAAATTAAGGCATCCTACGAAAAGCAAAACGCTTAAAGAATATATAGAATAAACTCTATCCTATCTCCCTTCGGTTTTTAAAATTTTTATCTATACGCTTTGCCTGTCAACTTGTTTAAGAATATTGATATGAGAAGAAGTCCGTGGTCCGTGGTCCGTTGTCCGTAGTCCGTTGTCCGTAGTCCGTGGTCCGTGGTCCGTTGTTGGTTCCCGGTTGCGGTTGGAAGAATATCAGGAATAAATTCGTACCTTGAAAAAACACTTTTAGAGGCAGTCAAAAAAGTTTTACATGATTTGATTCGCTTCGTTGACAATTCACAAACTATTTGTTAGAATTTTCTTTAGAATGAAAGAAGAACTGCCAAGAGAAAAATTAGAAAGGTTAGGGCCTGAAGGGCTAAAAAACAATGAACTTTTGGCTCTTTTGTTGAGAACTGGTTATAAAGGGAAAAATGTCCATCTACTTGCCGACGGGATACTTAAAAAATATTCAGAAAAGACACTTTTTGAAATGCCATATAGCCAGTTAAGTAAAATAAAAGGAATTGGGAAATCAAAAGCAGCAAGCATAATAGCTGGTTATGAATTAAGTAGAAGAATACAGAATAACAAGGCGCGCTCAAGCATCACAACTCCGCAGGATGTTCTTAATATAGTTGACGAAATTCGCACCCGCAAAAAAGAACATTTCGTTGCAATTTATTTGAATGCTCGCAATGAAATGATTCATAAAGAAATTATCTCAGTTGGAATCCTTGACGCAAGTATAGTTCACCCAAGGGAAGTTTTTGCCCCTGCAATAGAAAAAAGAGCATCCAGCATTATCTTAATTCATAATCATCCATCTGGCAATGTTTCTCCTTCAGACAATGACTGTGACTTAACCAAGCGACTTATTGAATCAGGAAAAATCCTTGGGATAGAAGTTCTTGACCATATTATAGTAACTGAAAATGATTATTACAGTATGAAAGAGAATGAACTGATTTGTTCCTGAAAAATCTGAAGAAATTTTTTTCTCTCTGGATTCCTGTCATTTTCTGGTGTGGAATAATTTTCTTTTTTTCAAGCATTCCTGACTTAAAAATAATAGAACTTGGGCTATTGGATCTTATTCTTCGTAAAATTGCTCATATTACTGAATTTGGAATTCTTGCCATTTTATTTTTTAGGGCTTTTTCGGAAACTATAAAAAATAATGTCAGTTTCTGGTCTGGTTTTTCAAGTTTTGTATATGCTATAACTGATGAATTTCATCAACTTTATGTTCCTGGTAGAGGCCCTTCTCCAGTAGATGTACTTATTGATACCTTTGGAATATTCTTTGCGCTTCTCATATTGAAATATGTCAGAAAAAAACAGAATTAAGTTGACTCAAATTAAGATAAGAAAAACATGGAAAATTCGTCCTGTGACAAAAATCAAGCAAAGTAAAAAAATCTACTCAAGGAAAAGAGAGAAACTACAATTAAAGAAAATTTTGCAACAGGAATTATGACAACAAAAAAATCCTTACCAATTATTTATTTTGTTATATTTACAGTTCTTACTGGCTGTACATCCTATAAATTCAAAAAGGCAAAATCATTTGAAAAAAATGGATACTTTCCTCAAGCAATAAAATATTATCTTGAGTTTGCATCCCAGTATAAAACTCACAAACTTGCTCCAGAGGCAATTTATAGAGCAGCTCAACTATATCAGAAAGAGTTAAAAATCTATTCTGAGGCAAAAAATTTGTATTTTGATTTAATAAACAAATATCCTGAAAACAAAGAATTTGTTCGTCTTGCTAAGATTGGAATATTCAATTCACCCGATTATTTTCCACTAAAAGATGGAAATTCCTGGGTTGAAGGTGACTCTGAATCAGGTGGGGAAAATATGAGAGTTGAATGGTTCTGTCAGGAAGTTTCAACAGGAATTTATAAAATAACAAAAAAATATTTTGCAGGGAAAAAACTTGTAACTACTATATCAAAATTTTATAGTGAGGAAAATTTTGAATTAAGAGAAAGTTCCGAGCCGGATTTCAAGCAATATTCTGTTCTTCTAAAATTTCCTTTTAACAAAGATTCTTCATGGGAGACAGAAAGGGATAACAAAAAAATTAAAATTACAATTGTTGACACAGAGGCATCTGCAAAAACAATGGCAGGAGAATTTAATAATTGTTTGAAAATACGGTATGAAGATTTAACTTTTCCCGGTTCATATAAGTATGATTACTATGCTCAGGATGTTGGGATTGTGCTTACAACTGTGAGTAGTAAAACAAAAAAGGAATACAGAAATTCAGAACTTCTGTCTTATAAATTCAAATAAACTGTGACATTGCAATTGACTATTGCACAAAAAACGAGAATGCAACCGCAATAAAATATGAATTAAAAAATGAACCCGCAAATTCAACAAATACTTAAAGATTTAAACACAAACCAGAAAAAAGCAGTAACGCATCAGGACGGGCCATTGCTAATTGTTGCAGGTGCAGGAACAGGCAAGACCCGAGTTATCACATATAGAATTGCATACCTTATTGCAAAAAAGAAAGCACTTCCAAAAGAAATTCTTGCTCTTACTTTTACTGAAAAGGCAGCAAGTGAAATGTCAGCAAGAGTTGATGTGCTTGTTCCGTATGGTTTCAATGATGTCTGGATTTCAACTTTTCATGCCTTTGGCGATAGATTATTAAGAGAAAATGCAATCCTGGCTGGAATTTCCCCTGATTTTAAGGTTCTGACAAAACCAGAAGCAATTGTTTTTTTTAGAGAGCACCTATTTGAATTTCCACTTAGATATTTCAGACCACTTGGCAACCCAACCTGGTATATAAGTGATATTCTTGATACAATCAGCAGAGCAAAAGATGAAGATGTCTCACCAGAAGAATATATAAACTGGGCAACTCTCTCGCTTGAAAAAGCATCTACAAAAGAAGAAAAAGAATTTGCAGAAAGACATCTGGAAGTTGCAGAAACATATAAAAAGTATGAAGAATTAAAAGCAAAATATAACTACATTGACTTTGGTGACCAGGTCTGGCTTGTTCTTAAACTTTTAAGGTCAAATCCATCTGTTCTTGCTAAATATCAAAACCAGTATAAATATATTCTCATTGATGAATTTCAGGATACAAATTATTCTCAGTTTGAAATAGCTAAACTCCTTGCCCAGCCACATAGAAATATTTTTGTTGTTGCTGATGATGACCAGAGCATTTATAAATTCAGAGGTGCCTGCCTAAGCAATGTTCTTGGATTCAAAGAATTCTATAAAGATGCAGAAATAATTGTTCTTACTGAAAATTACAGGTCAACACAGACAATACTTGATACTGCATATCGGCTTATAAATCATAACAATCCAGAGCGACTTGAAATAAAACAAAAAATTAAGAAGAAATTAAAATCATCAAGAAAAATTACAGGCAAAAGAGTAGAACATCTTCACTTTGATACTGTATATACAGAAGCGGACAATGTTGCAAAAATAATAAAAGAGAAAGTTGACAAAAATGAGTATAGTTACAGGGATTTTGCAATTCTTGTAAGAGCAAATGATTTAGCACAACCCTTTCTAAAATCTCTTAATGCATTAGGAATTCCCTGGGTTTTTTCAGGAAGCCAGGGTCTTGTAGAAAGAAATGAAATTAAATTTCTAATGGCATTCTTAAAAGTCATTGCCAATCCGGATGATTCAAAAAGTTTATATTATTTACTTACCAGCACTGAGGTTTTTCAGAAAATAGATTTTTCTGAACTTACAGAAATTAACAATATTGCAAGAATAAACAACAGGTCACTGTTTTATGTTTTCTCAAATATAGAAAAATTTTCTAATGGTATGGATTTTTCACAAGATACATTGTCCGCAATAAAATCAGTTGTAGATGAGATAAAAAGATACATAAAACTTTCGCATGAAACTCCGACTGGAAGATTTTTATACGATTTCTTGAAAGAGAAAAAAATTCTGGATAAACTTGCAAGGGCAGAATCTATAGAAGAAATTGAACAGGCGCAAAACATAGCAAAGTTTTTCAGTATAATAACAAAGTTCAGTGAGATTGCTGAATATGATAGAGTTCAAAATTTTGTTGAATACATTGATTTTCTTTTTGAAGGTATTCAGAGTAGTGGTGGCACTGGTGAAGAACAGTTATTTCCAGAACTCGAGCCTGAATACGATGCTGTAAATGTTTTAACTGTTCATAAGGCAAAAGGGCTTGAATTTTCTGTTGTCTTTCTTGTTGGACTTACAGAAGAGAATTTTCCTGTGAAAAATAGAACCGACCCTGTTGAACTTCCCTCAGAACTTATAAAGGATATCCTGCCCGAAGGTGACTATCATATTCAGGAAGAAAGACGACTTTTTTATGTTGGGATGACTCGTGCAAAAGATGAACTTTATTTTACAAGTGCCCTATATTATGGCGGAAAAAAACCAAAAAAAATATCAAGGTTTGTTCAAGAAGCACTTGATGTGCCTCTCGTAGATGTTAAGGCAATTTCTTCTTCTATAAAAGAACAGATTGAAAGGTTTGCTCCTCCTCCAGAAGATTTTAAAAGCAAGAAATATCGACCTGAAATTCCTGAATTTATAAACCTAACACCTTATGGTATTGATGACTACATAACCTGTCCACTAAAATATAAGTTTATACATATATTAAAAATTCCTCTTCCCAAACATCATACGCTTGTTTTTGGTGAAATTATTCATAAAGTTCTTAAAGAATATCATCTTTCAATCAAAGAAGGTAAGAAAATGACCTTAGAAGAAATGCTTAAAATATATGACAGATTCTGGACATCCGAAGGATTTTTAAGCAGAGAACATGAAGAGATGAGATATAAAAATGGAGAAGAAATATTATCAGAATATTATAAATATCAGGAAAAAACAGGAACAGTTCCCTTAGGGATTGAAGAAAGTTTTGGATTTATTGTTGATGGCAATATAAAAATAACCGGCAGATGGGACCGACTCGATGAAAGAAATGGCGAGCATACAATTATTGACTATAAAACAAGTGGTGGAATCGTCGACGAAGAAGAAGCACAAAAAGAAACAAAAAATAGCAGACAACTTGTTATTTATGCTCTTGGGCACAAAGAAAAATATGGAAAATTGCCTGAGTGGGTAGGGCTTTATTTTCTTGATTTAGGAATATTTACACCTATACAGATAAAAGATAAGAAAATTGAAAAAACTTTGAATGAAATTAATCTTGTGGCGGAAGGAATTCGTTCAGGCAAGTTTGATGCAAAACCAGGATATTATTCCTGTGAGTTTTGCCCTTATAGAAGTATCTGTCCGAAGAGTGTCTAAGTATTGAGATTTTTGTCAGTTCATTACTTAAAAATCTGTCCAGTTTCTTTAGACCAGAACAAAAGGTCAAGATGTGAAACTGGAATTTTTATTTTCTTAGAGAACAATTTCATCTTGTTTTCTATTTCAAGATATTTTCTTGGCGATATAGATGTTGGGACTTCCTTTATAACTTTAAATCTTTTCAGATTTTTTAAGATGTGCCTGTCAAGAATGGCGATGTTCTCTCCAAGACCAATGTTTCTTAAGAAGTGACTTGCTTCCTTATATCCAAAACCTTTAATATTTTTGACAAGCCAGACCCTGATTTTTTCAGGATTTTTGAAATTCTTTTTGACCATATCTTCAATCATTTTGAGTTTTTTTCTTGCTTCAACAATATATTCTGACTTGTTTTTATTAAATCTAATTCCTTGAAGACAATTTTGTAATTGTTTTT
>Ga0078972_1015919_pt1 | contig 11323 bp, 8 predicted proteins | sample YelNatPaOPGAMG01_FD_67568 | JGI IMG/M metagenome (GOLD analysis project Ga0078972, IMG submission 67568) | Hot spring thermophilic microbial communities from Obsidian Pool, Yellowstone National Park, USA - OP-RAMG-01 (SPADES assembly) (version 2) | ecosystem: Environmental > Aquatic > Thermal...
AGCAGAGCCCGGCTCGGCGGCCCAGAAGGGCGCGGGCAGGGTACGCAGCAATTCTCCCCCGAGGCAACATCTCCCCCGTAGAGCGAACGAGTGTGCGGTCAGCCCCCATGTGGGACTGAGAATGCCGGAGGCATGTCCAGTTTCAAGGAGAAGGCCTCGTTTTTGTTGGGCAGCGCGGGGTTTCAGGGGGATCCTAGTTGGACCTGTGAGGCGCCAGAAAGCGTTTGACGGCCAGCGTGCCGGGGGATTGGCGTTCAAATGGTTTCAAGATCTGCGGCCTATATCGATGCCGATGTTCAACAGACCAAGCAACCCCGCGAGGCCGGCCGGTGGATTCAGCTCTGGCCGCTGGCGGACCAGGGCGCCGTCAGCGCCGGGGCGTTCCTGACGAACGTGGTTCTGGCGCGGACTCTGGTCCCTTCCGAGTACGGCGTCTACGGCGTGTACCTGTCAGTATTCTTGGCCATGAACGCGGTCCATTCCGCGCTCATCACCTATCCGCTGTCGACCACGCCGTCGGCCGGCGACGCCCAAGCACTAGGGAAAGAGACGGCCGCGGCTGTGCACCTAACGATGGTTCTGTTTGCTCCGCTGGCAGTGTTGCTGGCGGCTGTGGCGTCGCTTTTCCAGCCCTGGACCACGGTGCTGGCGGCCTGGGCGGCGGCAGTGTGCTGGCAGGCGCAGGAGACCACGCGGCGGGGGCTGATGGCGGCGTTGCGCCACCGCACGGTGATCTGGGGGGATGCGCTGAGCTATTTGGGACAGGCTGCGGCGGTGGGGCTGTTGAGTTTGGGGCAACGGCCGCGGCTCAGCCATGTCTTTGTGTTGATGGCGGCCACCTCGCTGGCCGCGGCGCTGTGGCAGGCCCGCCAGTTGCGCCTGCGGCGGGCCACGGGCGACGTACTGCGGCAGGCGCAGCAAACGGCTGCGCGGCTGGGAGGGTGGACCTTGGCTTCGAGCCTAGCGAGTCTTCTGCCGGTCCAGGGTTTCGTTTGGGTGTTGACGCTCTCGCGCGGGCCGGCCGAAGCGGCTTCGCTGCTGGCGGTGCTGAACGTCTTGGGGGTCAGCCACCCGCTGCTGTTCGGGATGACCAACTGGATGCTTCCGGCCACGGCGGCGGCGTTCCACCGGGGCGGCGAGCGTGCAGCCTTCCATACGGCGGCCCGCTCGTGGTTACCGGGCGCAGCTACGGCGGCCGGGATGTTGGTCTTTCTGTTCCTTCAGCCCGGCTTCGCCCTGCGGCTCTTGTACGGCGCTGCTTCGCCCTATGCGGGCTTGAGTGCGCCGTTGCGCTGGGGCGCGCTGGCCTACCTGCTGATGTTTGGCAGCCAGCTTTATGGGTGTTACCTGCTGGCGTTGCGGCGGGTGCGGCGGGGGTTGTGGATGCAGCTGGCGGCGACTGGGGCGGCTGCGGTGGCGGGTTTCCCTCTGGCCATCGGGCACGGGGCTGCCGGGGCCTGCGCCGGCCTGGCGCTGGCCAGTCTGTCCAAGCTGGCCGCAGGGTGGGTGCTTTCCGGCTCGGGTATTGCAACCGGGGTGGGGCGGCGTTGGCCATGGAGCCCGTTCGGTCTATCGGGAGCGCGGAACAGGGACTGATGACCGGGGTAAGGCTCCTTGATGGGCGACTGGTAACGATCGTGGCGCCGTTGATCGCCGCCGTGTGCCTGGCCTGCACAATTGCCTTGAACCCAGCGGCGGCCGTACTCGGCGGCGGATGCCTTGTGCTCGTTGCACTATGCTGGCAGCCGGCCGGAGTAAGTGTTAGAACAGCGGCCTTGTTGATGGCATTCTTGCTGACGGGCTACGCGCTGCTCGGACGAACGTTCGCGCGGTTGAACGCGGGTCCGGTGTACATCGGTGAAATCGCCCTAGTGGTTCTGTTGACCACCGCCCTAGCCCACGGAGATTGGAGGGCGCTCTGGCGCAGTTGGGCAACCCGACTGCTGTTGTTGTTTGCCCTATGGGGAGCCGTACGCACGGTGCCGTTTCTGTCGACTTACGGATGGGACGCGCTCAGGGATGCGGCGGTTTGGGGATACGGTGCTTTTGCCGTCGCAGTGGCGGGCCTGCTGATACGCCATGGTTCCCCGGAGACTGTGATTCGGACTTACCGCAAGTTGGGCGCAATCTTTCTTCCATGGTTGGTCTTGCTGGCAGCAGTACGGCTCCTCAAATGGGGCGGGGCGCTTACGGAGGAGCTGCTGCCCGAGGGTGCTCTGAAGGCTGGGGACGTGTCGGTTCACTTAGCGGGCATCGCATGCTTCGTCGGCTTACGCTTGCACCGGCGCGCAAGCAGCGCCCATGGCAGGGGCTGGCTGGCGGAGTGGCTCATCTGGTGCGGATGGGCCGTGAGCTTCTTTACTCTTTGGAACGCAGAACCGCGGCGAATTGCTCAGCATACTCGTCCCTTTATTGCTGGCCCTCGGGCTGTGGCGGGGAGGCGCGTGGGGGAAGGCACTGTACATCGGCCTTGCGGTGATGATCCCGTTTGCGATCTTCGAACCCGACCTAAAAACCAGGCGCAAAGCCTCAGCTCAGCAAGTGGTCGTCAACCTTTTAAGCGTTGCCGGCGACGCGAACCTATCTTTCGAAGGGACCCGGCAATGGCGGCTGAGCTGCTGGCGTAAGATTCGCGATTACACGCTCGAGGGAGAATACTTTTGGAGTGGGAAAGGGCTTCTGAGTCAACTCGGAGGATGTGGATGAGCCCCAGACCGACCCTGTTAACCTCTCATTGTGGAGTCCTCTCAATGGCTTCCTCACCATTCTTGCCAGAACCGGGCCCCGGGCTTGGCGCTCTGGGCGCTGCTTCAAGGCGCCCTTGCGATAGGTATTATGCGCGAGCGTCGGCGCGCCGACGCCGCCGGGAGACGATGCGCGCAGGCCCAGCACTGCCGGAAGTAGTAACATGAACGGGCGCAACTGTGAATTTAGGAAGAAGCGCGGACCACGGTGTTGGGGCCGGCGTCAATGAGAGGCTTCGGCTGCAATATACAATCCGGGAGATATGGCTGGCTTTTCACGTCTTCTACCGACGTACTCAACTCCCAGCCCTCCGGCCGTTCCGGGTGAGTTGAATGCTTCGGCACCTATCGCGATGGGCCGCAGGGACCGCGCCTATTTTCTGGCCTTCGCGGTGGCGTTGGTCCTATGCTGGTTGCCTTTCAAATGGGCCGGCTACTTGGCGCCTGGCTTCAGCGTCACTTGGGTGATCGTGGCGGGCCGTAGCGGGGAAGTGTTCCGTAGGGCTATAGGAGCGGGGCTACTGGGATTGGCTTGGGTTTTTGCCTGCTGGCTCTGGAATGAGCGGTTCGTGTTGTCGAGCGGCATTCTGTTTCTGATCACGCACAGCAGCCTGGCTTTGATATGGCTTTTCCCTGCCGGGGAGTTAAGAAATTCGCTCCTCCTGGTTCGAATGACCAGCCTGGTCTGCAAGATGGTTCTGCTCCAGGGGATATTCGGGATCACGCAAGCGATCTATGGGTACACGCAGAAAGGAACCTTCGACAGGGACAATGGCGATATCGTTCAAGGAACGTTGTATCCTTTTTTGCGGGCCGAAGGGAGCTTCGCCAATCCCATGTACGGCGCCAGCATGACCTTGATGATCCTGAGCCTAATATACGGCGTGCGTTTGCGCAAACTGCATTTGACTGCGGTCATGATAGGGGCGATCGCAGTGGTTTTGGGCTCAGTTGTACACCAACTCATCTTCCTGTTCGCCGCTTTCTGCCTAGCCTACCTCTGGGTGCGTCCGCGGTTCCGACTGAAGCAGCGGCATCTGATCGGCATGGTGCTCGTGGTGGTGGTAGTCCCTCTACTGAGCGCCTTTCTGCTGTCCGGCAATCTGTCCACCACAACAGCTATGGTTGCGGATTTCCTTGCCGGGCGCAGCCCTCGAAGCGCAGTCGTCCGTAGCGTGATAACAGACATGCGGGACGAGTATCCTTACCTTCCCCTAGTCGGGGTGGGACCGGGCCAATTCGGCAGTCGTGCGGCTCTGATGAACACAGGTCTGTTTTTCGGAAGTCCGAGGAGCCCTAAAGACTACTCGCCCATTCTCCAGAACGTCGTCCCGGACCCCATGGAGGGTTTCCTCCTTCAAACCTGGATCGCTAACGACGGCAACCCTTATTACGGATCGACACAGAAGCCTTTCTTCAGCTGGCTCTCCCTTTACGCAGAGACTGGGCTGGCAGGAATCCTCGTGCTCGGTGGGGTTGTCCTGACGGCGCTAGCGCGCCTTCCAAGGTCACACCGCGCGCCGCATGGGGGACTGCCTGCTTTCGTTTGTGCAACGATGGTCTGGTTCCTGGCTCTCCTAGGATTTCAGGAGAACTACTGGGAGGTACCTCAAGCTATCCTGCCGGGTTTAATACTGACCAAAGTCATTCACGCGCATCTCAGCCACATGCATAGGAGCATTGCCCGGAAGAAGGCGTCACACGTTGTTTAAGAGAAAAGAGCACTTTAGTGGAAAATTTAGTTTTCCCAAGCACCCTGCCGTCGATGTGACACGCGGCGCGGGAGCTCAAGATTTATGTGCCAGCCGCATTGTGAAGTGATTCCCAGAACGAACCAGCGCAATCTGCGGGAAATAGTCCTCGCGCGACTACCAGAAGGACGCTTCCGCCATATCTTCATTAAGCCCAACTGGGTTCGTCATCAGATGAGTCACCACTTTCCTGTCGAGGCGCTGGTGACGTCGCCTGATCTGATTGCCGCGGCGATCGAAGCCTGCCTGGACCGCTATTCAGGTTTAGAGAGCGTGACGGTAGGGGACAGCCCTGTACAAAGTTGCCATTTTGGGAAGTTACTCCGCCAAACCGGTCTCGACAGACTCGCAGAGAGGTACCGCCTTGGTCGGCGGGGCGTAGAGATCCGCTTTCTGGATTTGCGATGTCCTCATAAGGGTCTGGAGGCGCAGGACGCAGGGCAAGGGCCGCAGTGGGGAGGAGGAGATCCGTTGGGCTGGCGTGAGATCACCTTAAATGATGACAGTTTCCTAGAGGAGATCAGTTCAAAGTCAGCGAGCTTTCGTGTGAATGACTATGATCCACGCGAGACCGTCTCGCGCCACAGCAAAGGATCTCACCGCTACATCATCTCGGAGAGCGTGCTGGCTGCAGACCTAATAATCAACTTACCCAAGGCTAAGACGCACCAGAAAGCGGGAATCACGGGGGCGCTAAAAAATTTCATTGGGGTGGTAGGGGACAAGAGCTGCTTGGTGCATTTCCGCTCTGGCGTTCCACAAAGGGATGGAGACGAGTTCCCTCCGGGAACGCCCGCCCTGATCCGTCTGCACTCTGCCGCCAGGGAAAGTTGGTTTGGAAGGTTTCCTCTTACCCGAATGGTGGCACGCGGAACGTGGAAGGTTTTGCGTCGCATCGCTGGCATTGAGGTCGATGCCGGCCCATCCAGCTGGGGCAAGAGGCTGTATTGTTCGGGCGGGAGTTGGCCCGGGAATGACACCATCTGGCGCATGATCTACGACGTGAACCGCATCGTGCAGATGACGCCCCGGCGGGGCCTTGAATTGGCACAACTGCCTCAAAGGGAACAAATCATATTCGTTGACGCCATAACGGCTGGCGAAGGCAACGGACCGCTGCAACCGCTGCCGGTCTGCTGCAACACCGTGATCGCGGCCAACGACCCGTTTCTGTGCGATGTAGTCCTGGCCCATTGCATGGGATTCGATTGGACACGCATTCCGCAGCTTGGTCACTGGCACCGGTTCCTTGGTCCTGGAAGGGGGAAGTCAGTTCAAGAGCAAGGCCGACTCTATTGGGACGGACAGTCAATAGAGAACCTTGCCTCATTTCCGTTAATCGCACGCCTTCGCCCTGCTCCGGGCTGGGAAGGGATATGTCGCGAAGACTATGCCATACTCGCTGAATCTGCGTGAAAGCTTGTATTGCGGCTCGCAACTGCTGATAGGCTCAAAGATGCTTTTGCGGCTGCGGGAATTTCGTGAGCTTTGGTTAGCGCCCTGCAACACGGTGGAAGCAGTGCGCCGGCAAAAGCTGTCGCGGCTGCTCGACCACGCGGCAGCCCACGTTCCTTACTACAAGAGGCTAATGAAGCCCGGTCAGAGGCTGCGACTAGAGGATTTCCCGATTCTGACCAAGGACGCCATCCGGCAGCACTTCCGCGAGCTCATGACCGCTGATCTCAAGAAAGAACACGAGGCCGGCGGAAGGAGGGGCTATAGCTGGCTTGAGGTAAAGACAGGCGGGACTACAGGCAGGCCGAATACGGTCATCCACGACGCCAGATTCCGCGACTACGGCCGGGCGGCCCGGCTATTTGCCCAACAGATCTGCGGTTTCTCCTTCGGCACGCCCTATGTCCGTTTGTGGGGATCGATGGCGGAGATTCAACGTCTGAAACAATCCCGGCTGAACCGTTTGACACGGTGGCTCGCGCGAGAAAAGATCGTGAACGGATTCCAAATCACTGCCGAGGGCATGGAACGTTGCCTGGACCAAATGGAGAAGCATCGTATCCGCCATCTGATGGCCTACGTGGACTGCGCTATAGAGCTGGCCCGGTTCGCAAGGCAAAGAGGCCGGCCCGCGCCGAAGCTTGACAGCATCATGGCCTGCGCCGGGACGGTTACGGAGAATGCGCGGGCCGTGATTGAAGGCGTGTTCGAATGCAAGCTCCATAATCTTTACGGCAGCCGGGACTGCCCCGCGATGGCGTGTGAGTGCAAGCACGGCAAGATTCACGTTTTCGCCAATCACGTCTGGATTGAAGTCGTCGACAAGAACGCCCGGCCGGTGTCTGTTGGTCAGACCGGCCGTATTCTGGTAACCCTTTTAGAGAATTATTCTTTTCCGCTAATCCGCTACGAAATCGGCGACATCGGCGCCCCCGGGACTGCGGGCTGCGCTTGCGGCAGCAGCTTTCCAGTGCTGGAGAAGATTGAGGGGAGGACTGTCGAGCAGCTCGAAACAAGCCGCGGCGACTTCGTTTCTCCCCTTTTCGTGATTCATCTCTTGGGTGTTGTACACAACCCCGGCTGGATTCGGCGCTTCCGGTTTGTGCAATGTTCTTACAAGGAGTTCAACCTATGGCTTGAGCTGAGCGAAACGGTCGATCGCGGACGTTTGGCGCAAATGGCCGAAGCTTTACGAAGGGACTTGGAGGTGGTCTTCGGGAGTGGATGTCAGTTGAACGTCAGACCTGTGGAAGCGATCGCACCAGCACCGAGCGGCAAGTACGTCTGCGTTGTCAACGAAATGCGTACATGAGAATACTTTTTGCACACCAGCTAAACGACTTGTATGGCGCCAGCCGCTCGCTCTTGCGTCTGGCGACACGGCTTCGACTGGACGGACACCATGTCCTCGTCTTGCTTCCTTATGACGGACCTTTGACGGTGAAGCTTACCCAAGCAGGGATTCTCGTGCGGTTTTTGCCCGAACTCTTTTACGTGGACAGGGTCATTTTGCGTTCCGCGGGTTGCATTGGGCTTGGCCGGCGCCTGACCAGTTCGGTTTCAAAGATCCTGCGCATCATTCGAGAACACCGCATTGATGTGGTGCACACAAACACCGCGCTGATCCTGTCTTCGGGTCTGGCGGCCCGCTTGCGTGGCATCCCGCATGTTTGGCATGTTCGGGAGATCTTCTCAGAGCATCCTCGCCTGTGGAAGATGCACCGGCACTTGATGCTCCGGCTCGCCAGTCGGGTGGTCTGTGTGTCCCAGGCGGTGGCGGACCAGTTCGACGGTCTAGCGGCAACAGGTAAAGTGTGCGTTGTACACAACGGCATTCCCGCACAAGAGGCTTGTAAAGCGCCCGCCAGAGTTGCGGAGGAGTTCAGGCAGCGGTTCGCAATGTCAAGCGGTCCCGTCGTGGGAACCATCGGCAGAATCAACCTGCGCCGCAAGGGGCAGGGCACTTTGATGGAAGCCGCAAGGACACTGGTTAGCGAATTTCCGCAGGCGAAGTTTCTGATTGCCGGCACGTCGTTTCCGGGCAAAGAAGAGAACCTGCTGGAGCTGAAGCGTCTGATCTCGGCTCTGGGATTAGAGAAACATGTCGTCTGTACAGGGGAACTGGACCAAGTACAGGCCTTCTACCAAGCTTGTGATATGACCGTCCTAGCCGTTTCTCTGCCGGACGCTTTTCCGGGCGTGGTGCTGGAGTCCATGGCGATGGCGAGGCCCGTGGTGGCGTCCCGGTTGGGTGGAACGACCGAGCAGATTGTCGACGGGGAAACGGGGTACCTTGTGGAGCCGGACCAGCCCGTAGCCCTGGCAGCGGCCATACGGCGGCTGCTGGCGGACCCGCGGCTGTGTTTGGAGATGGGAATCAAGGCCCGGCACCGCTTCCTAGAGAAATTCGAATTCGAGCAGTGTTACCGGAAGATCCTTGCGCTATACGAGTCGCTGGTCAGCTCGGAGGTGCGGGCGGAGACGCCGGTAGAAGGGCCTTCCCTCGCAGCGGGTGAACCTGCGGTTTCCCAGCCATGGCGACGTGGGTCGTCATTCCGTGCCTGAGGCCCTGGTTCCAAGCACCGCAGAACACGCGGGTCTGCCGGTTGGGCTCTGTGGGGCAACAGAGGGGGCGCCTCTGATGCGGTTGGCGGGAGGGTCCGTGCGTTCCACTGGGGACCAAGTGCAAGATGAGATGGCTTCTTGCCCGCGGGGGCGTGACGGGGGTAATGGGAGCTAAAGTTGCCGTCTGTGCCTCCGTTGTGCTTGGGACCGTAGATGGCGCAAAGAGATGACGGCAAGGTTAGGCTGCAAGCTGGCAGCGCTTGGAACAACGTTTCTCAAGAACCCTTTCGGGAGTTTGAGTAGGCTGTATGTGATTTGGACTGCGCACCGTGGGCGGAGTTGAAGCCGTGAGCTTCGCTATGAACCCACCGTCCGGGGCGCAGCCATAAAGTGAACGTCACGGATACTCCGGTGCGATGCCGATCAATACCTTTGCGAAGCAGAGTTGTAAGCAATTCAAAATGAATCATGTTCGGCATTATTCAACGATTAGGATACGATTTTGCGCAGACCGGAGCTTGGCGCAGCTTTGTTATTCCATCTGCTAGTGTAATGCGTCATAAATAGTAACTATTATAGACTGGGGCACGTCTCTATAATGGAGACACACCTCATGCGAGTCGCCCCGGCTGTAACCCTCACCGAAACTCAGCGGCAGGTCTTGGAATCGTGGGCTCGGGCCCGGTCGCTGCCTGCACGCCAAGTGGAGCGGGCCCGCATCGTGCTGCTGGCCGCCGCCGGCTGGCAGAACCGGCAGATTGCCGCCGAGTTGGGGATCAGCGCGCAAAAAGTATCCCGGTGGCGGACCCGGTTTTTGACCCACGGCCTGGCCGGGCTGGAGAAAGACGCACCGCGTCCGGGCCGGACCCCGGCGATTTCCGCCGAGACGGTGGCGCGGGTGATTCAGATGACCACCCAACAGAAGCCGGCCAACGCCACGCACTGGTCCACGCGGAAACTGGCGGCGGTGGTGGGCATCAGCGAAGCCAGTGTGCGGCGCATCTGGCGTGCCCACGGCCTGAAGCCGCACCGGCTGGAGAGCTTCAAGCTGAGCCAGGACCCGCAGTTCGCCGAGAAGTTGGAGGCCGTCGTCGGGCTGTATCTGAATCCGCCGGAACATGCTCTGGTGCTGTGCTGCGATGAAAAGAGCCAGATTCAGGCGCTGGACCGCACCCAGCCGGGATTGCCACTGAAACCAGGCCGGGCCGGCACCATGGCCCATGACTATAAACGCAACGGCACCGCCACCTTGTTTGCCGCATTGAACGCGCTGGACGGGACGGTGATCCGTCTGTGCCAGCAGCGTCATCGGCACCAGGAGTGGATCCGCTTCCTGCGGCTGGTGGACGAAGCTACGCCCACGGACCAGGAGCTGCATTTGATCGTGGATAACTATGCCACGCACAAACACCCCAAAGTCCAGCGCTGGCTGCAACGGCGCCCGCGTTTCCACATGCACTTCACGCCGACCAGCGCCTCGTGGTTAAACATGGTGGAGCGCTTCTTCCGGGATCTGACGCAACACCGTCTCAAGCGGGGCGTATTCCGGGACGTCGAAGAACTGATCCGGGCGATTGACGAGTACGTAGATCGTCACAACGAACATCCCAAACCCTTCATCTGGACCGCTTCCGCGCAAGACATCCTGGAGAAAGTCAAACGTGCCCGCAAATCACTCGATAACGTTCGCTCCGTGTGACGCACTACACTAGCTTACCAAGTCCTCCCGAGCCATCATAACGTGTGTCGTTTACGGGCTAATTAGTGCCTGCCTGCTTTGAGCGATTCAGGAAAACGGTCAGAGAATGTTCATGGGCATCGAGTTGCCGCCTCTCGGCGCTGAACCGGCAGGCCAGGTTGGTTCGGCTGTTCCATCACGGCTGCGGAAACACTGGCACGTTATATGGAGGTCTAGCGGAAGCTATTGCGGCAAATGGCAGCAGAGGGTAGTCCGGCCGGTGTATTCATCCACGATGAGCCGCACACTTGCCAGCAAATGCGGTGGGAGTTGGAATTGATCACGGCATTTCTAGACGGAGGAAGCATCGTAGTATAAGGTGGCATCTCCAACAACCACGCGTTCGCGGAATGGTTGCATCATCCTTGGGTCGCGGCTGGCATTGCAGTGCGGAATACGGACTGTCCGGGGGGCCTGTTCGGGATCAGCGCGCTTGGCGGAGGCCGCGCGGCCATTGGGTGGCACCAGCGGGACCGCCCAGCCGTCGAGGTGCAATTTGTCAACCGCGGCAGGTGGTTGAACCTATGACCATTCTCTTCACCCGCAGGACGTGCGACATGCACGGGGCAGCCGTTCTCTTCTGTAGCCCCGTACCCGTTGAGCAACACGACCAACAGGTAAATGGGGCTATTGCCTGAACCCGGTCCGCTGCATGGGGCGACAGTGCGACGCATGCTGATTCCAAAAGTATTCGCCCAGACTCATGTCAACGCTGCAATACTGACTTTTGTGGGCTGGAAGCTCCTAAAATCGGTTATCCAGGTTGTGATCTTCCCAACCACTAGAGAGTGGATCCGGTGCACACCAATACCGCACTGATAGTGTCCACTCCCGTTTCCGCTTGGCTTAGCAACTGTCCTAACGTATGGCATATCCGGGGGTGCTTCGCGGAGTTCCCACGGCTGGCACTTCCACAGGACGGTGATACTCGGGCCCCCCGGCGCCCTAACAGCCTGTGGATAAAGTCCCAAAAAACATCTTGAACTCAAAATGTTTTGGAGCGATAATTGGGCATGGCGCTTGGCAAACGCAAACCGAAACAGGCCTCCCTTTGGGTCGACACCAGCCAT
>Ga0078972_1015920_pt1 | contig 11323 bp, 7 predicted proteins | sample YelNatPaOPGAMG01_FD_67568 | JGI IMG/M metagenome (GOLD analysis project Ga0078972, IMG submission 67568) | Hot spring thermophilic microbial communities from Obsidian Pool, Yellowstone National Park, USA - OP-RAMG-01 (SPADES assembly) (version 2) | ecosystem: Environmental > Aquatic > Thermal...
TGAAGGGGTTTGAGAAGGGGCAGAAGTACTGTATCCCTGAGAACAACGGGAGGTTGAGGTCCTGCAAGCCATCTCAGCAGACCTGTCAGTATTACAGTGGAGAGCACCCTAAGGTCCTGACGAGCAAGGTGAAGAGCACTGTTGGGGATAGCAGTTTTATGGGTATATTTCGGGACAATGTGAAGGTGGGGATAAACGGTAGTGGATTTGAGAAGGGGCTCTCGGCGATCAGGATGGCACTGGACAGGGAATGGAAGGATCCACTAACAGAGGAGAGTCTAATATACAGTGAGAATGCGGGGTTTTTGAGGACAGATGCGAAGCTCTCGATAATCGTCCTCTCAGATGAGGATGATTGCAGTTATATCCCTTATGATACAACATTTAATGAGGACAACAATGACCGGTGTTATCCGAATCCTAATAGATGTCATCCTGATTGTCAGCCGATGCAGCCGGATAACGGGAATTGTGCCTATGGCGCAGTGCCAACAGTTGCAGTGGAGGACTCTGATTATGCAAAGAAGGGAGAATCCTATTGTATGAAGGAGTGCAGTGCGCCGAGTGATTGTGCAAGTTTCCATTGGGCAGACCCAAAGTGCGGTAAGGTGCCCGGGTTTGACCCGATCAAGAACTATTGTTATTGTGATTTCAAAGAGCCAATTCCAAACCCTGTGAGTGAGTATGACAGACTTATTCCCACACACCAGTTTATTGACTTTTTGAAGGGATTGAAACCGGAGGGATGTGTAAATATGGCAGTGATCGCGGGTGCTAAAGTGCCAACTAATGAGGTAGATATGCCCACTACGGTTGAGGAGTGTGCGAGTGTGAACGGGGTAGCCTGTGGGGCTAACAGGTATTTTGAGGTGGCGAAGGGGCTGGACAAATACTATCTGGATTCTATCTGCAAGGCTGACTATGGGCAGACGCTGATAGACATTGTGAATATCCTCATTATCTCTAACGAGGTGATACTGGAGAGGTAAACCTGCTGACTCGAGGTAAAGTTCTATGGTTGTGGTCCAATGCAGGACGACAAACTGGAAATTTTATGTAGATAACTCAACGGATGGGTATAACGGTGGGTATATTTGTAATTAATAATTATTGATTTTTTGGAATTGTTATTATATTAGAAAAAGGCAGGAGGTATAAGGTGGGTTCTCAGGATAAGCTCGGCGAACTACTTGTAAGAGAAAAATTGATATCCCTCGATCAGTTGAAGAGGGCAAAGGATTCCCAGAACAAGAGTGGAGACAGGCTCGGCTCTATACTGGTAAAAGAGGGATTCATAAAAGAGCAGGAATATACCAACTTTCTGAGTAAGATATACAAGACCCCGGCTGTCGATCTATCTGAGTTGGAACTGGACCCGGAGATATCCAAATTGATACCACGGGATGTATGTGATAAGCATTGCATAATCCCAATCAACAGGGCCGGCAACTCCATAGTCGTTGCTATGGCAGACCCTTCCAATATGTATGCAATAGACGATATCAAATTCCTGACAGGATACAATGTCGAACCTGTAATAGCCTCGGAGATAGCCATAAAGGGCGCTATAGATAAGGTGTTTGGTACGATAGAGAAGCAAAAGCAAGAGGGAGAGATGAACTCCGTTATGGAGGAACTGGTTGCCGAGATTGGCGGCGACGACGAAGAGGAGATGGATACCATAGACCTGGAAAAGGCGTCTTCGGCAAAACCAATCATAAGGCTCGTAAACCAGATCCTGATAGATGCGATCGACAGGAAGGCAAGCGACATTCATGTGGAGTGTTATGAAAAAGAATTCCGTGTAAGGTTCAGAGTCGACGGGGACCTCGTAGAGGTAGTAAAACCCCCAATGAAGGTCAAGATGGGACTCATCTCGAGACTAAAGATTATGGCAAATCTGGACATAGCGGAGCACAGGATACCTCAGGATGGCAGAATAAAAATAAAGATAAAGGACGGAAGGGAGATGGACTTCAGAGTATCGGTACTACCCTGTGTTTTCGGCGAGAAGGTAGTTATGAGACTGCTGGACAAGTCCAACCTTCAACTGGATATGACCAAGCTTGGATTCGAAGAGGAGCAGCTCAAACAGTTCAAGGAGGCCATATATCAACCATACGGAATGGTGCTGGTCACAGGTCCTACTGGTTCTGGCAAGACTACCACGCTCTACTCTGCACTCGCAGAACTCAATAAGACCACAGTCAACATTATGACAGCCGAAGACCCTGTCGAGTACAACATCGAGGGTCTCAATCAGATTCAGATGCACGAGGAGATCGGACTCACATTCGCATCTGCACTCAGGTCATTCTTGCGACAGGACCCTAATGTAATCCTCGTCGGAGAGATAAGAGACCTTGAGACGGCAGAGATCGCAATCAAGGCCGCTCTCACCGGACAGCTGGTCGTCTCTACACTCCATACCAACGATGCACCTTCATCCATTACTCGTCTCATCAATATGGGCATCGAGCCATTCCTCGTTGCATCCTCACTCAATCTGATCCAGGCACAGAGACTTGTAAGGACGATTTGCAAGAATTGCAAGGAGCCTGTAGAGGTAGACAAAAAATATATGATGGAGCTCGGACTCACAAAGGAAGAGGCTGAGGCAGCAACACCTATGAAAGGAAAGGGTTGTGAGAAATGCAGGGGGACAGGGTACAAGGGCAGGCTTGGGATCTACGAAATTTTACCCATTACAGAGGACATCAGAAACGCAATCATTGCAGGTATGTCCGACATAGAGATAAAACATATCGCGATGAAGAAGGGAATGAAGTCCCTGAGACAGAGCGCACTTTTGAAGATGGCAAAAGGCGTTACCACTGTCGAAGAGGTAGTCGCGGTTACTCTTGCAGACGAATGATAAATACTTCGAGGTATTATGGCAAAACCACTTGGTGAATTACTTGTAAGAGAAAAGCTGATATCGATAAACCAGCTCCAGAGGGCTCTGGAGGAACAGAAGAAGTCTGGTGGCAGACTCGTGGACAATCTGGTAAAGCTCGGTTTTGCAAAGGATGACCAGCTCGCCAATTTCCTATCCAATCAATACGGCTTACCGGTGGTAAACATCGATGATTATCAGATAGATACCGAACTTACAAAACTCGTACCAAAGGAGATGTGCCTCAAACACACACTAATACCAATAAACAGGGCGGGTAATTCTCTCGTTATCGCGGTAGCAGATCCCTCCAACCTATTCGTTACAGACGATGTAAAATTCCTGACAGGTTATAATGTAGAAAGGGTACTTGCCTCATACAATCAGATAAAGGCAGCTATAGACAAGTATTATGGCGGTGAGCAAAAACCACAGACACAGGAGGGAATGGCGGCATCCATTTCCGACACGCTGGATGTTCTCGAAGTTGTTACAGAGGATAATCAAGAGGTAAACACCTCCGATCTCGAGAAGAGCGCATCAGATGCCCCAATCGTAAAGTTCGTGAACGCAATAATTACCGACGCCATAAACAAGGGGGCAAGCGATATTCATATCGAACCCTACGAACGCTTTATGAGAATCAGATACAGGATAGATGGGGTGCTATATGAAGTATCCCGCCCACCGCTCGCCATCAAAGAGGCTATAGCCTCCAGAGTAAAGATAATGGCAAGGATGAACATATCCGAGCGCAGGCTCCCTCAGGATGGAAGAATCAGAATGACCTTTCCCGGCGATGAAGAACCAATAGACTTTAGAGTCTCCACCCTCCCCTCTATATTCGGCGAGAGAATAGTCCTCAGAATCTTGCGAAAGGCCGGGTTGCAACAGGATATGACCAAATTGGGGTTCGAGCCAAGGCAACTCGAGGATTACAAATGGGCAATCTCCCAACCTTATGGTATGGTGCTCGTAACCGGTCCTACTGGTTCGGGTAAGACCACTACTCTATATTCGGCACTTATGGAATTGAATACCGATGATGTAAATCTCTCGACAGTCGAAGAGCCTGTGGAATACAACATCAAAGGAATGAATCAGGTTCAGGTGAGGTCCGAGGTGGGACTTACATTTGCGGCGGCACTCAGGTCATTCTTGCGACAGGACCCCGATGTCATAATGGTCGGAGAGATAAGAGACCTCGAGACGGCAGAGATCGCAATCAAATCAGCCCTTACGGGACACCTCGTCCTCTCGACCCTTCATACGAACGACGCCCCTTCTACTGTCACGCGACTCCTCAATATGGGTGTCGAACCATTCCTCGTTGCCTCTGCGGTGCTGGTAATCGTCTCTCAGCGACTCGTCAGAAAGATCTGCCAAAACTGCAAGGAGGAGGTACAGGTATCTCCTGAGGTACTCGAGGGTCTCGGTGTAAAGAAGGAACTCCTCCCAACATTCAAGGTATATAAAGGTAAAGGCTGCGAACAGTGTAACAACATAGGATATAAGGGCAGGATTGGTATCTATGAAAACCTGCGATTCAACAGAGAGGTGAGGGAGGCGATATTGCGAGGTGATTCTACTGCGGAGATAAGGAGAATCGCCATCAAGAACGGAATGATAACACTGAGAGAGGCAGCCTTGAAGAAGCTTCAGGATGGAGTTACGACTATCGATGAGGTAATTAGGACTACCGCTGTAATCAGATAATAGAGAGGATCGATATGCCAAATCTACATCAGTTATTAAAAGCTATGATCGAAAAAGGTGGTTCCGATATGCACATTACCACGGGTTCGCCACCTCAGCTCAGAATCGACGGCAAGCTCGTGCCATTGAAACTTCCACCGCTCACACCGGCAGAGACGAAGGAGCTCTGCTATTCTGTCTTGACAGACGCCCAGAAGAGGAGGTTCGAGGAGGAAAACGAACTCGATCTCTCTTTCGGAATCAAAGGACTCTCCCGTTTCAGAGCCAATATCTTTATGCAGAGGGGTGCAGTATCCGGTGCATTCAGAGTGATTCCATTCAAGATTATGACATTTCAGGAACTGGGTCTCCCACCAGTAGTCGTGGATCTCACCCGCAAACCCAGAGGCCTTGTTCTCGTAACCGGTCCTACTGGCTCCGGCAAGACAACTACTCTTGCATCCATAATCGACAGGATAAATACCGAGAGACACGAACACATAGTCACAATAGAGGACCCTATCGAGTATCTGCATCCACACAAGAACTGCATCGTCAACCAGAGAGAGGTGGGTTCGGACACCGCATCTTTCAAGAAGGCACTAAAATACATCTTGCGACAGGACCCGGATGTAGTTCTGATAGGTGAGATGAGAGATCTCGAGACTATCGAGGCGGCACTGACCATTGCAGAGACCGGACACCTTGCCTTCGCAACACTGCATACCAACTCCTGTGTCCAGACCATCAACAGAATCATAGATGTCTTCCCACCATATCAACAGCCACAGGTGAGGGCTCAGCTCTCCTTCGTGCTCGAGGGAGTCTTGTCTCAGCAGCTCCTGCCCAAAATTGGTGGAGGAAGGGTACTCTCGCTCGAAATTATGATTCCAAATGCAGCTATCAGAAATCTCATCAGAGAGGATAAGGTGCATCAGATATATTCACTTATGCAGGTGGGTCAGACAAAATACGGTATGCAGACTATGAACCAGTCTCTCGCTCTGCTCTATCTCAAGAAACAGATTACGCTGGAGGAGGCAGTAGGGAGGTCATCTGACCCCGAGGAATTGAGAAATATTATTTCGAAGGGATTACCATCACAATGATTTTATCAGGTTTTGTCAAGAAGGAGGGTTTGTAAATGCCAGTTTTTATATGGGAAGGCACCACAAAGACAGGTGAGAAGAAGAGTGGACAGACAGAAGGGCTAAACGAAGAGTTTGTAATTGCCTTATTGAAGAAACAGGAGATTCAGGTCAATTCTATCAAGAAGAAGGCAGGGTTCAAACTCGACCTTTCATCTCTCTCTTTTGGCTCGGGCGTAACGACCAGAGATCTGGTCATATTCACCAGACAGTTTGCCACAATGATAAATGCAGGTCTTCCTCTGGTTACCTGTCTGGACATCCTCGGCAATCAGGCTGACAACCCCACTATGAAAAAGATCCTTCTGCAGGTAAAGAGCGATGTGGAGGGCGGTTCTACATTTGCCGATGCACTGAGAAAACACCCAAAGGTCTTCGACGACCTCTTCGTCAACCTCGTTGCGGCCGGTGAGATAGGCGGTATCCTCGATACCATTATGAACAGGCTGGCTGCATACATCGAAAAGAACGAGAAGATAGTCAAGAAGGTGAAAGGCGCAATGACATACCCCCTTGCCGTTCTCGTAGTAGCAATCGTCCTCGTAATCGGTATGTTGTGGAAGGTCATTCCAATGTTCGAAAAGATGTTCAAGGACTTCGGAGGAGAACTGCCGGGCCCAACACAGTTCGTTATAGACCTCTCCAACGCATTTTTGAATCACCTGTTCCTGATTATGGGCGGCCTCGTGGGGTTTGTTGTAGCAATAATCCTCTTCGTAAAGAGCAAGGCGGGTAAAGAGATACTGGACAGGGTACTCATTAATTCACCCATATTTGGAGATATTATCAGAAAATCGGCTGTGGCAAAATTCACAAGGACAATGAGCACAATGATAAGTTCCGGTGTCCCAATACTCGACGGGCTAAACATAGTGGCACGCGCCGCCGGAAATGTAGTCGTCGAGAGGGCAATTATGTACACCCGAGAGAAGATAAGTGAGGGAAAGAATATCGCAGAGCCTATGATGGAGACAAAGGTCTTCCCACCAATGGTCGTCCAGATGATAGCCGTAGGAGAGGCAACCGGCGCTATGGATACAATGATGTCCAAGATCGCCGACTTCTACGAAGACGAGGTGGATGTGGCAGTAGAGACAATGACATCACTCCTCGAACCTATAATAATGGTCGTCCTCGCAGTGGTGGCTGGCGGACTGGTCATCTCAATGTACCTCCCGATATTCAGCGTTGCGGGAGCCATCAAGTAGAAAAGACCTAATGCAGGATCTATCTTCCGAGAGTTTCAGAAAAAAATTGATATGGGTAATGCTGTTCAGAATCGTAGTTTTCTCGATTCTGCTCGTTGCCACCATAATGAAGAATATACGAGACTTCTCATCCGTAATCAGATTCGAATCCCCATTCTTCATACTCATAATCATCTCTGCATATCTCGCCTCTCTCGTCTATCTCTATCTCTTGAAAAATACGAGGTGGTACAGGATATCGGCGATTGCCCAGATTATAGGAGACATAATATTTTCTACAGCCCTATGTTACTTCTCCGGCAAGGACGGTTCTATCTTTACAATCTTCTTTGCATTCTCGATAATAATCGCAGCCATACTCTTCTCGAGAATTGGTGCATACATCACTGCTGCCATATCCTCCATCATAATCCTGATATTCGCGATCGACAGACAGTTCCTATTCCTCCCTTACATATCCGGTATGATAATAGATAGTTCGAGACCTCCACTCGATCAATTGATATACTCCCTGTTCATACATATCTTCGCATATATCGTTATAGCCCAATTGAGTTCATATCTCTCGACAGAACTCAAGACCACAAGCGAGAAATACTATGCCCAGCGAAGAGACTATAATTTCCTGTTCGAACAATACAAGGCAATAGTCGAGAATCTCTCGGATGGCATACTATTGTTCAGAAACAACCGACTGATTTACATAAACGACATCGCGGCAGGAATCTTTTCGATCAACAAAAAAGACATCGGCGAAACAACCTCACAGAGATTGTGGAGTCTATTGGAGGAGCTCGAACCTACCTCGGGTGGAGAGATACAACCGATGGATGGGGCTGAGAAGAGGTTCGTTACACTCAGACACAAGAGAAAGAATTACGAAGATGGGACGACCGACGATGTCTTCGTTATCTCTGATCTGACCGAGAGCAGGAGATTACAGGAAGAGATAATCAGATCTGAGAAGTTGGCATCTATCGGCAAGGTTGCCACTGGATTTGCCCACGAGATAAGAAATCCCCTCTCCTCGATACTTGGTTCGATAGAACTCGTAAAGAGGAGCAAGAAGTTAGACGAAGAAGACTCAATGCTGATGGAGATTGTAGTAAAGGAACTGCTCCGGGTAAATGAACTCATAGAGAGATTTCTGATGTTTGCAAGGCCTGCCCCTCCCAAATTCGTAGATGTCGACCTTAACACTCTGATATCGGAGGTAATAGAACTAATCCGCTTCGACAAAGATTACAGAGAGGGTATACAAATCGAAGTATCTGACGAATTCAGACAGAATATAACCGCAGACGCATCTATGATGAAGCAGGTCTTCTGGAATCTCTTGAAGAATTCAGTCCAGGCAATAAAGGAAAAGGGCACTATCTCGATAACCTTGAAGAAGGCCGAAGACAGTAGCCACCTTCTGATAATCATATCAGATACAGGTTGTGGAATACCACATACAGAACAGAATAAGATATTCGACCCGTTCTATACATCCAAGGAGAAGAATACTGGCATCGGTCTATCTATGGTCTATTCAATCATACGAGAGCATAGAGGTAGCATAAGTGTAGATTCTGTAGTCAATCAGGGAACTACATTCAGGATCCTATTACCAACAAGACAGACAGGAGAATGATTTATGGCTGATATTCTCATTGTAGAAGATGAGGAGAGCCTCAGACAGGTATTACAGATAAACTTCGAGAGAGAGGGATACTCAGTAGATGTAGCAGATGGATTACCAAGGGCAAAAGAGCTGATGGAAAAGAACCAATACGATGTTATACTGACCGACTACAGACTCAAAGGCTCTTCTGGTTTTGATGTGTTGAGATATCAACAGGAAAAGATGCCGTTTGCACAGACCATCATTATGACCGCCTATGCAACAGTCGAAAACGCCATAGATGCACTGAGGCTTGGCGCCTATCACTACCTCATAAAACCCCTCAAGATGGAGGAACTTAATGCCATTGTAAAGAAGGCGATCGAGAAGGCGCAGATACTAAACGAAAATTATCTTTTGAAGAGAGAACTCAAAGACCATTTTTCGCTCGAAAATCTGGTAGGCAAATCCCCTCCAATGCTCAAGATTTTCGACATCATAAAGAGGATTGCAGATACCAGAACAACAATCCTAATCACAGGACAGAGCGGCACAGGTAAAGAGGTCATCGCTCGGGCAATACACAATCTTTCTACCAGAAAAAACAATAAATTTGTTGTAGTAAATTGTGGAGCACTACCAGAAACACTCTTCGAATCTGAACTATTTGGACATACCAAAGGGGCATTTACGGGAGCCATATCAGACAAAAAAGGACTTGTAGAGGTAGCGGACGGCGGAACCCTTTTTCTGGACGAGATATCCGAGATGCCTTTGAGTCTTCAAGTAAAACTCTTGGGGGTACTCCAGAATTCGAGGGCAAGAAGGGTTGGAGGTACAGAGGAATACGAGGTAGACATACGAGTAATAGCCGCAACCAATAAAAATATCGAAGAGGAGGTAAAGGCAAATCGTTTCCGAGAAGACCTCTATTACAGAATAAATGTCATAAGAATCGAAGTGCCTCCCCTGAAAGACCGGAGGGAGGACATTCCGCTCCTGCTCGACAACTTTATCAAGCTCTACTCTTCTGAACAAAAGAAGGCAATCAGTGGAATCACCGAAGAGGCAATGCAACTCATATTGAACTACGACTTTCCGGGGAATGTAAGACAACTCGAGAATATCGTAGAAAGGGCAGTAACTCTGACAAAAGAGGGTAAGATAGGTGTAGATGTACTACCCGACTTCTTGAAGGAAAATGTATGTAAACCCGATATGAATATCTACCAGTACGGAGGAATAGATTTAGACGAAAGGCTATCTGAGATCGAAAAGAACGCCATACTCTCAGCCCTCAAAGAATCAAAAGGAAAAAAGACAGAGGCAGCAAAATTATTGGGGCTATCTTTCAGGTCGTTTAGATACAGATTATTGAAATACGGACTCGCAAAAGAGGATGAATTGAATAACCTTTCAGAGGAATAATCCTCCTAAATATTAGCATTCTCATACTAATTACAAGAATCAATCTTCCAATTATATGTACACTCGATTACATATGTAATCATTCAATTAAGTGTTATAAATATCATTGTTGTCCATAGAGTTGAGAGTTATGAGTAAAGATTGCGGGGGCAACAGGCGAGTCGCCCTTTATGAATTATGAAGTTAATCGACAAAACACCCCGCTTTTTCAGAGTAGTCATCTACGAGAGAAAACACCCCGTATGCTTTAAGCATCCATCCCTCTACGAGAGAGGAATTAATCAGTGTCAGTAATCCGTGGTCGGGGGCCCTTGCAGGATACTCATCTATGAGAGTTGAATTTTCCCACTTCCTACTTACTCGTTTCCCATTTACTTATTTCCCACTTATTATTGTTCTTACTTATTATGAAAACTTTTTTAGAAAGAAGTTTTCATAGTGCGGGGGTGGGCGAAAGCCCATGAATGTTTACCCATTTATAACTAAATCTTTACTCAGGAACTATAAATCCCCTTGACTACCGGAATGAAAATCTGGATAATAAATCATACTGTTTTGGATGAAAGTGTGGTTTACATTGTATGAGAAATATTATATTTCCAATGTATCTCTGTTCATTTTAACCTGTGAGGATAAGAAAAATAGTTTGTATTCAGGAGATATATTTGCTATTCTACATATGGAGGAGTAGAGAGTTAGTTATGTCAAATCGTTTAATAGAGATATTTGAAGATGAATCGCTCGTTGAAAAAATAAAGAGAAGATTACCCTATCTATTCTATGTCGCGGAAATAGAAAGTTCAAGGGCTGGAAAGATAGGAATGGAAGTAGGCACGATCCGTGAGAGAATCATAATTGCTCTACTCATATATAAATTCGGGGAAGAAAATGTGGAAACAGAAATACCTATCACTGAGCCCGAGGTAGATGTCAGGCTATTTGGTGAACCCATATCCATTAAGACTATAACAGGTGAAAGTCTATCTGGAGTTAAACTTATATGGACTGTAGATGCTCAAAAGGCTAAGGAATTTCGTGAAAATTACTGTCCTTCTTGTGATATTCTGCTCATTCAGATTAACTGGGGTCGAGATGGAGGATTTTATTATATTCCACTGCCTGCCCAAAAGAGAGTCTTTGAAAGAATAGGTAGATACAATTATATCAAACTTCCAAAAGAAGGGACAAATCCAAGGGGCGTCGAATTTACAAAAGAGGCATTATCAAGTCTAATAAAGGACAGTGAATCCAGAGTAATAGAAATTCACTGGGAAAAAACAAAAATAGAGTTTAATGCCTATAAAAGGTGGATTGATTTATGGAGGGAAGACTAAAATGGGAA